>Ga0041059_1003524_pt1 | contig 10639 bp, 9 predicted proteins | sample AraColnosormetaG_FD_56232 | JGI IMG/M metagenome (GOLD analysis project Ga0041059, IMG submission 56232) | Arabidopsis roots microbial communities from North Carolina, USA - Col MF nosort | ecosystem: Host-associated > Plants > Roots > Unclassified | place: USA: North Carolina | collected 2013-09-02 | reverse complement strand
TTTTTTTTTTTTTTGTATAACACCCAGCTAGTTTTCAATTTTCATAAAAGTACATGAACCATTTTTGTATATACTCAAAATATACACATTGCATTTCGTACGTAATAGAAATTTAACTTCGATATGGGTGATATTAAAGCTACTTTTGTAGACTTATCAGAAACCATTTTTTATTTGTGAATCTTTCTTTACTTTTTCATGGTGTATATTTTTTTTGAAGATTCATTATTTGATGGAATTTTCTACTTATCGTTTTCGTTTTGTAAATAGAAGCATTTAACTTAAGATTATAAACAGTTATTGAGAGTTAAGACATTGTAGAATTTTAGTTGAGTATATCAAGAAAATGTATTTTTTGCTTATGTTTCAAATGTACAATGAAATCTATTTTTGAAGTCTTTGATTACACTTTGATTTATTTATCATTTTGTGATATCTCCTTTTTTCGCAAACTAAATTTGGAATATTGCAGTATATTTAAGATAGCAACAACAATTTTTTTTTTGTGTAAACGCAACAATAAAATTATTTAATCGTAGGTAATGTCTACATTTAGTACTGTATATATATTTTTTGTTAGGTCAATTGAGAATCATGTTTGAGAGCAAATTAGCAATAGTATCAATGTATAAAAGAAAATTATGCCTTTGGATAGAGAAATCTAATCTTAGAAGAATTCCAAATTTGGAACTCGATAACAAATCCACCGACCAATCACCCTACATCTAAATATTTCTTTACAAAATCAACGCAATTGCATAACCAAAAATAACACTTAAAGATGCCACAGTTTTAAAACGATTCCACCAATCTTTCTTTTCAATTCTAGTAACATAAAGATTGTACAGAGACGATTTGCCCCAAACAAACAAAAAGATTGAACAAAGATGAATGAGAGAAATCAAGAAACTGGATAATGAGAATACATGAAAATTCCCAAACAACGGGTTCAATAACGTGACACCAAAAACAGTAATCGAGTGTTCAAATCCAGGATCAGAATATCAGTGATTCATTTATAGTAACCTCGAATGTGCTGGGCCAACATGTAGTCAAATGGTTGTGGATACAGACGTCGAATCTTGCAGATCACGTAATCTTGTTTCCACGTACTTGCAAACCTATACTCTTCCATCGCCCAGATTCGTCTATCTCTTACTCTTCTCTTCTCCTTTTCCAAGAACTTAAAAACCGATTTCGGTTTCCGATCAGTTTCACAGAACTTATAAACCTTCTTTAACCCTAGAATCTTCCCGGTCGTCACCGACTTGATCACTCTATCACGACCGATGATTCTCCAACAACCGTATTCACATCCATCGGTTAAACCTGAATTCACACTCCGATTAACGAAGAAGTATCGTCCGAAGTGTAGGATTATAGGATCTCTAGTAACGAAAAGCGTCCACGGATTCTTGCAGTACACGTCTTCGCTTCGGAGGAAGTGGCGAGGCCAAACGTTTACGTTATCGATCATCATCTTCAAATAATTTGCGACGATTGCTTCTTCGATTGATTGTTCACGTCTTGACTTCATCATCTTCGTTCTTCAGTGAAACTAAGATCTCTTAGAAGAAGAAGATTTAAGGAAAATGCTGATGATGATTGATGAAGGGAGAGAAACAAGAAACGGAAGATGTAAAATATGAAGATGATAGTGTTTCTTGGGAAAGAAGGTACTCTATATATAGAGAGGCGCTTCGTCATCTGTTGGTACCGTTTATATCAAATTAGTGAATTGACCGATTTGTCCTTTGTTTTTTTCTCTTCGATATATACACTTAACGAAATTATTCTATAATCTTTGCTTATTGAAATAATTAGACCGATAGTTGTCAATATTTGTATATTTTACTTTGGTTTAAAGATGTAATATTAAGTTCTTAAATAAGAACTAAATTAGATCTATTTAACAAAACGTGAAGAATTTGCATTTTTATTTCGTTCTTTCCTTTTACAAAATGACTATGTTTTCTCTTATTGAAGAAAATAGTCAGAAATAAAATATTAATAAAAATTATTTATTATACAAGCATATTTTCTTGCAGAACATCATGTAACTTTTTTTAACACAAAAAAGGTCATGTAAATTTTATTTGTACTATTTTTTGTCGTCATACTAATCAAAATCTTCTACTCTGCTTACTAATTGTGAGATATTCACGTAAAGTACAACAACAACATCAAAAATCAAGATAATTAGACGATTTTATTGAGAAAATCACATCCCCGGAAATATTGGAGTTGGTTCTTGACTTTCTTAAATAAAATTAAAATCGCAAAGTGAAATTTAATTTTATTGTTGAAAAAAAAATATTATTTAATTCCTATAAACCCCTTAAGCATCGATTGTTAATCAAATTAATTTGTGTTCTTAACATTTTAGCAAAATTGTTTTATGTTTTTTCGGTAATTGTGGTTTCTAGATAGTTTCTAGTTAAATGATGAGATATACATACATCAAGATATGATATCTTCCATCCTCGAACAAATTGGAGTTAGTTTTGACATTTTATTTTCTTCTAACATATTAAATCCAACTGATTGTTTTTTTTTTCTTCTTCTTTTCTTTTTCAAATCCAGAAGCAATTATAACACCAAGAATTAAACCCCTAACGAAAACTCTAAGAAACACACATAAATAAAAAGCTAAAGAAGACGATTTTCTATTCACCTACCAAACCAAGAAAAATCATCAACATCATCTAGATAATCATAATTAATATCTTGTTGAGGTAGTTCTGTTGGGGGCGTAACTGGAATCCCCTCTGCCGCAGGAGGATGAACCGGTGGGAAATTAAACTGATAGCCGCCAATGAGAAAACGGCGAGAAGGTCTCTTGCAGATTACGCAAAGCTTACACCTCGAATGCGGCGGCACCGCGTCCTCGTGACTGTGAATCATCCGGTCGCAACTATCGCATAGAATCTGGTTGTGTGTAGGACAATAAACAACAGCATTTGAATTCGAAGCTACGCATAACTCACATCTCATTGCAAACATCCATCTCTCGCAATTGTTATCCCCGTGGCAGCTCCTCTCAAACATCTCTGCTCTTCTTTGGTGACCACCCACATGCTGCTGCTGATGATTATTGTTATTGTTATGGTGAACCACATGAGGCATATGTGCATGATCATGGTGTTGATTATTCATGTTAGCGAAGACGACTTGAGTTTGATGGCCATTAGTGGCACAATTGTAATGGTGCGAATAACATGATTGACAAAGAACCATCCCGTCCTCATAACAGAAAAGTATAGACGGATACATCGAGCAGTTATCGCAAAGTTGGTAACGTACGTGTTCTGCATGTATGTTATTATGATGGCGAAGGTTGTCACATGTAAGGCAGAAGTTAAGAGCTTCTGTAACACAATGGATCACGGCTGTTACATGTCTACATGTGTGACAAACTTGAGCCATGTTTCCTGAAAAATATTCATATAAGATTATAACAAAATTATCAACTTCGCAAAACGGAAGAGAAGAAACACGAATTTAAAATAAAAAAAAACATTCAACTTACACGAACCAAGGAGAGAAGGAAGCCAAAGTTTTGTTTTCTCTGTGAAACAATCTGTGAAGCTCGTATTTAGATGGAGTTTCTAATTTGTAGATTTTTTTTTAACAAACTGATTATGTAGAAGGATATATTTTACTAAGTTATATACTTATCTTTAACTATAAATTATTCTCAAAATTCAACATTACATTTATTAATTGAGAATAAGAAAGAAAAAAGATAATTATATGATATTTGAAAAATTGATCCTTGTTTCTCATTTTTTTGTTAAGAATAAAGTTTTTTTTTTTCCTTTTATCGGATCTTAAAGATCAGTAAGAATAATGTCGTTTCTTAAATTTTGATGTAGAAATCTTTTTTTTTTGAAGAAAAAAATATCCCAACTTTATCAACATAACCAAACGGGGGACAAACAGGTAAATTAATGAGTTTTTTTTTTTTGTATAACTATTTTGCTTTAGAGTTTAGATTGTTAGCTTAGTACTTACATACTTAAGTTTCTGATCAGTCTTTGTTATGATTTTCACATGTAGGTAGGAAGCTGCGCTTTTGTTCTTTTTAATGTGGAAATGCAGCCTTAACAATGGATGGTATATGAATTTGAAGCTGCTCTTTTGTGTCTCTTTTTTGATGCGGATTAGCATGCTTTTGTGTAAAAAACAACTTTGCTAAGAGTTACTAACTATTCAAGTGTTTGTATGGTTCTGTAATATGGTTTTTTGATACAATGCTAGCTTGAACTTGATGTCATGCTTAGGCCTGGGTACGAATTTCTTTTTAGCATTTAAAAACGGGCAATTCTTGTATTCAGCATCTGTGATTTCTCATTATTTTGTCGTGTAAAGTTACTAAACTAGTTTAATTTAGAATTTATAGAAAAAAAGAAGTGGCTCTCATGACAAGTAGTCTAAATTCAGTAGAACATAAGAGTTATTTCATCACAGTACTAAGAGGAAGAAGAGAAGTTGCTCTGCAATTCCTTGATGCCTTTGGAATCAAGAAAAGAAGTTTTGCCCTTGAGAAAATCAGAGTACCAATGAGCAGAGAGTCTAGGAGATCTCTTGCGATGTGGATCACTGAAATTTACAGAGTACAATCCATAACCATAATCGTACCGCCCTATAAGCTCGAATAAATCCATAAATGACCATACAAAATAGCCTCTAGTGTCTGATCCATTCCTACACGTAGCAATGTCCTTTTCCTTAATTACACGAACAAGATAAGAGAAGAAAAGATGCAATAAAAAAACTTTACTTACCTTATGGATTTGAGCACACCACCAATGTAAGCATTCATGTATTCCACCCTATGTGTATCCTTGTGTTGCGTCATCGGTGTACCTGTTTGTATATGACATTTTAAGTCCAAATCAAAAACATGAGGGAGAGACGAATAAATTAATCATAGAAGAGATTGACCATTCTCAAGAATGTAGACAGGAGGATTGTCATAGCTCTGCTTTATATACTCTAGGACAGCTTCCATAGTCCACGGAGCAACAGGATACTTGTCCAAACAAAAACAAAACAAACAATGAAAGATAGATTAGTAGCACTTATTTGTTTAAAGACTTATAATGTCAAGGAATATAAGGTGTTTTGTATCTGAATTTGGTAGCCTTAAAACTCTTACCTCTATAACTGAAAAATTCCCAAGGTCTTCTAACCAGTAAAACGAAGAAAAAATGAGTAGTAACAAATTATAAAGATAAAAGAGGTTTTTTTTTTGTTATACAAAAGAATGAGTCTGATTCATACAAGTCACATATGCGCCCATGTCTGAGTAGAAGTCCGGGTTTCCAGAAATAGAAGGTTTGAATTTGATGTTTGTGACAGAAGCCGCAAACTAATGATTGATTCCTATGAAGTCAGATGAGCCTTTAACTTGTTCTGATTCTTCCTCTGAGAAAACTGGCAGTCTTGATCCAATGGTTCTTTTCATTGTATCTGGATAGTCTCCAAATATAAGAGGTCCAAGGAACCTGAGTTTTAAAGAGCAGATTTTCTTTCTTTTCAGCTTAAGATCTTGCACATGTTGCCCAATTTGAAAAACCTTTTAGAACTGTTTGTGCCTGACTCACCAACCGAAATAGAAATCTTTGGCTCTTTGAGTTGCAATGGCATCATCCTTGGAGCTTGTAGAAGGAGTCAACCCCATTAAATATAAGCCAAAGCCTATGGAACCACCCTGCTTATCCTGCACATTGTATATAGTATGTTGCTTCTTATACATTCAAAAGAGGGTTATGTATAAGCAAGTATACCTTGTACTTTTGCTTATATAGTCTTGAAGCAGAGGCGTGCGCAAGAAGTAAGTTATGGCCTACAATATATGTTTCAGTAGAAGAGTTCCCTAACAAGCAGTTTTTGCCCGGTAAAGAACAACGACCAGGCGGTGTATCCCCATCGTTGTAACCTCCAATAGTAAATACATTAGCCTCATTGATAGTGGTCCAGAATTTGACATAGTTCCCAAACTCTCTGAAACAAACATCTACATAAGCAGTGAAGTCTTTGCTACAATGCCAAATAACACCAAATTTAGTTTCACATAATACTGTCCTAGAAAATCTGTAAAAGAGATTTAATTAATGTTGTTTTTTCTTAGCCTACATCATCATATTGTTGACCCATCCTCCATATTCATCCTCAAGATACTGAGGATGATCGTAGTGATACAGTGTAACATGTGGTTCAATCCCATGGGTTATTAATTCGCTGATGAGGTTCTTGTAGAACTGTAGACCCTTTTGGTTAACAGAGCCTCTTCCATCTAATGAGATAAGAGCTAATTATAAAGTTGATCCCTTCAAGTGAAACAAAACCGGCATAAATGTTTAAGAAGGCTTACTAGGTATTAGCCTAGACCAAGATATAGAGAATCTGAAGGCATCTAAGTTAGTGTCTACCATCAGCTTCACATCTTCCTACAAAGTCACAATGAAGTCAGGCTTGATGAATAAACTATATAATGTAGTAGTAGTCACAAGGAGAGAGTAAAGCAGAAAAGAGAAAGAACCTTATACTTGTGATACCCATCACATGTTACATCTCCGTTACCAATGTTACCTGAAAAGTTAGAAACGAAAAAATTGATCAGAAGCATAAATAATTCAAAGGCAACAACTAATCTCTGTTTCTAAATATATCTGTTCAAATACTGATGCTAATAACAGTTTATGTTAAAATGAAAGCTTACGAGAGTAACAAAGAGTGTCCCACACGCTAGGTTTCCTTCCATCTTCCGCAGCAGCTCCTTCCCACTTGCAGAGATCAAACATTTGGTTCAAAAATTCCAAAAAAAAAAAAAGCTTAGGAATTGATTCCAAACCTGATAAGCAGAAGTGCCAGCTCCGAAGAGGAATCCCTCGGGGAAATCAGATCTGCTGAAAACGTCGCTGCATCTCCCGGGGAAAGCAAAAGATAGAAAAATGGTAAACAGAGCAAAAAACTGTTCCATTTCTAATGCTCTTTCTCTTGTACTGCTACTAGAGATAATATTTGTGTGACGAAGAAACAAAGTATATGGTCCACTGTATTTATTTAAAGTGTGTAACACGTGTTGAAATAAATAACTCTAGCGTTTTTACAAAAAAAAAGCCTTTAGTTTTGAGTTTTTCATACATTATTGGGATTTTTTTGCACTGTTTTCAGTCCATTTTGAAATAAGAAGCAATTCGGTTATCAATATTTGATTGTAAAATAAATGAAAACAAATAATATTCGAATGAATTTATTACGCTTCTCATTATGACAACGGATTCATCAGAATATATTATTGCAATTCATTACTAGGAGTAAGGAGAGAGGTTGCTCTGCAATTCCGTGATGCCTTGAGAACCAAGAAAAGCGGTTTTGCCCTTGAGAAAATCAGAATACCAATGAGCAGAGAGTTTGGGAGATCTTTTGCGATGAGGATCACTGAAATTGACAGAGTACAATCCATAACCAACATCGTATCCCCCCTTAATCTCGTATAAATCCATAAGTGACCATACAAAGTAGCCTCTCGTATCTGATCCATTCCTACATGTAGTAATGTTTTTTTTCTTTATTACACTGACAAGAGAAGTGACGAAAATATGCAATAAGAAACTTTACTCACCTAATGGATTTCAGCACACCACCAATGTAAGCTTGTAAGAACTCAATCCTTGGTGTGTCCTTTTCTTTCAACTGCGAATCTCGATTTATCGGTCGACCTATTCGTTGACATTAACAAGAGAATTTAGCTGACTAAAACGAGAGAGAGATAGAGAGAGAATGAGAGAGAGAGAGAGACCATTCTCAAGAACGTAGACAGGAGGATTGCCATAGCTCTGCTTTACATACTACAAGACAGCTTCTATAGCCCATGGAGCAACATCATACTTATCCAAAACAAAACAAAAAATAACTAAGAACACTCATTTGGTTTAAAACTTTGTATAAGAATTTGGTAGCCGTAGAAACTCTTACCTCAGAAGATGAAAAATTCGCAAAGACTGTCCCTCCCAAGCAGTAAAGCGAAGACGAGATGGTTAGCGAAGAAAAAATATCGAGATAAATAGTAAAGAGCTAATTTTTGTTAGTCAAAAAGATTGAGTTTGATTCCTACAACTCAAAATTACGTTCATGTCTGAGTAGAAATCAGGGTTTCCTGAAATAGAAGGTTTCAGTTTGCTGTTTGTGATAGAAGCTGCAAGATAGTGATTGATTCCTATATAGTCAGATGAGCCTTTCACTTGTTCTGATTCTTCCTCCGAGAAAACGGGCATTCTTGATCCGACGATTCTTTTCATTGTATCCGGATAGTCTCCATATATAAGAGGCCCAAGCATCCTGAGTTTGAAAGAGTGTATTTGGTATTTCTTCTCATTTTATGAGGATATCTTTTGGAACAGTTTGTGCTTGACTCACCAGCCGTTGAAGAAATCGTTGGCTCTTTGAGTTGCAATGGCATCATCTTTGGAGCTTGTGGAAGGACTAAACCCTATCGTCAATATGCTAAAGCCTATGGAACCTCCCTGCTTATCCTGCACATTGTATGTACTATTTAGTATGTTATTGTTCTCTTGTCATCAACTCACACATTCAAGAATAGTGTTATGCAAAACTATATGTACCTTGTAATTTTGCTTATATAGTCTTGAAACAGAGGCGTGCGCAAGCAACAAATTATGGCCTACAATATATGGTTCAGTGGAAGAGTTCCCTAATAAGCAGTTTTGGCCTGGTATGGAACAACGACCAGGCGGTGAATCCCCATCGTTGTAACCTCCAATAGAGAATATATTGCCCTCGTTGATCGTGGTCCAGAATTTGACATGGTTTCCAAACTCTCTGAAGCAAACATCTGCATAAGCAGTAAAGTCTTCGCTGCAATGGTAAAAACAACAACAAGTTTTGTTTACTATTTCACATCATCTTTTTCTACATAATCTGTAAAAAGAAAGTACAATGCCGCTTTTTGTTAACCTACACGATCATGTGGTTGAGCCATCCTTCATATTCGTCCTCAAGATATTGAGGATGATCAAAGTGGTGCAGTGTAACATATGGTTCAATTCCTATAGTAATTAGTTTACTTAAAGTCAAGTTAATAATAATAACACCGCGCAGAATATCGAGTGGATATGACGAGAGGTCTTACCATGGTTTACTAATTCTTGGATAAGATTCTTGTAGAACTGAAGACCCTTTTGGTTAACAGGGCCTCTTCTATCTAATGAGATAATTAAGAACTGATCATAAACTTGATCTAAGATTAATGAGTAAAACTGAAGATTAATGAAGACTTACTAGGTATTAGCCTAGACCAAGAGATGGAGAATCTGAAAGCATCTAAGTTAGTGTCCACCATCAACTTCACATCTTCCTGAATAGTCACAATAAACTCAGGCTTGATGAACAAAAAACTCATAATGTAGCAAGAGTAAATTAGCAGAGAAGAGAAAGAACCTTGTATTTGTGATACCCATCACATGTTATATCTCCGTTACCTTGGTTATTATCTGCAATGTTAATATTAATATTTGTTCAAACACTAACAATAATTAAATGTTGAAAAACGAAAGCTCTTACGTGAGTGACAAAATCTGTCCCAGACACTAGGTTTCCTTCCGTCTTCCGCAACAGCTCCTTCCCACTTTCAGATATTAAAACCTTTGTTTCAGTTCTGTTCGAAGATTCAAGATAATAAATTGATTCCAAACCTGATAAGCAGAAGTGGAAGATCCAAAGACGAATCCCTCAGGAAAATCACATCTGCTGAAAACGTCGCTGCATTTCCCGGAGAAAGCAAAAGCAAGAAAAATGGTAATCAGAGCAAAAGTCTTTTCCATTTTTTCACACTTTTTCTCTCTTTTCGTTCCATTATTGGCTTGTCAGAACTTAGAATTAATAAATTACGAGTCTCTCGCTCACTGTACCACCTGCCCCTCCAGTGTTATTTCTGTGAGGATGAAAAAGAAAGATGGTCCACTTTTGAATTACCACGTGTTGAAATGAATATTACGCTTCCCACAAATAGAAATATCAAATATGCATAGTAGTGTACTACTATCCATTTTTGTTTTGGGGTTTGAAAAATATATTATCCTAGATTTAGTAATTAGTACTATATGAAGTGTAAAAAATATCTTTGGGCATCTCCATCAAGGAGAAACCCAAAAAGTTTTTCAAACAAACAAATTAGTATTTTACTAAATTTTTATTATATGATTAAATTTTTATTTTAATGAAAAAATTGAACCAATTGAGAGGAGAGAAATGTAATGATGGCTTGTAGAGAATATCTCATAGTTTCTCACTTGAGAAACTTTCTATACTCTCTCTCTTCTCTTTTTATTATTTTTATTATTTTAGTAGTGAGAAACTCTCTTGAGAGACTACCAATGGAGATGGTCTTAGATTTAGTTCTGTATGAAGTAAGAAAAAATCTATCCGCAGAAATTGGAATACGTAATGTAAATTTGTAATGAAGACCATATATATAGATTTGTAAAAAAGAAAAAAAATTTGGAACCTTTGGATTAATCCAAGACTCAAATTGGTCAGCTCCATATATAAGTTATAAATTGAACTTGAATTTGGATTGGCTATGTTGTTCAAAAAAAAAAAAAAAAAATTT
>Ga0041059_1003523_pt1 | contig 10641 bp, 12 predicted proteins | sample AraColnosormetaG_FD_56232 | JGI IMG/M metagenome (GOLD analysis project Ga0041059, IMG submission 56232) | Arabidopsis roots microbial communities from North Carolina, USA - Col MF nosort | ecosystem: Host-associated > Plants > Roots > Unclassified | place: USA: North Carolina | collected... | reverse complement strand
TTTTTTTTTTTTTTTTTTTTTTTTTTTGGTCGTCTTACAAGTTTGGATAGCACAAACTTATGGTAAACTCTCATGACCTATTTTTCTTTATCATTTCAGCTATCCTGATGAATTTGAAAGTACACGTATAATTGGTGAGAGACAATTCAAGATGGCTTTGGAACTTTTCAACAAAGCATCTGAACAGCTACAAGGGAAGGTTGATTACCGCCATGTTTATGTTGACTTTTCACAGCTCAATGTGACACTTCCTAAAAAAGATGGGAAATCAGAAGTTGTAAAAACATGTCCTGCGGCAATGGGCTTTGCTTTCGCTGCTGGGACCACAGATGGACCAGGAGCATTTGATTTTACACAAGGAGATGATAAGGTTTTCAGTAAAATTCATAATGCATTATCCAATAAGTAGATATTGCCTTTATGCTTTCCAATTCTTAAGTCTACGTTTGGTTAAATCAGGGGAACCCTTTCTGGAGATTGGTGAGAAATGTTCTTAAAACACCGGACAAGAAACAAATCGATTGTCACTATCCAAAACCTATCTTGCTTGACACTGGAGAAATGACAAAGCCATATGACTGGGCTGTAAGTAGTTAAAAATGTAAACTTCCATGAGTCTTGTATACAGTATTAAGACTCTACTCTAACTTGTCGTTTTGAATCCAGCCGTCAATTCTTTCATTGCAAGTTCTACGTATTGGACAACTTTTCATTCTCAGCGTTCCTGGAGGTAGTGGAGAATCTGCAGATTGTCACAATTAATAATTTTGACTAGTGATGCGATGTTTAATAATCCTGTCTATCTTTCTTGTCAGAATTTACAACTATGGCTGGAAGGCGTCTCCGCTATGCAGTGAAAACACAACTTAAAAACAGTGGTAATAAAGATTTGAGCGGTGAGATTCACGTTGTGATAGCTGGATTGGCTAATGGTTACTCACAGTATGTGACTACTTTTGAGGAGTATCAAGTGCAGAGATACGAGGTAAAAGCTTATCTACTGGCCCTTTTAAACAAACAAGAGTTCGTATTCTTACATTAATATGCATGTGTTACAATGGTTGCATCTGTTAGGGTGCATCTACGTTATATGGGCCACACACCCTCAGTGGCTACATTCAAGAGTTCAAGAAACTCTCCAAATCTCTCGTCCTTGATATGCCTGTTCAACCGGGGCCTCAACCGCCGGATCTCCTTGACAAGCAACTAAGCTTCCTCACACCAGTCATGATGGACACAACTCCTAGCGGAGACAGTTTCGGGGATGTTATTTCGGATGTTCCTAAAAACTTGTCTTTGAAGAGAGGAAACGGCCAGGTGACCGTTGTATTCCGGTCAGCCTGCCCTAGAAACGATCTACTGACAGAAGGTATCATCACCCAAACCCAATAGAAAAAATAATATTTGAGTTTTTTTTTTAATTTCTCGAGTAATATTTCTTTGAAACAAGTTACTATAGAGACTATACTTGTGCTTGCCTGTAAGCTTTTCTGTCCCTTTTTCTCTAATTCTGTGATGAAGGATAATAACCTTAACCATGGAGCATAGTCGCGTTGATGCAAAACTGTGAGCTTTTAAAAGTGAAAATATTGAAATACTAACTATTCTTGCTGACGTGAATTTCTCATGGGTTATTATTGCTCATAAATTTCTAAAATTGCATATGCTTATGTCTACTTCTTAGTGATGGATCCTTTCAAAATAAGTGACTTGTCATACTTTGATGCTAAGAAGAGATACTATGTTCATGACAGGGACGTTTACACTGGTGGAGAGACTAGAGCAGAAGGACAAGACTTGGACCCCGGTTTATGACGACGATGATCTATGTCTGAGGTTCAAGTGGTCGAGGCATAAAAAGCTGAGCTCCCGGAGTCAGGCCACTGTGGAATGGAGAATTCCCGAGTCTGCATCACCAGGGGTTTATAGGATCACCCATTTTGGTGCTGCAAAGAAGCTTTTTGGGTCAGTCCATCATTTCACAGGCTCTTCTAGTGCTTTCGTTGTAACATAAACAAGTAGAAACCAAAGTAGATACATAGTAAACTTGTATTATACTAGGTTTACCTGATGCACTGTCTTGTGCACTTGCATGTACTACACAAATGTAGCCAGAGAGTACAGAATGGTGTCAAAGAACTGATGTTGAGAAGTCTAATGGAATCCAATATACCTTTTCATGTCAATGTTCACATACAGTTTAAGTATCCAGGTATAGGCAACTACGGTTGTGTTAGTGTATAAATTATCTTGCAAAGTGGAGTTAGTTTGTTGATGAATGGTCATAGTTTCAAGACAACTAATTTTGCTGAACTTTGTTATCATAAAACATAATAAGTCAAGAAAACAACTGATTCTAGAGGGGGGATACAAAGGAATCTCACCAAAAAAAAACACCAACATTGTCAATAAATCTTCAACATTTTAGAATGAAGAGAAATTGTGGATATAAAAGGGGTCTTAGGGATTAGTGTCTTCTTCTTCTTCAATCTTAGGAGCCAAGTAGTAACGAATGTAACCCATCTCAGCAACCTTATACTCCACAACCACTGGCAACTCCGACGATAAGCTGATTGTCACTGTGTCTGACAATGGAGTTGCCTTTGTGAAGGAATTCATGTACCTCAGGGCAAATGAGAGAGACACTGGCTCCTTCATCTCTATCACAATTGCATCTTCCGGCTGCAATACACAAAACAAAAGCCTCAATTTAACATGTTACTCCAATGAAACAGCCGTAGAGGATTTGTCAACAGTATCATAGGTTTATGCAAAGAGTTAGACATGTTAATACCTTGTCTACAGTTGTGTTCTGCCTGAGCACAATGTTAGCGGTTCCAATGTCACCGGCAGTAGAAAACTTCACGCCTTCTTTAGTCACAGAGATCACAACTGCAACAATAACATCAGGTCAATCTCTATTTAGACTAAAAAAAACAACCCAGATTGAGAATAGAAACAATGCAGCAATGTACCTGTGTCACCAATGCTACTGAGATCTTTGCAAATCCTGGAAAACTCATTGGAAGGCATCCTCACGATTGAGTGGTACTCAGCATCAGGTATTCCCAGATGTTCACTGTCTATATCCATCAACTTCATCTCAAAATCAGCAATCTTGTCTTGCGCTGTAAATCATCCAACACAAAACCAAGTTAAAAGCAGCTAGGTCTAAACCAAGTTTTTGAAACTTGAAACTATATACAACCCCTAAGAGAACTAAATCATTCTATTCCATCAATCATTCCACCATTTCGTACAAGCTTAACCCATAGAAACCAGAAATTAGAGTAAGTCAGTCAATTAGCAAATAAACTTACTGGGGCTCTCAAACATGAAGGTAACGGTGTCGCCGCCGTCATCAGCCTTGATGGTGATGATGTCATCATTTCCGGCGCATTTGAGCATCTTCGACATGTTGCCGAGATTCATCCCCATGGAGAGATTCCTGTCGCATCTGTAGTGTTCGAAGCCTTCGGATCTTAGCAAGAGAGACACCAGAGCAACGTGACTCGAATCCATAGCTTGGAGTGAGAACCCAGTGCTGGAGCAGTCGAAATTCGCATCGTTCACCAGATCTTTGATTGATTCTAGAACCTTCTTCAACAACGAGCCCTGAACAAGACGTAGCTCCAACATTTCGTCGTCTTAGATATTATCAGAGTTCACAATGAGAATCGTTTGCGGCTATTTTGGAAAGTGGATTGACACTATAAGGTCAAGGAGTCCGATTTATAAGCTTTTTCTTTTCTGGCGGGATTTCGCCATTCTAAGCTATTTGGTTCCCGCCAATGCGCTAGTGCCGGCCTCAATCGTTTTAAGAATTGGATGGATATTTTTGGTCATTATAAAAGTTAGAGGGTTAATTTGTATTAATAAAAAGAAGAAAAGTTCATTTCGAATTGTAGTGAAAGTTTAGGGTTTTATTTGTAATATTTAAAAGACAAAAACACGCGAATCCAAAACCGACTTTGCCCTAGTTAAAATCTCGTCGTCTCCTTCGTGTTCGAGATTTGATATCGACTAATCGAATCAGAGGATAAGAGAATGGCTCACAGAATACTGAGAGATCATGAAGCCGATGGATGGGAACGCTCCGATTTCCCAATCATCTGCGAATCTTGTCTCGGTGACAACCCCTACGTGCGAATGGTGATTTCTCGATTCCTTCTCTCAAACATTCTTGGATTTTGCTATTGCTTGTTTTGTTTCAATGGCTCCTGAATCTTATTTCCGGATCTCATCTCTTAACCAGTCTCTTGCTCGTTGATGTTTTCTGTATATTGGAGTGGTTAACTTAGTAAATATGGTTTTAGGGTTTAGCTTGTTATCAAATTCATCGAAAAATTGGGTTTTACATCCAAATTCGTTTAGTTATAGTTGGATTTGATTACAGCTGCGGATTCTCTTAGCTTTCAGCTGCAATTTTGTTTTCTGAAAATCTCGATGTTTTGATTTCTGATTGACGTTTTATCTGTTGATATGTAGACCAAAGCGAATTATGATAAGGAATGCAAGATATGTACACGACCTTTCACGGTGTTTAGGTGGCGACCTGGCCGGGATGCTAGATACAAGAAAACCGAAATTTGTCAGACTTGCTGCAAGTTGAAAAATGTTTGTCAAGTCTGTCTTCTGGATCTTGAGTATGGTCTTCCAGTTCAAGTAAGAGACACAGCACTCAACATTAGTACTCATGACTCTATCCCTAAAAGTGATGTCAACAGAGAGTATTTTGCTGAAGAGCATGACAGGAAGGTATGATCATGTTCACACTCACGATTTTATTTCAGCATTTGTTGGTTTGAGAATTTTGAAGACTTACTCTAGCTTTCTCATGGTGGCTTATCTAAGTGATTTTGCTTTTTCTGTTATGTAGGCTAGAGCTGGACTGGATTATGAATCTTCATTCGGGAAGATGCGACCCAATGATACTATTTTAAAGCTTCAAAGAACAACACCGTACTATAAGAGGAACCGAGCACATGTTTGTAGTTTCTTCATCAGGGGTGAGTGTACAAGAGGTGCTGAATGTCCATACCGGCATGAGATGCCCGAAACAGGAGAGCTATCCCAGCAAAACATAAAAGACCGTTATTATGGGTAAGCTTTTTTCTTCTGTATGTTTGACTTTGTTGACGTTTAGTTCCGTTCTTTATTGGTTGTTTCGATACCTCCCCTAAGGAGTGTAAAATTTCATATGTTTCTGCCATAGTACTATTTTCTCCTTGATCATTCATAATATACTCGATATTTGAAAGCTTCTGATATGTGAATTCTTGGACTGAACTATGCTATGTTGGCTCTCATGTAGTCTTGTTACATAGTGTCGTTTCCAGTTTTAGTTCTCTTTGTAATGTATTAGTACTTTTGCATTTATTCTTGTTGAAGAGTTTGTTTTAACTGTTTCTCATTTTCTTTTACACGTTTTCAGTGTTAATGATCCAGTTGCTATGAAGTTGCTTGGCAAAGCTGGTGAGATGGGCACTTTGGAATCGCCAGACGATGAAAGCATCAAAACCCTTTACGTCGGTGGACTTAACTCGAGAATTCTCGAGCAGGACATACGAGACCAATTCTACGCTCATGGAGAAATTGAATCTATCAGAATCTTGGCCGATAAAGCCTGTGCATTTGTCACATACACAAGCCGTGAAGGTGCAGAGAAGGCTGCGCAAGAGCTCTCCAACAGGCTAGTCATCAACGGTCAGAGGCTAAAACTCACATGGGGAAGACCCAAACCTGATCAAGATGGTGCAAACCAACAGGGCGGTGTGGCTCATAGTGGGTTACTACCTCGAGCCGTTATATCTCAGCAGCACAATCAACCCCCACCAATGCAGCAGTACTATATGCACCCACCACCAGCTAACCAAGACAAACCTTATTACCCATCAATGGACCCACAGAGAATGGGTGCAGTCATTTCAACCCAAGAGGCTGGTGGTTCAAGCACTGAGAACAACGGAGCTTCATCTTCTTCTTACATGATGCCTCCACACCAGTCATACCCACCACCACCATATGGATATATGCCATCGCCTTACCAGCAGCAGTATCCTCCTAACCATCATCATCAACCTAGTCCTATGCAGCACTATGCCCCGCCTCCAGCAGCTTACCCGTACCCACAGCAACCTGGTCCTGGATCAAGACCTGCACCGTCTCCAACCGCGGTCTCTGCTATATCACCCGACTCTGCACCTGCTGGGTCTGGAGCACCTTCGGGATCCTCTCAACAAGCTCCTGATGTTTCTACAGCTACTGGTTCGTCTCAGTAGAGAAGAAATATCGCTTAAAAAATGTACTGCAAGTTTCCCGCTATTCAGGACGAAGGTTTTTTGTATTCTGAATGAATCATTTTCTTCTGCTTTTTAAAGTACTTCGGAATGTATTGTTTCTTCAAAACGGTTGTTAACGAAATCTATCAGTTATAGAGGCAATTGGTTCCATGAAGAGTCTGCAGTTATTGGCCAATTTCATAAAGAACTTTGAGAATATTATTATCACAAATTTCACATTTGCTCGAATCGTTTATTTTTTTTTGAGAATTCTACTAGTAATTTGGATAAATGCAAATAATCTGGGAAATACAATTGGGCCTTTTGTGAGAAGAAAAATCGTATAAAGCTGGGCCGGACGCCAAACTGAAAAATGTGATGGAATTTTTAAAATTCAATCGCGTCCGACTTTCCCGAAGCTTCTTTCTAAATCCTCTCTACATATATTCCCCACTCATATATGGGGAAACGTGAAATTCATTTTACTCCGGTGGGTCGTCAGGTGCAGAGAGTTCTGGAATATCCATTGCGCTTGGAGAATCGTTCGCCGGTAATTTGCTTCATCGATTGTATTATCCTTCGTTTTTTAGTTTCCGATTTAGAGCCGTTTTACAGAGTTGTTTTCGAAATTCTGTGGAACTATCGTCTTTTAGGTGTTGTTAGATCTGAATCGTTGCTGTAAATTTCGATGTGCTTAAGCTTGATTCTAGACTTGTAAGGAAAATAACTAGATAGATGTCAGCATTTATATCATGTGATCGAGTATGATGAAGTTCTTAAATCTTGTTTTATGTGGAAGTTGATTATTAAGAATAAGATAATTATGTCGTCTTCATATTACAATAGCTTAAAATTTGAATTGTTCTTGTAGATTTTGTGATTTTGTGGTTCGATTTAGCATGTTCATATAAGTTTAGACAATACACTTGAAGCTAATAAGAGTCTTAATTCTTTAATTGTTCTATTTTCTTGTAGATGTCTTACTCAAGAAGGTCAAGATACTCTCCTTCACTATCTCCTTATGACAAGCGTCGTGGAAGGTCTGTGTCAAGGTCATTGTCTAGAAGCCCGACGAGGTATTTGTCTTATTCTTAGGTTTGAGTTGTCGTGACTTGATGTTTGCTGCTTTTGAATGCGCTAATGTCTGATTGTTTTAAATCGCTTTTGTTACATTAGGAGTGTCTCAAGCGATGCTGAGAATCCTGGTAACAGTTTATATGTAACTGGATTGTCTCACCGGGTTACTGAAAGAGATCTGGAGGATCATTTCGCTAAAGAAGGAAAGGTTGTGGATGTTATCTTTAATTTTGAACACAATTCAGTTTCGAGTAGCTCACTAGTGTATAATGTTTAAAGAGAAATTTGTTTGTTCATGAGTTTTAACATTTGTGAGCTTTTGATATTTCTAGGTAACTGATGTTCACCTTGTCCTGGACCCATGGACTAGAGAATCTCGCGGATTTGGTTTTATCTCTATGAAAAGTGTTGGTGATGCTAACCGTTGCATCAGATCTCTAGATCACTCTGTTCTGCAGGGCCGCGTCATCACTGTTGAGAAGGTAAAAAGACTAATCACTAGTGATTCCTTCTATAGAACCATAAAGAATATGATCTGGCCGAAGCTGATATTGATATATGCAATTACTAGGCACTTTGATATTGATTTTTTCTTCTCTTTTAAAATATTTAAGTTGTTTGCTTGTTTCCACTTTCAAGTTTCTGTGGCAGCAGGTCTGCTGTTTGTAGCAGCAGTGCTTCACCAAATAGCAAACGTTGCAACAGTTCAAACACATCAAGTTTCAGACATTTAGGGTTGTATGCCCTGCATTTCTCTCTTTCTTGAACAATTTAATATTCCGTCCTTTAGTAGCTTCAATATAGGAATGTTGTTTTTGTCGTGTTTCCTGTTTCATTGATGAATGTCTGACAGATCTGTGATATCTCTGGTTTTCTGTTCAGGCAAGACGTCGTAGAGGACGTACTCCAACTCCAGGAAAGTACTTGGGGCTGAGAACTGCTCGAGGTATGACATCAATTGTATTGGTTTTGTCACAATTCCGTAGTCGGTGTTTCCTGATTTTACCTTAACATGGTTTTGTTTCTTCCCTTTGCAGGACGACATAAGTCTCCTAGCTACTCTCCCCGCAGGTCTGTTAGCTGCTCTCGTAGTCGTAGTCGAAGCTACTCATCTGATCGGGGCAGATCTTATTCTCCAAGCTATGGGAGAAGAGGAAGGTCATCCTCGTACTCACCCTTCTATCGACGACGCAGATTCTACTCTCCTTCGAGATCTCCTTCACCTGATGATCGTTACAACAGGAGACGCGACAGATCATACTCACCTTACTACAGGCGGAGGGACCGGTCCAGATCCTACTCACGTAACTGTAGAGCACGGGACAGATCACCTTACTACATGCGGAGGTACAGGTCCAGATCCAGGTCATACTCGCCTCGCTACAGAGCACGTGACCGATCATGCTCACCCTACTACAGGGGAAGAGACCGGTCTTATTCACCCCACTACCAAGGGAGAGACAGATCCTACTCACCTGAAAGTCGTTACTACAGAAGGTATGGTGGCGGTCAACATAAATAAACAGATCAGCTGAAACTGCTTAGTATTGTTGTTTCTGAAAATACGTATGAAATCAGGCACAGGTCGGTATCGGGAAGCGTAAGCCCTGGAGGGAGAAGCATGTCACGTAGCATATCCCCAAGGAAGGGAAGGAAAGAGAGCAGAAGCAAGTCTCGGAGGCACGACAGGCAATCTTCAATGTGTCATTCGAGGAGCGCAAGATCAAGCACCTCCAGATCCGTCAGCCCATAACAGTCTCTACTTACTTGAAGTTGACATCAATCACTCACGTCTGTTGTTGTATTAAGCATTTTGGGACTTGTCTATTCCTTGTATTTGGAATTGATGACAGTACGTATGTTATGTTGGTTTGGTGTTAGGATACTTTATTACTTCTGTGGAAATGTTGCTTTGGCGACGAGTCGTGAGAGAAATGGAATCTCTTCTTTGTTACAAAAAATCTATTTTCATGTCTTTCTACTCCAACAAATTTCTGTTGTTGTATAATTGTTCCACTTACTTTTCCAACTTTTTTTCATAATCAATAGACGATTTTCAGAAATATCAACTTTTAGGGATGGACTCATTACTCACTTTGTGGCATTCTTCTTTCAATGTTGTTGTATTTTTAAAACAAAATTTTGTTTTAATTTTTTTTTTTACTTTGTCTTAGCTCAAATTATCAAAACAATAAAAAATTGTCTTAACCTTTTTCTGTTTTTCAACATTTTACTTAATTATATGTAAAACAAATTTACGTTTCTTTCCCTCTGAATTATTTTCTAGTTATATTTTGTATTTCATACACCTATGTGTAAGTGGTATAAAGAGTAAATTTAACTTCTTCTTCTTTTCAACAAGAGTAAATTTAACTTTAAAACTAAAAATTACATGATTTTATTAGTGATATATATAGTTGTTTTTGAATAGTTAATATAGATTATATTGATATGCACAAATCTCTTAGTGATTTGTCCCACTTTATTAGGAATCTTAAAAACTGAAGTTCGAGAATATTGTCGTTTGCTTAGACAATTCAATCCCCAAACTATAATTGTGCCTGATTATTTGAATACCAGAACTGAAAATATTAAACTTCTCCAACTGATTGATAAACATATCCAACTGAATCTTTAACAATTCGAACTACAAACTTAAAAAAATAGCAGAAAATAAAAATCAAACCCTAGCTAGAAAAATTAGAAAAGGTTCAAATTACTAGTTATTAACTAGGGACCTTGGGGAACAAAAAGAAAGAAAGAAAATGAAATCTAGTCTTTGAAATATTTCTTCCAACGCGGGTGCGTTTTCCAACGCTTCTCGGCCATTTCCTCAATAGGAACACCTTTGGTTTCGGGAAGAAAAAACACGACAAATAGTCCCATGATAATGTTCATTATTCCGAAGAAGAAGAACAATAATGATCTGAATCTGCAGAGAGCAGACAAGAAGAACTGTCCAATGATGAAAGTGCAGACCATGTTCATCGCCACCGCACAGAAGTAACCAGCATTTCTCACTTCAAGAGGGTAGATCTCAGACGGAACAAGCCATCCCAATGGACCCCAAGACCATGCAAATCCAGACACGTATACGCAGATGAGGATCAATACAATCAGCGGCACGGCATGGCCAGTAATAGGACCAACTAGCTTCAAGTGAGCTAAGAGAATGCCTCCAATTGTCATCTGCGTAAGATGATCAAAAAAAATACAAGTTAGCTTGTTATCCAAGTAAGAATATGTGTACCATGTGACACAAGCAAAAAAAAAAAAAAAAAAA
>Ga0041059_1003522_pt1 | contig 10645 bp, 8 predicted proteins | sample AraColnosormetaG_FD_56232 | JGI IMG/M metagenome (GOLD analysis project Ga0041059, IMG submission 56232) | Arabidopsis roots microbial communities from North Carolina, USA - Col MF nosort | ecosystem: Host-associated > Plants > Roots > Unclassified | place: USA: North Carolina | collected 2013-09-02 | reverse complement strand
TGAATTTCTCAATTGCGGCAAACGAAGATCCACCATTCTTCGTAGCTCTCTGGATCATCTGCGAGATATCCATCACTCGTTTCCTCACAACATTATTATCCTTGTTCATTACACAAGAAATCGCTGTCTCTATCTCGTTTGCACTTACAATCTCACCACTATGTACACTATAATCGAGTTTCAGCTCCACTGCGAGCTTCAGTTCCTTCACCATCAGAAACGCATTGAGCTGTTGCTCTGCATACATTGGCCATGTCACAATTGGCACACCAAACCATAAACTCTCTACTATTGAGTTCCATCCACAATGAGAAACAAAACCTCCCACTGCTTTATGGGCCAGTATTTCCACCTGAGGAGACCAACCGCATATCATTCCCCGTCCACTGACACGGTCCATGAATCCCTCTGGCAAAAGATCATCATTTGTCACTTCTTCTGTGCGGAGTGACCAGAGGAATCTATACTGACATAGCTCAAGTCCATGTGCTATTTCCTTCACTAGAGGACCTCTTAAGCTACCCATACTCCCAAAACAAAGGAATACAACTGATGCCTCGGGTTGAGCATCAAGCCATTTCATCGACTCGTCACAACAGGCGAGGTCTTGATCTGGATGAGGATGGGCCTTCGGGTTAAATATGGGGCCAACAGCATAAACAGAAGGGTAATTCTCTTCTCCAAGAAAATGATTCAGAGAGGTAGGCTCAATATCAAAGGAGGTATTCACTAGGATTCCATTAGCCTTTGTAAACAATATAGCCAGTTTAACGTCAGCATCATAACCATCCTCAATAAACAGAGCTGACGGCAGTACTTTGGCTGGGACAGGGTTTACAAATCCAGGAATTGACAACATTTCTTCAGAGTTTCTTGCAAAAACTGAGGTATCTTTCTTATGTCCATATGCCAGATACTGCATCATAGCTAGGAATCCGGAATTTGAAGTCAAGAACACATAAAAAGGAAGACTTGCATCTTTTGCAACATCAATCATCGGGAGACAGAAAAAATCAGCAACGAATCCCTTGACCGTAACTCCATCAAATGCAGGAGAAGATAGGATACCCATGATTATATTTTGCACAAGAGGGACATTTGTTTCAATAAAATCGTACACATAGGCTTCCACAGACTGTGTACCAAGTGTTGGTTTCTCCTCTAACTCAGGGACATCAATAAATCTAACAAACGGCAGAGACGAGGAAATTGTCTTAACATAGGAATCCAGATGAGACTGACCTTGTTGCTTCATCAAGAGGAAGGTGATACGGATTCTATCATCCTGCTCAATGAGACGCCTAGCAAATTCAAGAAACGGAACAAGATGACCAACAGTTGGTGTTGGGATGAAGATGAGCTCTGCATTCCTCATCTCTAACAACAGTCACCTTTGGTTCTTTTCTCCACAGCCTCGTTATCTGTTGATAAAAAACATCAATCTACATACCAAAGAATGGAGTTAGCAACCTTCCTCCTGTTAACTTTGCCACATGTGATACACGTTGCTCTTAAGTCCTACCTAATGTTGAGGTGACTGTAAACCAATAATGGCAGGCAGATAAAGATGATAGAGTAGGTAAAATCCACAACCAAACAAAGCTACTGTCCTGCATCTCTCTCTCTCTTTCTTCATTTCAATAAATCAATCTCACATCTCTAAAACCAGTGAAATGGAATGAGAATCCGGGAACGTCGTTCTTGTTCTGGAAAATTTACCTTACTGATCTAACTCGTTGGAGCAGCAGTTTCAGCTTGGTAGAAGAGAAACGTCACAGAGAGACCAAATCCTCCTTCAGAAAACCCCTACACAGCTTCTACTTTTTGAACATCAATCACTTGTTGAATCAAATCAAACTTAAGCAAATAGATCAAACTTTATACAGGAACAACAAAATCATTCAAAACATAAACAGGAACTCACTGGAATCAAAAATCATAACAAAGAGAGAATCAATTTTTGAAACTTGAGGCATTAGATACATCACGATCACGGTACAATAACATCATAACTTAAAAGACAAGAGAGTGTTACATTCCACGAAAACCCTAAGGCCAACAAAATCATACATAATGATAGTAATCACCGCCTGTGATCATAATCGAGAACCTCAGAATCCGTCACAGACCTCGAGTGTTGCACAATCGATCTTCCAATCGAATTAATCCACTCTTCTTTCTCCTTCTCATTATCAGCAATGAAGAACATGGTATAGCTACCACTAGATAGCTCAAAAGCAAAAGGCTTATTCACAACATCCTCAGCTCCTTTCACGGTGAGACAATCACCAACGGAGATCACACCACGCGGCGTAGATCCACGAATTCCAGCAGCGGCTTGATCTTTGAACCAGAGAAGCTTCCCTCGTTTGAGAACGAACCAACGACGACGCCAGGTTTTGATGTAATCGCCTTGCTTTGTGAGCCAACCAGAACGCTCAGGGTTTGACCAGAACTCGATCCCTTCGTAATCTTCACGGCTCGGATCTTGTCCCGTCGCGATTCGCCAGATACTCTCCATCTTCTTCGTCTTCCTAAAATCTCACCACGACTTGTTCGTCTCTCCAACTGCCCCCAATCGCGCGATTCCTTGTTGCTTTTAATGTCTTTCTGTATTATTGTGATTCGGTATCCACTCAATTGCTGTCAAAACTCTGCGTTTTGGTCGCTCGTTCAGTGAGGTCGGTCGCGATTATGCTGGCTCTCTGCGTTTTATGGGGTCACGTAAGAGGTGTTGGGTCCAGTAGGTAAGATTAAACCGATATGGTTAAACCGGTTTAGTCAAAAAATTCCCCACCTGAATTCACTAATATCAAACCGAGATTACAAAGTAAGTAAAAGTATGTAGGATTTTTGAAAAACAAATTATTACATTAACGGTTTAGCTTTTCTCTGTCGGTAACATTATAGCGGTAAAACAATAATAATAAAAAGTCAACTGAACAAGAACACAAAATAATGTCAAACTGTTTATTTTTACCGTCCATCTGAACCAATTTTTATTAACCGTCTAGGATTAAGGTTTCATCAATTGGTGATCACTAACGCGGTTAGCTGCCAATAGGTGTGGTTGGTCTGGTATCAATCACAGCCTTTATCAGTAGTTCAAACTATACTTGTATGATCGATCATATGATATTATTTGTAAATATTTGCTACCAAATTTTGGTCCGACAGACCTCAAACCTCGGACAGAAGTCCTAAATTCTAAAACTTAAAAGAGCCAATCTCGCAAATCAAACAGCTATGTGGAGTGAGTAATGCTGAAAGCAAAAGTAAAGAAATAAAGAATGCTTATGCTCAGATATTGTTGATGTGAGGTGTGATAGTAGTAAACTCAGGTGCCTCAAGAAAGGAGGACTCAGCAAGATCGATGGCTCGGGCTAAAGCCGCTGCTTTGTTCTCACACTCTCTATGTTCATCATCAGGGTTACTGTCTGCAACAATCCCAGCTCCAGCTTGAATATGAGCAATCCATTCTCTACGTCTCTGAGGATGCTTGTATGAGTACAATGTGTCATAACGGGTATTTGTTGGGAAGACCATTGTTCTGAGAGCTAAGGCAATGTCCATGTCTCCATTAAACGAAATGCCTCCAAAGCCTCCACTGTAAGGACCACGCCTTGTTACTTCAAGTTCATCTATCAGCTCCATGGCTTTTACCTGTAACAAATGATTTTTGAGTATGGTGAATGTGTAATGTTTGTTGTTTTAGTGAGAGAGAACCTTTGGGGCTCCGCTCACGGTTCCAACGGGAAGTACAGCTCTAAGAGCGTCCCAGCTTGTTAGATGATCGAGCAATTCACCTACTACCTGCGAAGATGGAAATGTGTAGTGAGACAAACAGAAATTGGACAGCATATTGTTAAGCTCATGTACATAACATGTGAAGTCACATATTCATGGGTTCTGTAGTCTAGAGAGAACTAGGCTTCAACACCACTTCTATTCAAAAATTTCATTATCCAACTATGATCTCTTATAAACTGAAAACAAAGGACTTTCGAATTAAAAGTTTGTTTGTTTGTAAAATTGCAATAGGAGCATACCGTGGAGCTAATGTGCATGACATGTGAAAACCATTCTATATCCTTGAGCTTCTTGACCTCCACAGAACCAGGCTTTGAAACCTGAGTTTACAAGAATATCCAACAAGTTAGACTACCGAGTAAGAACTGCATCTTAGCTTCTAAAAGAAGAGGGTAAGAGACTGAAAGTGAAAGCAGTGGTAAAGTGATGAACCTTGCCAACATCGTTCCTTCCCAAATCAACAAGCATAATATGTTCTGCGCATTGTTTTTCATCGCTTAAGAGCTCTTTTTCCAGCATTAGATCTTCTTTGGGTGTCTTCCCTCTTCTGACAGTTCCAGCAAGGGGGCGATTGGTAATTTTCCTCTGTAGTAGAAAGAAACACACATTGAGCCATTCATGAAACGAAGTTCATAGATTAAGGGAACCAAAGATTAAGAGGAGAGAGTAGGTAACACTTACATTTTTTGAACGTAACAATATCTCTGGACTTGATGCAACTAATATGCATCCTCTAACCTGTAAATTAAACACATACAAGAAAATAAAAGAGAGAGTCCACAGATTAGTAATATTATTTTCAGAAAAGATGTAAGGAAACAAGGACCAAAAGAGTATACCTGCAAATAGGCCATGTAGGGACTTGGATTTACAATCCTAAGAGCTCTATATATCTCAAATGGGTCCGCAAATGTCCGCCTTTCAAATCTCTGACTAAGAACTATCTGAAAGATGTCCCCAGCCAAGATATGTTCTTTGGCTTCCACCACTGCCTCCTTGTATGCCTCACTCGTCATAGTTGATTTCTCCAATTTCGGACCGAAGAGCTGAGTGCGTAGTTTTATGAAACCAGTAGGCATCTTGGGGCTGCAATTCAAAGGAAACACATGAGCATAAACAGAATTTACAAATAAAAGACAAAAATTACAATCTAAAGACTGGTAAAACGAATCTACTCACGGTTTTTGGTCTTGAATTCTAGAGGTTAGAGATTCCAACCGATTCATTCCTTCACGGAAATTTTCTTCAACAGAACGATCCTTATCTATCCGCACCCAGTGGATCACATATGCTTTCTGTGCTCAACAGGATCAAGAAAAACTAGATAAACTCTTCAATTCATAATCCGCAGGAAGATGCAAATACTAGTATACCTTCTCAACATGATCAAACACGATCACATCATCATAAAGACCCAAATTAACATCAGGAAGACTCCTATCATCCTCTGGAGCATTAGAAAAAGGCAGCTTCTTCTTCTCAACATAACGTACAGTGTCATATGAAAAGTATCCAACCCAACCACCTGGTTACAAATCAAATCAACCATCCAAACAAATCAGCAATGCTAAAACAAACATCACTCTATTTAAAAACAGATTTCTCCACTCACCGCAGAAAGCTTCAGGCAATTCATCAATGCCTTGTGGATTCCATTCCTCCATGATTTTCTGAGGAACCATCATTGGATCATCCACTTCCTCCTCTGTCCTAAGACTAGCTCCATGGTCCATCACAGTAACTACATTTCCCTTTGCAACGATTTCTATTGTAGGCTGAGCTCCAACTACACTATACCTACCCTAAGAGAAAAATCCTCCAAGAGTTCAATTTCATTGAACCAAACAAAATGCAAACACTGAGAACAATCATCAAAAAGGAAGGCTTACGATGTTGGACGATTGCGAACCAGGCTCCACAGACTCGAACAAGAAGCTAGGAGCATCTCTATCATCTTCTTTCACCAAACATCGGTAAGCAAGTATCGGAGTCAAATGATCCGAGAATACACATCGGAATAGAGGAACTAAGTTTCCCTTTTCCGATGCTTTTTTAAATTTTGTGAACTGTTCCTCCGATAAATCTGTGAGGAGAAGAAGAAGTTCAACTTCGATCGAAATTGAGAGGCGCTAATAATGGGGGAGATCAGATTTTTACCTAACGACGGAGTATATGAGCATTTGATAGAAGGAAGACGACGCGAGAAGTGGAGGAGTTTTGATCCAGCCACAAGGTTAAGAGAAGTAGCCGGCGGGGACTTGAGCGATAGTGGAAACCGGAGCGAAGGGAAATGTGGTGGATGCGGCGTCCGATGGTGTGTAACGGCTATGGCTTCGACGGTGAAAAAATCAGATTTGACGGCGGAGATTGAAACGGCCGACATCCCCGTGAGCTCGTTGATTTTAAGTCTTTCGATACCAGTTTAAACCTTTTTAAGTGTGGACTGGGAGAAGAATATATACACTACAGTACTACAAATACAAAGCCCATAAAGCAATGTTTTCTAAACCGGACCGGCGATCGGACCGAATGGGACCGCAAACGAAAGCATATCTGGATTTTATTGCCAAAAAACAGTCAAGCATAGTTTTATAACCAACATTTATTCCTTAGGGGTTTGCTGGATTCATGATCTGTGTTAATTTTAAAATTTAATCAGAATTTTTGGTAATTTTCAATTTCCAAGTTGAAATTATGTGCTATTCAATCAATAATTTAAAATATTTAATCCATGATTTTGAAATTTAAGCTATAGATTTTAATAATTTCATGGATATTTTAATAATTTCATAGAGATTTTAAAATTAAAAAATACGAAGAAAAACATTTTCAATCATAGCAAATCAACAAAAAGTTGTAATATACTTGATGCACATGTTATTTTAACCAATGGTGCACCAGAGCACCTTGGAGATGTTTTAAACACTTCTAACTTTCCGTTGGGGTGAATTCGTTCATGACAAAGTTGGTAAAAAGATTAATAGATTGTTTATATTATAATGAATAAGAATATGGCAAATGGAAAAGAGTCTTCAGTATATGAGGGCTTTTGTGAACCACGGCGCATAGTGGCTGTAAAATGCCTTAGACTAAAGCTGAGACCTCCAAGATTTTGAACGGAATTAATAGCCACAATGCATCAGACGAACACTCAGGAATCAAGGAGTCAAGGACAATCACTTGATGGCATTAATTTCATTGAGAGCATGACTAATAGTACAAAAAGAGAAGAATTACATAATATGAGTTCAGCTTTTGCGCTAACCAGTAAAAACTAATAAAGATTATATTTTGTTTATGTTCCTGCATTTACATGACAGAATAAACAATTTATGTGTACTGATTTTTTTATATATATATAACTCTTTGTATTCTGTAAAGAATGAAGGAACCAACCCATCTATAAGACTATAACTCAGTAACTTCATCATAGAAGACAGTTGCGGAAGAATCGAATCTCCTGTGGTGCAATGAAAAGAGAAGGTGTTAACTTAAGAAACTGCATTTTCGGAATAATAAACAAAGAGTGTAATGTATATACCTTAAGAGCAAATGTGATGTCTGCTTCATCTACTCTAAGGCTCACTCTCTTTAGTTTATCGTCTCGAGCAAGACTAAGTTTTAGAATCCCCTGTGCCAAACAAAACAATGACATTTCAATCAAATGTCTATTATATAATGCATAAACCATACACAAACATGAGAGTTAATCTTATAGGATTAGATAAGTACCTGATCATTTAGCACTGTACACATATTACTGAACTCAGTAATTCCAGCTGGAGTTATCATCGAAGATTTACAGATTTCCAAGTATAGCTTATTTAACTGCATCAAAGTGTGAAGACAGAGATGAATATTATGTACAATGTCTATAAATTCATGAGTTGTGTTTGTGTATTGCTCATTCAATGAAGATTTACCTCTGCAATGGTTCTATCCTTTTTGCTCCCTCGAAAAGCCTTTGCAGCAGAACAGACTATGATCTGCAAGTTTTCAATAGAAGCATGTTATTTCAGTCCATTACATACTTTCAGAGTAGGTCTTATTAGCCACTAAGTCAGAGAACCAACACGGGTCTTTAGTTTCTTTGTGACTTCAAGTTTGTTCTCTTAATACTACGATTTTGCTAATTCTAGGTAAGATCATGTTGTAAGCATATCCTAACAGTTACTTAATAGTTAAAAACGAGAAGAACCAGATATCAATAAGTGTGTGTGTTTTGATGTGTAACTTACTTGTTGGTGTTGAGGTAGAGACTGGATGGTGTCAACTATTGGAGATTTAAACGTCTTGGACAATGCAGCTATCATATGATCCATCTTGACCTATAGATTCGATAAAAACAATTATGGGATAAGACAACGGTTTCTATGGATATTTGCATCGTCAGTAAGTGAACTGAGTAAAGTAGAGAGTAAAATACTAACCACTTGACACTCTGGAACTGGACCTTTTGGTTCTTGATCTATTGATCCTCTAACTTCTATTTCTAAGATTTCTAGAGCGCTCCTGGAAATTGAAAAAAAATGTGAGTTAACTGAGATTGTCATCTTTAATGTAATGATTTTAAGAGTGAATTTACAGTATAAAGCCCATTTCTATCTCATTCATCATATGCAATACAAGAACAAACTCAAAGGAAACGAAATTCGTAAGAGATTTCACCTGCAGACACATAGAGCCTTTCTCATGTCTCCTGATGCAGCTGATACTTTCTGGAACAATGCAAACATTATGAATATCAATTAAAGAATATCAAAATGAAAACAAGGTTGAGAGAAATAAAAAAATGACATATATTTTCTTACTCTTGCACATATTTCCAAGGCATTGGACTGAAATGCAACAAATGGAAGTGCCTGTTACAAATAGTGAAAATAATAATTTAAGATCAACATAGAAGTACCATAAGTTTAGATTAGATATATCATCATATAGTTTCAAGGTCCTTAAATGGGTCAAAAATTGTTATTGACATGTTAATCTACTATGCATTTTTTCTTCATAATTCCTTGAATACCATTAATCAGCCATTCCTCTCTCATTAAAGGCATCTTTTAAGACTTACCACAAGCCTCTCCTGCAGAATCCTAAGGATCTGATCTTTAGAATAGGCACGGAAAGTGACAACCAAAGGTTTGCCTGCATTGGATGGAAGTATAAGTTACAGAAGTATACTCAACTTTTAATCTTCATCAAAGCTTAGGTACATATGGTGAAGAAAGAAGAGTGTTCAAATGGCACCACACAGTGATGGAGAAATTCTTACAATTAAGAGACTTCAATTTTGGAAGGAAACGATCTGCAAGGTCTATTGCATTTGCTACACCTGGAGGACAAATACGAACTTTAAACTTAAAACTTGTTTGACCATAGGAAACAGATTTTAAAAAATGAACATTAATAACGCAAAAGACAGTACCTATAAGTATACACCTTGACAATGGCAAAGTTGTGAGCATAAAAAGCTCATGAAGGACACCTCGGTCTCTTGTGATCAAGTAATCCATTTCATCTGCAATTATTAGCCTGCAGATAAAGTTTGAATGAGAAACAGCGCAACAAATTATATCTACTTATCTAGCAGGTCATCATATCACAAGACCAAAAACAAAAGAAAAACCTACATCATCTTTGATCTGGATTGTTGTTGCTTTTGAGAAAACAATCTCTGAAGTTGTTGTAGAGGTGAAAATGAACCATTAGCTTTCTTCCCGGACTCATAGTTACCAAGTATCTAAAAACAAAATAACTCAATTAACAACTATACTGAAATGATGAGACCAATAACTTCGAGTAATTTTCGACTGGATAAGGTCTTACCTTGGAGAAAATATCTGTACTTTTTGTCAGTGATGTGCAATTAACAGACACTGTTTCAGGACAATGCAAACCTGCCTGTAAGAATTCATGAAAGATCAATCCTTCTATTGAAAGATTCAAACTAATCACAATTTATGAAACATGCACAAAGATTGGTTACCTGCTTTGCCCATTCTTCAGCTTGTAGTCTTACTTTCTCCATGGATAGTGACTTTCCAGTTCCAGGACACCCACATATATACAAACTACCAGCCTTCTTCTGCTCCATACAACCTTTAACAAACTCGAAAACCCGTCTTTGCTCATCCTCACGACAAACAACAGTTGACGGTGCCTTAGATACATGTAATGCCTCCTTCACAGCTTTCATTTGTTCATCATCTGTATCCATTCAAGATACATCAATCATACAATCAAACTAACTAAGAGCATGAGAATCAAAAAGCTCATCATATATACATACCTTTAGGGTTCCACTTTGATTTAACCTCTAAACAAACAGATATCACTGGATTTTCCAATTTTTCATTAGAATCTTCCTTAATCTCCTGCAATCAGAACTACAATCAAATTGATTCTCTCACTCGAATAAACTAAACCAAACAATTAAACTAAGAACAAGGAGCTTACCTCATCAGAGGTCTTAGGGATTGAAACAGCACATCGACGAGGCGATTTCCATTTCATCGGTGTAGATATCGAATTCACAGGCAACACCACCGTCGCTGAAACCTCCGCAGCCGAATCGGATATCAACTTCCGTTTCCGAGAAGTGTTGACTTCGGCGGATCTAACACCTCCGATACTCTCCGATCTAGAACCGACGACATGTTTCTGAGGGGAAGAACTAGGTCCGGCGATTGCAGGCATTGTAGGTTATCAGAAGGAGGCAGAAAAAAGGCGGGAGATCGAGATCGATGTTGAGATTGAGATCCAATGGAATCGAAGTGAAGAATCAATCTCATGGTTTTTAAGAGGAAAATGAGATAAGAAAAATAAATGAAAAAAA
>Ga0041059_1003521_pt1 | contig 10649 bp, 10 predicted proteins | sample AraColnosormetaG_FD_56232 | JGI IMG/M metagenome (GOLD analysis project Ga0041059, IMG submission 56232) | Arabidopsis roots microbial communities from North Carolina, USA - Col MF nosort | ecosystem: Host-associated > Plants > Roots > Unclassified | place: USA: North Carolina | collected... | reverse complement strand
AATATATAAAAAAAAANATATATATATATATATATATATATATATATATATATATAATATGTTGGTGGGGACATTGTGGAAGAGAAATAGTGACCTACTAATTTTTTGGACAATTCAAATTTAAAGGAAGTGTACCACAAACTCTAGGCTTCACCTAATGTGTATATCACCTACTCTTTTGTTATAATTATGCTTATATACATATACACGATCGCAAACACACAACACTCATGGCAATTCTCATCATTTTTTTCAATTATTCTCATCATTTGTTATGATAGATAGGAGCGCATTTTACCATTTAAACTATCATATTATTTAATATAATCGTATTTCTATAACTAAAAACATTGCAGCAATGTTATCAAATTTCAACTTTCTTTTTCCCTTTAAAGCAAAAGGGTGAATATTTAATAAAAGGACGAAAAAATGAGTGCAGCATTCAAATAAAGTTTAAATAAAATCTTTAGACCAACCTTTTCTTGTTTGGTGGGTACACATACGAGAAAATTAGTGTAATTCAAGAAAGCAAGAAAGAATTGTTCCAATGATCTATATGCATTAACAAAAATAAAGAATTGCTGAATAACTAAATCTAAACACAATTAACTACTCCAATGATTGAAGTAGAAATTTTGTATATTTTTCACTTGTTTTATGTTGTTTTTGTCGGTTATCAACACCTTTTTAAGACACCAAAATATATAAGAGTTTACTATGCAAAACCGATATATACAAACTTTTACTTCAGAATGATCTTGTAGTCTAGTTAATTTATTTTGGAATTTATAATAAAATAAGTTAATAAATTTTTTATAATAGAATAGATTAATAAAGGTTAAGCTAGTAGTGACTTGAGCATCAACCTTTCCAAAGAAACGACTAGTTTGTTCTCTCTAATTTTATTTCCAATTGAAAAAGATTGTAAAGGAAATATTCTAGTCCCAACAGATAGAGAAATGTATAAAATTTGGTATAGAGAGATTCTTTTGATTTACCATGACAGAGAAAAAAAAAAGATAACTGAAAAACAATAAATAAACCCATTTAGAAAAGACAAGTAAACTATTTGTTGAATCTTGCTTAATACTATAATAATGTATTGGTGAGCTAGTGAAAATGAAGGGAACAAATAAAATATCAGTCTTGGGTTTGGGAAAGAAAGAGCAAATGTTAGTGAAACATGCAGGCATTTTTGCAGCGATGGAGGACATCGATCTGAGTGTGATAAAAAAAACATCCATTGCTGCTATTAAATAAGCTAATGTTACATTTCTAATAATATGTGGAAAGACACTAAAGAATTGTAACTTCTTTTTTGAATTAATAGTAACAATCATGAGAAATGCAATGAATCAAGTAAATAACTACTATACTTTTCTTAAGACAAAAGCTAGGGAGAGTACGTAATAAAAGAGGTGTCGGGAGGAGTTGACCAAATTCACAACTTGGGGCAGTCTTTCAAGACAGCACGAGGGGTAGTCTCAAGAGTGAAGACGTCGTCGTTTCCTCCACTCTTGTGTTTTTTGTTTTTTTTTTTTGTTTTTCTTTATCTAAACATCCCTCTTCATTTTCTTTTTCATTCATCTTTCTCAGTTACTTTTAAAAATAATTGATGCACTATATATTGTCAAATCAGAATGTTTGGAAGGGAAAACATTTTCTTCTGTGTGATATGTACTATCTTAAAGACCTTAAATTTAGATGATTCACTGTTAAAACAAAACTTTCGAGATGCAGTATATATGTTTTTCTACATTTACTAGTTTCAATTTTAAAGCATACGTACTATGAGCACCGCGGTTAATTAAATCAAAAGCAATGCATTTGTGTCCGTATCCAAGTTTATTATGAGTACTCAACTTGACACAAATGATATTGTAGATAATAAAATGTTTCGTTTATCACCATGCAAAATTTCAAAAGAAACTAAGTAAATGACTATTTTCCAAATATTTCCTCTTTGTTATTGAAAGGATACTTGACCGTCTTAAATCAAAATAAACTGAATAATTCTAAGAGTTTATGTTAGCAATAGGTGTGAGATGTTAAGCGAGCAGCAATGTTTTTAAACCCGACCCAGATAATGAACCGAATTATCTTTTGGGTCATCGGATCAACTAGCTTGAACTACGGACCAATTGATTAAAATTTATTAATAAATTAATATTAATAGAGATCTTAGAGTTTTTATAAATAAAAAAACAAAAATAATCAAATCATGTTTAATAAAATATAAAATCAAACAATAATAACAAAATGATTAAATTTTTTAAATCCAACTAAATGTTTAACATTGTAACAAATATAGTAGGAGATTACCAATGACGAAAATAAACTAATAAAACATCGTGGATTCAAACAACTAATCTCGGTTGTCTCTTTCACCATTCGATTCATTTTTTAAGGCGACATTATGAAGTGTTCACCAAAATCTAAAACATAAAATAAGTTTAAAAACTAATCGGTTTCATCTATTTTTATGTGATCTTAGACTATTTAGACATTTATTTTAAAACATCGATTAAAGAAACAAAAGTGTTAAATCATAAATAAAAATTAGACAAAACATTCATTAAATTTATATCAAATACTATGACTATCAAGTTATATAACTTGTATGAACGTCTAGACGACCGTGTTTTTAAAACACTAGTTAGCACCAAAACAATAAATACTTGGTTTTCGCAAAACGTAATTATCACAACACATGTTTTCCAACATTAAGACTCTGAACTTGTATTCCTTAGGACACATGTGGGTTGAGACGGTCCGGTGTGTGGAAGGATTGGTGCAAACAGAATAGTATCAAACTTACATGTAAATTTATTTTTATATATACCGCAGTGCACATATTAAACCGCCCGTGAAGCCATAAACGAAAACCGACACCAAATTATTCAAGAAAACAGAAAGTACCTAACACAATTAGGTGGAATGACAAATTAAGCTGGTTATTACAACATCGTAAGCGAAACACATCAAATCAGATCAAAATGTCACTCAAAAAATGCCTCCAAACGTTTGCTCAATATGTCGGCAGATACATACATCTATCCACTTATGGGATACCAAAAAGTCTAAAATAAAAAAAATAAACTACAGATATATTAAATTAGAGATAATTGAGCAAGAGGCTCCACCTGAGGATTGGACAGAACAATCAACCTCAAAAGTGATGTCATCAGACTTGAGAAACATTGGAGTATGATTTGAAAGGAAGAACCTAAATTGTGGACCATAATGAAAGTGTACTGAATCTCAGAGCTCCACTCTCTGCATCAAATCGAAGCATCCAGTTCCTGAAAGCGCAGGCAAGCCAAGACAGATTCTAGCAGAGGGGGTTTCTAATGTGTCCTTTTCTCCATAAGTAGCTGCTTGGACAATGAACTTAGTGGCTGTTTCAAAAGTCATTCTGCAGAATGGTGAAGTTGATTCTGCAATTCCTCCCATACGGCTCATTGGTCGGTATCCACCGGAAAAGGTCATATAATCTGCAATGAGGTTCAAGTGTCTGATGCTTACAGAAATGCCATATGATTTGAAGACGTGGTTTATTTCCCTGATTATTGTTTCTCTAGCTGCTTCAACTCCAAAAATGTTGAGCATATCGTGAATGCTGTTGCTATACAAGTACCTGACGTCAAGTTTATCTTGGAATTCCCACAGTGCAGGGAAATCAACTCCTGATGCGTGGAGAGCTGGTGAGGCTTTCTTTTCATCGTTGGATATTTCTCTTCTCTCCTTTGGATTGTCTCCATGGTAGATCACCTGAGGATCACCACAATTAGCCACTGTGCATCGTTCAATCTTCCCAGAATTCTGGATGTAAACCTTCTGCGCCGTTTGTTGAGCAATCTGTAAGAAAGAAAAATAAGGGCTTTGCTCACATCATCAAAGTCATAAGAGACCTAGCTTTTATATAAAAAAAGGTACCTGGGCAAGTAAAATATGAGGGTCATCTGTAGCAAACTTGAAATGGACCTCAAATTTCTCTCCTTCACCTTTCACAAAGATATGTCTGTCACTTTTAGCTCGAACAAATTTCCGTCTCTTTTTTTTACTCTGTTCTTTGACATTCTTTACCCCTTTTACCTCTTTTTGAGGTTCCATAGACTCTTCCTGCGGTTCCGGAGTATCTTCCTTGCTAACTTCTGTGTCCTCATTCTCACTATCCATCTCAGGGTCCTCTACTCCACTGATTGAAGATGGTTCGTTCGTCTCATCTTCAGAGTTTTCCTCATAATCCATCTCATCTGTTTCTTGTTTCTTCTGTTTCTGTGCATCTGAACCAAGATCATCAACTTCTGTACCCTCGCCATCATCATCACCATCATCTTCATTCTGCTTTCCACTTACAGAATCATCATTATCAGTTTCATTTCCAGCTATTGGACCTGTGACATCATTGTGTATGCCCCTTATTCTATGGAGCATTTTCATGTGGGTCTCTATAGCGTCCTCCAACTTCCTTAAAAATACAGCCCTCATCGTCTCTTCCCAGTCTTCTTCAGTGATATCGGTGTGCTTCGGATAATGCTCTGGCTTATAGAGATTTATCTTAAGCTTGTGAATACTACAAACTTCATTCTCATAAACCGTATATGGTACAACTGACAGTTCCATGCTCTTTATTATATCTGCCACCGTTATCTTCCTCAACCTATCAGTAATATCATTTGCATCCTCCCTGCACAAACGACAAATCATAAAAGTTAGGATCTTTTCACGTGTAATATCTCCAAGATGTTGACAGTCAATGGCCAATGTTGCACTTTCATATTATATGTCACCACAAAAATACAGTTCTAAGAGAAGCTGCCCATCAATTTTCTGTTTTCTAATTTTAGTAATGAAAGAAGTCGAGAGATAATTAACGCCAACATAACTAAACCAACTTACTTTGTTTTGCCTTTCAGCAACGGGCATGTCATTATTGGTGTCTTAATGTTTGCTGCAGCTGTCATCAAAATCTCTTGTAAACGTGGAATTCCAAGTGTCACATTCATCTCTCCACGTCCAGCAAGATGGAAAGTATTCAACCTGTTAATTGACAGAACAAAGGATTTTATATGCAAATATTTCAGGAAAGATGCAAAAGCAAAGGCAAAAGCTGCAAGCATCCTCATATTACTCAGAGATTTAAGATTTATAAATATGAGTACCAATGTGATTCAGTTCCTAATTTGCACGGTGAAAGAATTAGCAAGACCACAACATAAAAAAGGAAAAAAAAAACTCACGTCATCTGTGTTGATGGCTCTCCTACAGATTGAGCAGCAAGTACACCTACAGGCTCCCCTGGCTGCGCAAGACTTGCAAAGAATTTTGACTTCACCAGCTTCAGTAGTTCTTCTTGTCTCACAAATTTAGAAGCAATACGTTCATTCATAGGCATTGCCTCTACAAACTTCTCAGCTCCCTTCTTAAGACTAATAGGCAGATCACTGATGTAACTACTAGCTCCAGATAGCATGTCTTCACTGCATTTTTGAAGGACCATATCTTGATTCTGAACCAAAGTAAGTTAAAATAACCACATAAGTTTCCCAAGAGCAGATAAAGAAAAGGTAAACTGTCAAAAACGAAGGCTTACTATTGTCAGTTCTTTGAACTTTTCAATGAAGCTAGACCGATGAACATCCACACCATCTTCACCATATTGGAACTGAATGATGGACCCATCAGCATCCCGGACAGTACAATCATAGTTGACTTTAAGACTCTCAAGATTTTTCATCAAGCATCTTTGCAGATACCCACTACGCGATGTCTTCACTGCAGTATCAACTAACCTGCAGACCAGAATTTTTAAGTGTTCACAATGCGACGAAATAAAGATAACAAACCAGCTGATGCTGACCGACTCTTAACAAAATTTTCGTAAGGATTACAACAGAAAACCTCAACCAAGTAAAAGTTTAACACAAAAACCAGATATATCAAAGTGAATGCCCACACATCAATTTGCAATGCGACAGCATCCTTCAAAGAATAGCATATCTTTTGAAAGTCGAAGAGTAGAAAATTTGACAGCTCCACTATCAGAAAAGAAGTTTGAAACACCTTCTATCTTAAAAGTAATTAACATATAATTTATGTAGGATAAGTATTAGTTACCCTTCTCGTCCAGCCATGCAATGGAAGTAATATTCTTGGGGGCGAAGACCACTTAGGAATCTGTCACTAATAAATCCCCCAGCTCTAGGGGACCAGTCCCATGGATGGAAACAAGGTAATGTCTTCCCAGAAACCATTCGGGGAACTCTTTTTCCTTCTAAATCTTGCTGGCCAAGGTGTGAAGAGATTTGCTGGAAGTTAACCTGCTCAAAGTAGACAACAAAAGAATGAAATGATAAAGCTTCGCCTCCCAAAAATTGTAATTTACTCTCCACAAAACTATATCCCTATAATATATGATGTTTAGAGCTAGCAACTCCACCTAGTTGAATGCAGAGAAAGTTGTAAAATTTACTTTCAGAGCTAATAGGCTTCATTGGAAAAACAACAAAAGTAAATCTATATCAAATTGATAATAATAAGTTATCTATATTTTCAAAAACCAACTTGTTTATCTCCTTCCCTAAATATTAAAAGTTATAGCTTGGAAAAGTTGGCATGAGCTAAAAAATCTGCAGAAGGATGACAAGATGGGTTCTAAGAACACAGAAGCTACAAACCGACTTCTAGATACTGAAAATGCGTACTTAAACTATCAACAACACCGTGCATATTGAAGGAGGCACCACAAACTCACCTTACTGCCCTTAGCCCCAGATATCGTCATTAGCGATATACAATTCCTTCCAGGTGTTTTTAGTAACCCATCAGACAGTAAATCGTTCATCACACCCTTGCTTGAACACTGGTTGAGATAATTTACGATGCTCCTGTCCAAAGATGCCAAAGCAGATTCCCCGTCCTCATAAAGAATTCGTTCTATTCTGGATCTCATGTCCTGAGGATCTGCAGGCAAGACAGTATATATATCAAGTTTATTTGATAAACTACAATTTCAATGCCTCATACTATAACAGAGGGACATCCGTGCTCCAGAATGTAACAAATGACCATGGTGGCAAGTCTGAACACATTAATGCAATACATACTTTCCAGCAAGATATACATACCTATCTGAACATCAACATCTATGCCAAAGGTTTTACGGAGTACTCTTTCACCAACATTTTCACATTCTTGAAGTTGCTTCGTCCTCTCTTCATCCATATCTTTTAAAATAATAAGATCATCAACGCCACAGGTGAAACCGTGGGTCTGAAAGTTGTAAAAACAAGGATTCAGGATGCAAAACTCTGTAACAAATGAAAATAAAATTATCAACAACACGAGAGCACACCTGAAGAAAGACTGTAAAGAGACGACTAAAAACAGAGAGCAGATTTCCTGCAGCATTTGAACCATAAAGCTCATGCACTGTATGAACCAGCCCATAGTCAGCAAACTGAGCCTTGTCGATCACACCGCAGACGAATTCATTTTTTCTGATGTGCAATTTATCTTCATTAAGATTCTGTTTCCATGACTCGTCAATCTCTTTCTTTTTGGTCAAATCTCCACTGTTAGGTTTTACTTCTCTAGATCTACATTTGAAGAAATCAACTGGAAGTTTGGTAGCTTTCTCTACGGTGAAAGGCGGGTGACCTTTGGTTATCTGATTCAACACTGCAGTGATGACCTAGCAGAGACGAATAACCAGAACTCAGCTCATGAGAAGTAAAAGCATTTAGTGAACCCATTGATGACTCCCTAGATACAGTTTGTATACCAAAAGCACATAGCCACATGTGGAAAAACCAACTTATATAAGAACTAAGATAACAAAACAGAGCATACAAAGATTACCTGCTTCCCAGTCCAAAGAGGCACTGGCTTCAAAATAGCAGGCGTGACTGTCAACAGTTCTGCATCAGAAGCTGATACCATGACTTTCTTGCCAGATCTTCCAGAAAAAGTACTGAGTACCATGTCAGTGACACCGGAACTGAAGAGAAGCTGATTAAAATGATCTTTGTCCAAAAATGTGTCCCTTTTAGTAAGCAAAACGGAACTGACAATATGATCCTATTAAGAAAATACAAAGTCAATAAATATCACTGGTAAACAACCCAATTCGTGAAATCAAGACAATGATAAAAGCAAACTAAAGGTTTGAAGAAATAGCATGGAAGTTAAACCTGAATTAAAGCTCGAAGTGGCTCGCCATTAGAAGGCCTAGCATATTGGTTGTTAGCATTGACAATATTGTAGGCCTCAGCACGTGAAATCTCATCTTGTGGAAAATGCACATTCATCTCATCACCATCAAAATCTGCATTGTATGTACTGCAACCAAAGCAATATTTTAAGCCACTTTTGAGATAAAAGTCAAATGCATGTGGAAAATAAACCGAGACATGGTAAAGGTCCACAAATGTAAATTTGAAAGGAGATTGCAAACAAGGTAAATAATGACATCTGGGAGATCCGGCATTCTCTATATCCACAGGAGTCTACCTGCAATTTGCATAGTGGAGACGAAGTGTTTTCTCCCCCTTCAGAACACGGACCTTGTGCGCCATTAAGCTAGGTTTATGTAATGTTGGCTGCCAGTGAAAAAAAATAGTTGAGAACATAAATTTAACATTTAGCACAGACAAAAAGGTGTACACCAAACAATGCCTGAGTCCGTATTAAATACTGAAGAAAGAAATGAAAAAACGTCCTGGGAAACCCACTTCGCAAAATTTGAGAAACATTTTATATAGGCAACATTGATGAAATAAAACAATATGTGTCCACACCTGACGATTCACAAGGACGATGTCACCATCTCGCATATGTCGATGGACAGTTTTACCTTCAAAGTTGATATCACAAGTTTTCCCAAGTTCTGTAGTGGCTCCTCGTGAGGACAGTAATTTTCTTGCAATTGCCCTTCGTGCTTTTTCGGTAGAGGGCAACTTCATTGTAGATGATTTGTCAGAGTAATGTGTAGCTCCAGGATGAATGTCAGGACCATTAATGATAGCTTCCCTTAACTTCTCCACATTCCAAGGAGTCACCCTCTGCAGCAATACATTTAACTTTCACTTCCGGAAAAACAAACATAAGGCTCCACTATAGGTTGGACAAGTATCTTTGTAAATCTAAGGATAGCTACAAGTCATCTCCACCAAAAGAGGAAAATGATGCAAAATCTGAAAAGAATAACCCAACATTTTCTCCATCTAAGAGTGTTGGGACGTGTGATTTAACAGCCAAAGATAATGATGTGTCAAGAGTGCAATTTACCGACATATGACATCATACCTCGGGATACGTCAATTTCAAAGCAAAACAAGGAGGAATTCCGATGTCATTAACAGCGATATAAGGATCTGGAGATATCACAGATCTGCACGCATGATTCACTCTCTTTCCCATCATTTTTTGCCGAAATAGCCCCTCTTTCTTCTCCAGCAATTGACATATTCCAGAGCTGTCTCTCTGGCTTTGAACTGCAAAGGAAATTAGCGATAATAGTCGGTCTACACCAATACAAGATGCTCTAAAGAGGCTGTCAAGTCAACAAGACAACAGATAAAAAAGTGGGGTAGCCGGTTGCTATACATAACTAGAGAAAACTAAGGAAGCTCTTTAGTAATAGATACATATCAAACAATGGCAAGAAGCTAACCTGTGGCAGTTTTGCTATCAAACAAGACATTGACTGATTCTTGAAGATTCCTCCATCTGAAAATTACCTTCGACTGATCTAATTTGTTAGTACAGGCATTCCCGAGTATATTATTGGATTCTATGACCTTATTTAGTCCTACGGTTTGAGGATGTTCCATAACCTGAAAGAAACAAAATCGTAAGAGAATTATGATCATACATGAGTTAATGGGAACAACCATCTGTTAGTATAGGAGATATAAAACTGGAAAAGGAAGATCGAGAGAACATGGACAGAAAGTGACGCACAGAGGTAATGCCAAAAGTTACAAAATTAAAAGTAACTCCAAAAATTAGAGAGGATATAGAAGCATCAAAACATTATAATTTGTAGGGAATTACTTACACTATCACCTCCTGTTGTTGGAGGTCTAAATTTAGTAGGGGGCACAAGAACACTCTCCAAAAAAAACATAGAGTAGTCAATTTTTTCAGACCCACTCTGCCAAAGATCACCAATGAAGGAGCAAAACTCGTGCTCATTCTGCCACAGATGTTTTAAGATATTCCTGACCTGATACAAGTGAATAATAGCAAGACACTATTACAAATTTGGAAAATTTTAACCGTGCCTTATTATAAAGTTAGGCCATATTAGAAACAAACCTCACTCGGTAAAAGGTCTCTTTTAGAATTATGCTCTTCAAACTCTGCAGCTACTTCCGTGGACTTTTCTCTTGTCTCTTTATCACCATCTTCAACTTCTGATAATGCATCAATGCCACTATCATCAAAGCCATCTGGATTTTCAACACTGCTAGTGGACTTCTTTAGCTTAAGCCCTCGAATGACATTAGCTCCAACATCGGAGTCTTTCATTGCTCTCTGTTTAAAAAGATTGTTATTGAAAGGAATATCACATCTTTTGCTGATATCAAGGAGGAGCATAACATAGAGAAGTGAACAAAAAAAAAAAAAAAAAAAAAAAAAAA
>Ga0041059_1003520_pt1 | contig 10650 bp, 13 predicted proteins | sample AraColnosormetaG_FD_56232 | JGI IMG/M metagenome (GOLD analysis project Ga0041059, IMG submission 56232) | Arabidopsis roots microbial communities from North Carolina, USA - Col MF nosort | ecosystem: Host-associated > Plants > Roots > Unclassified | place: USA: North Carolina | collected... | reverse complement strand
ACATGGACTTCATCGATGAACGCAGAGATCAGGCAATGATCCGAGTTCAAAACTATCAACAAGCTGCCGCCCGCTACTATAACTCCAATATCAAAATTCGGGATTCGAAGTGGGAAAGCTCGTTTTACGAAAAGTGTTCAGCAACACGAGAGAGCTAAACGCTGGAAAACTGGGAACTAACAAGGAAGGTCCCTATCGAATCAGCGAGGTGGTACGTGACGGCGTCTATAAGCTCGTAAAAGTTATCAACGGAGTACTTGAGTTACGGCCTTGGAATGCCATGCATCTCATGAAATACCACGAATAGGTACTCAAAAACAATCGAACTACGATAAGACTTGATCCCTTGGCAGGGTACGTAGGCAGCTCCCCCCAAGAGCGCAACCACCACTTCAATCGAATTACCAAGGGGCTTAATCCCCTAACCAGGTATGCAGGCAGTTCCCTCCACAAACGCAATTACCATCTCAACCCTTCCATTTGAAAGACGAAACTTCAACAAAGGAAACAGACATCACATCTTCCATCAACGAAGATTTGCTGCTCACCTGACAGTTCAATCACACCAGATCGTCGCTTGCTTTACCTCTTTTTGTACTTAACAAATTTCGAGATAAGAATAAAAGAAAATTTTGATATTTATTATCATGTTTCGCAAAAACTCATTCGTAATCTTACGATACCCAAAGCCCAACACCCGAATGTTGGCGGATCTATTTTGTGATCTTGCTTCCAAAAAGTCGATAGTGAACTAGACTTATAAGAACACATCACTTCGGCTTCATCGGAGCTCACCTACTACAACCATATCTAACTCTTTCACTATCAACACATAACATAGTAAACAAGGAAGAAACGAAGGTTTCATTCACGACTTGGCGATACCACAAGCCCAGCTCCCAAAATCTGGCAGGTCCCTTGTGTGACCTCACTTCAAGAGGTTCCCGAGACAAAACAACTCAAACTTCCTCAAAGTTTTAACTTTCGAAGAATATACCATATCACATCCGAAATAACTCGGGCTCACACAAGTCCAATTATTATCCGGAACATGGACAAAGCGAGGTGATCATACACCAAAATCAACGAAGTGTCAGCACTCGAATGAAAGACAAAAAATACTTTCTAAAAAGGATAAAAACCTTCCCAGGCATCCAAGTACTTAAACGAACAAAGGATAAAAGCCTTCCCAGGCACCAAGTTCAAAAAGCAATAAACGAAAGGATAAAAACCTTCCAAGGCATTAAGTCTGAAAAAACACAAAATCCTAAAACAAACAAGGAGCAAAAGTGATCACTACCTCGATTCTCCGGCTGGCGTAGCAAAGACAGTACCAGAACCCTCCGCGAGACCTCCCGGAAACGCGTCTTTGTTGCTCTCAAACTCATCCAAGCCAATTGGTGTCCCTTGCTCGTCGACGTCCATCAGACGTACCACCGAAATCTCTGAAACCTGCGGGAGATCTAACTTGCTTAGAGTAAAGTCCGATACCTCCTTCGATTTGCACCGCACCTCTAGGTCATCCAGCTCCGCTTGTAGCCGAGGTTTCTCCACGGCAGATTGATAGCAGCCTTTGTGATCTGGTCGATCAAAGCCAGGTTTGACTCCACCTCGACCGCTTGCCCCTCCAACATCGTGTACTCCTTTTTGGAGACCCACTTCTCCTTGATCCCAGCAAGCAGCTTCGAATACGCAGCAGCCAGCTCTACCTTAGCATCGTGAACCGCCTTCTTCGCCCCTTGTGCAGTCGAAGTCAGGTCCATCACCTTTTTGGAGAGCTGTTCCCTCCTCTGCTCCAAGCGATGAATCTGGTTCCTCGCCATCTGCTTGTCGGCTTGCAACCCCCCGATCTCCATCTCCATGAGCCCGATCTTCGCAGCATAACCTTTCTCGAGGTCTTTTGAAGTGGACAGCTCTATTTTCAACCTCTCGATCTCCGCCTGAAATCACAAAAACGGGGTATACCTGGAACGAAACTTCGCGTTCCTGACCAGCCTTCACACTCGACGTCAGCTCCCGGATGAGGGTCTTTCCTTCTTCAAGCTCGCTCGCCGAGGGGACTTGACTCAAACGCTGCTCATAGAGAGCAACCAGCTTGTTCGTGGCAGCTATCGCCTACCAAAGGCAAAACAGAAAGTTATAACTAGCATAAGAATGGAATCAGGAGGAGGCAGTTATCGGTTATTACCTGGCCCTCCTTCGCCATCATGTCAGCATAAGATGCCGCCTTGGCCATGTTCTTCACTCCAGGAACCTGGCAGTTCCTCCCTTTGATGTGGCGAAGCAGGTTCGCCAACCCAGCCTCGTCGTCAACGATCGGATGATCACGGTCGTGAGTGTTAGACCAGTGGAAAGGCCCGCTTCCCGCGGAACCTCCACCAGAGTTGGACGTCTGCCTCACTTTCTGAGTCCGGTTTGAAGACCTGCCCCCACCTCTGGAGCCTCGTCCTCCGCCATGGGACCTGCCCGAGGACCGCCTATCCGCGGACGCAGCTGCGTCCGGGATAGCAGCCGCAGATTCTATCCTCTCCTCTCTGGGAGAGGCGACCCCCTAGTCACTCACGACCAACTCAGCCGCCGGATGCACCTCCGGCTGGGTCCAAGCTCTCTTCGGAGAGGACGGTGCACAATCAGAACGACCTGCTACAGCGGAGGCCCCGGTATTGATCTCAGGAATTGAGGGATGAGATGCTGAGGCAGATGCGCTGGAGACAGCTAGAGTGTGTCGAGCCGCAGTCATCGCGGTCGATAGATCATCACCACGAGCAGGAGCCCCGGCGTTGGCTCGTTGAACACGAAGACTTGGACGCCTCATTCTTCTGATGAGCGGGAGTTCTGAAGTGGAGCTGGAGTCAGGAGGAACTGAACAGACAAAGCACGATACGTGTTAGTTAGCAGCTCGAGTTACGCAGCTGCCTCAGTAACCCGTACATTGTCTAAAAAAAAAAAGAAAAAAACGGAACTCGTACCTATAGGCAGATCAGCCTCGGGGATCGGTTAAATCTACGGGACCTCTTCGATCGGATCTAGCTGTGCTGCTGGAAGGACGATTGCGGGAACTGCTGGAGCTAAGGGAACTACTGAAGCTACGGCATGAGCAGCTACGATGCGATCTCTGCTAAAAGTGGCCCAGTTAGTCTGACCACGTCAGAGAAGGGTTAACAGCTCGAGTCTCTGAGAGAGTAACTTCCTTGGTCTTTGCTGCAAACCATCAAAGGGAAAATAACATTGATATCAGTACTAACGTTCAGCAAAAGCAGTTAAGGACTCGACACAAACAACAAAAAACCAAGAGGCTCAGGTCTCCATCTGACCCAGGTTGGTGGACTAGGTCCTCGTTATCCTCGCGGGATCAAAACTGCCGATTGAATGACGATCTACTCTGAATAAGAAGTACTTGGATCGCCAATTGGTGTCTCGATAAGCCTTTAAACCGCCTAGGATCAGAGATCCGGGACGAGCACTGATGTAGTACGTCCCCTGGTCGCTCCTAGCATTGGTCTTGACCTGGCAGAGCTGAAGCAGGTCATGGCAGTTGAATTCTCTATCTACTTCCCGAGCCGGGTGAATAACGCCAATACATGGCGGACAAAGTTCGGGCATATCTGGGGAAAGGCGAGGCCGAGACAGTAGAGCATCTCGAGGATACACACCGGAAACGGGAAAAAAAGGCCACATTTCTCAAAGAAATTGGCATAAGCGCAGCACCACCCGACCGGCACGTTCTCACGATGCAGTGGCGGCCTTGGGAGTATCATAGTTACCCCTACCGGAACCTGGCATCTCCTCCGGAGGTCGACCAGGTCGCTGTTCGTCATCCGTGTGCCTCCTCCTTGCTTGGCAGCCTTTTTCTTTTTCGGTTTGTCGGCTCTGATAGACGGCGGACGAATTGGACCTATTCCGCCTAGGGTTATGACGCGTCTTTGTACTCGCTGCGGTGATGCCGCCGACCTCGTCTCGGACGAACTCTCATCGTCGCCATAATTGTGGTTGCTTTTATTCTGGGAATCTTCGAAGTCGCTCATCTTTGGGTTTCGATAGAGAGGGACGAGAGAGATGAAAGAAAAGAGCAAAGAAGGCAGATCGAGAGAGAGGGAGCAGCAGAGAAATGAAGGAGATAGCAAAAAAAAAAGGACGAGATTTTTCTATCTCTACAAAACTAAACGCAGTAAATAATAAAGGAGGAGAGAAGTTACCTTGAGAGTCGTGTGAGTTAACGTGACGTCAAGTGGAGAGGTGGGAAGTTATTTAAAGCCATCATCACCACGATTTTTGAGATTGTAGAGATCTCTTCTCTGCGCCTAATCTGGACCGTCAGATGCGGTTCGCTGAATGAGACGCTCCATCTCGGCCGTCCACATCAGCAGCGACTTATCTCGCGTATCTCCTCGAAATCTTTGGGTTAAGGAATCTGAAATTAAATCAAAATTGTTGAGTTTATCCTCAAAACCGACTGATCTTATAGCATTTATCATCTCATCAAGAATATTTTCGCAATCTTACATGACCTATATGTCTGCTCATCGAGTTTGCCTACTCACTCAATGGGCTGGGGGGCAAATGTTGGAGCTGGATTCCCCTCCAGGAATCCACCTGCGAAAATACCAAGCTAGCCCACAAAAGCCCACCAAGCCCACCAAGTAGAGGACCTACGCAGCTGATGAGCCCACATACGCGAATGGGTATTTGGGCCAGATAAGCCCGGTCACCTAATGAAGGGAGATAAGCGAATAACAACCTAGGAACTGATGAGGAGATATTCGCGGAGCGGACCTGATATCTCGGAACTGACCTGCCCAATATTCAGGAGGATCTCCGCAGATCCCGAACGGAGCTACCACGTGCGTAGACCCATATAAAGAAGCAAGGACGACTTGGAAGGGACATTCAATTCAGCTTACATTCACACACATACTTTTACACTTGTAATCTCCTTTCACATTGTAAAAGCTTTGTCATTATCAATACAAAAATTCCATTCGTTCTTAGCAATATAACTCTCAAGGTTTCTGTGAACATCTAGCCCTCCTTTCTCATAATCTCAATTACAAATCTCTAGTGTGGATTTCAGAACCCACAATTTCTGAGCTTCCAATGACAAATCATTCTCGCCAGGAAGGAACGATACCTGTTATACAAGGTGAAAATCAAGGAAATTCTCATGAGAATACTGTCGAACACTTGTTGGGCGTTTTACCACTAGAAGAACCTTTCGATCCTTTGGCTCCTGTGTTAAAAATCATCAATCAATCTCGCAACAAAGGTCGTATCCCTATTATACAAAGCCATCACAAGGTCATAAAAAAGAGAACACTAAGGAGACATCACGTGATCCCACTTGGAACTGAAAACGTCAAAGGTACGAGGAAGAGACGTGGAAAACAGACTCGAACTTTTTTGCTTGATTCTAGATTGCGATCCAAACAGTTGCTAGGAAGGAAAATACTTACTCCATTAGTGAACGATTCACATGGTGAAGAGGAACAGGTGGAAGATAGAGTATCAAGGCCCTCAGATGAAAACCTAAGAAGATGTCTAAGCAACTTTGAGAGTTATTATGGTGAGAATAACATTCCGGAGCATGAGAGGTTACAAATTGTTTATTCAAACTTGGATGGAGAGACTGGTTAATGGATAAAGCATCTCTCGAAAAAGAATTCACCTACAAGCTGGAAGGAATTTAAGTGTATGATGGCCCGAGAGACAAAGACAACAATGAATGTAAATCATCAACCTCATTATTCGGGAATACAACATGAAGGATCAGTGCGTGAATACAGAGAAAGATTTGAAGCTATTTGTCTAGGCTTAGTTACTTTACCAGGACAACACTTAGAGGAGATATTCATACAAGGTTTAAAGCCTACTTTACAAGATGCAGTTAGGCGATTTAAATCTAATGGAATTGTAGGCATGATGAATTTGGCACAGTGGCTTGAGGAAGCTAGTGAAAATGATAATGGGACAGGAGGAGATACAAGAGCACCAGTTTCAGGCTATAGGGCTGGTATTGAAGAGCTAATGTGTATGACCATGGTGCAAGGTAATCAAGAGGTCTTTAGTACTTGCGGATTAATGAAAAACAAGGAGCTGAAATTCTTTGGTTCTATCTCGGGACATCATGTGTCTGTGCGTATCGACTCCGGAGCCACAAACAACTTCATGCCTAAGGATTTAGCAATTCACTTTAAGCTGCCAGGGAAGGAGACAAATCTAGTTTCAGTTCTTTTGGGTCATGGATTGCACATAAAGAGCAAAGAAAAATGCATGGGAATAGGTTTGTTGATTCAAGGATTTCCTTTTGGTTAACGAGAACAAGACGGAAGCATCAGTGATATTGGGTTAAAATGGCTTTCCATGTTAGGAGGGACAAGTATCAATTGGGAAAAGAACATTATGTCTTTTAACCATGGTAATAAGTGGGTTACCATTGGCGAGGAAAATGATGTTCTGCATCCATACACAAAGGAGAATCTGAAACTAAGTACTATAAGAGTGAAAATGAGGAGTGGAAATGAGCAAGAGGAGTTGTAAGTTGAGCACGATGGTGATTGTGAAATGACTGCTGAATATTACTTTGTGGACAAGGTAGCTTTAAAAGGGGTGAGTAAGGTTCTGTGGGAAAGAGTAACCAAGGTGACGCAGGGGAAATAAAATAGAGTGGGAGAGAAGCAAGAGGGGTTGCTATTGAGGCTGGAATTCACCGGGGAAGTGGGTCAATCTCCACGGCCACCAGAATTGTTAGGTGGTAAAATGTTGAGACAATAGCTCGTAAAAGAAACTAACGAAACTGTTATTCTTGTTGACAAATACAAAGGAGAGAATTGCAATCACCTAAGCTTAAGGTTAATGACAAGTGAAGGAAAGTTTTGGCTTGACGTTGGAATGTCTTCAAAAGTGTAGAACGGAGAATGACGTTGGAATGAAGTTGGAAAGTTTTGGCTTGACGTTGGAATGTCTTCAAAAGTGCAGAACGGGTTGCAAGATTTTGGGTTTGTTCATCTCAAAGTGGTTCTCATCGTCAAGGAACAAGACTGCCAGGGAAGGACCAGCTGAAGAGAACAGTTGGAAGCAGTTTGGGGTCACTCCTAAGGGTGGTAATGAGAGCTGCTCTAACCAATATGGTTGTACAGGTACAATCGATCATGGAGCTAAGATAAAAATACGAGACTAAGGCGAACAAGGCAATGATCAAGGTCCCAGAGTTTCACTTTCAATTCCTTCCACCATGAGGACATGGTGGCTTTCAATGGAGGAGTATTAATAGATCATGAATTGGGCCTAGTGGGCTTTGTATATGACCCATAGTTTAAGCATGTTATTTTCTTTAGTTGTCTTATTTAACATTGTGGAAACGTTATCGAAATAGATCATAACAATGTTTATCTTCATCTTCTTCTCCCTTCTTCTTCCCTGATTCTTCTGTTTCTCACCTTATTCTTCTGTTTTCTCATCACTTTTTGTTACTCTACTTGATAAGAGAATTCTGACCTTATCAACATATTTGAATCCTTAATCTCTCTCTATATATATATGTGCGTATGTATTATCATTTTAAAACCTTGATGATTGGTTTCAAGATCGACAATCTGGAGATGATGAAGCTATGGCTATGGATGAGACGTTTTGCATGGCGCTAGAATATGGATTGCCTCCTACTGGTGGTTGGGGAATGGGAATAGACAGGCCTCTTATGTTACTTACCGACTCACAGAACATTAAGGTCCCACTTTTTTTTTTCCCTGAAGCCAGTCTAGAGAAATCCAATGAAGTAGTATGTATGTTGTCTTACTCATGTTCTGAATTTTGTTGCATGAGGTTTTCTTTTTCCCAACAACGAAGCCTCATGACTAGCCAGCTGCTGCAATAGGTTAAACCAAAGTTAATTGTCAAACATACTTCACTTGAGGCTCCTGCTGGGGGAAAGAGGGTGGTGGACTAAGGAAGGAGTTTGCAAAACTTATGAAGAAACTTTGTGCATCTCTTTTTGGTAAAGCCAAATATATTAGAGGATGAGGACTCCATAGTCATTTGAAAGATTTTTTGATTCATACTAAGAAAACCCAAACTATGTTGCAAGCTCTACTTATCAGAATGTTTAAGAATATTGAGTTTTTTTAATATCCAATACAACAACAGAAATAATCTACGTGAACATATTATTTCACTCTTTTTTTGGTTAAATGCCTTTGTTTAGCAACTTTAGCCTCTTCTTTTTTGTTTTTCTTTACTATTTGATGCATTTTTTTATTTCATAAATAAAACTAGATGCTTTCACTTTTATTTTATTTTTCTATTTTTAATTAGTTTAATTTTTATAAAATTCAATTCATATTTGTTTTGTAAAATATACATGTATCTTAACTGAATTTTTGTAGTAAAACTTGTAAATTAGTAACATTAAACTTTATTATTCTCTTTTTAGTTAATTTATTATTTTGGAGTTTAAATTTGGGTGACAATGTTAATTAGATAAGTAAATTAAATTATGCTTTCAAAACTTTTCGATTCCAAATCTGAAATATCGTAAAGGTGCAAAATTTACTTTAACGTCATAAATATATATATATATATATATATATATATAATAGTTTTTATTAATTATGATTTGTGCTTCCGGCACTACAAAAAACAAGGGATTTATAGTCATTTTATTAACATCATTTTACAAAATGACTTTAAATTCTGAAACTAGAGGAGATTTATAGTCAGTGAATAACTGACTTAATTATATAACTTTAAATTCTAAACTTTCTTTGCTTCTAAAGTCCAAATTCTAAATTTTAGGGTTATAGCTCATTTTAGGATCTGTAGGATAATCATTCCTAGATGTAGATGCGTTTGTTTCGTTCTTAGGTTAGATCTCATTCCTACGATTATAGCTCAATCGTTCCTAGGATTTGTTTGGTGTTCAATCGATGTTAGAAATATGTTGATTCTAACAATTATTCTGAATTTTGTTGAAGGATATAAAGGATCATGAATAAGTTTATGATCAGTTTCGTTGAAGGACATACGAGATTCTCAAATTTCAGAAAAAATCAAGGTATCATTCTTTGATTCTCAAATTGATCCTTTTTTTGTTAAAATCTACCAAATGTTAATGTTTTGATTGTCTTGCTTCTTGCTTGAGTGATGACTGAAATTGTTTCTCGATTTTTCTTTTACTTATGAACATTGGCTGCTTAAAAACGATAATTGGGTGATACTAAAATCGTTTCTGGATTCTTAGAAAGTAATAATTGAGTCATCAATTTTTTTTATATGTTTATTGTGTTCGATTTTCATTTATATAGAAATCATCACATTGTTCTTTTTTATGGCTTGAACTTAGTTGCAATTATTGGTTTAACCTTTTTATTCTTTGAACGAACTTTTATATGTTATAAGGTGAGAAATTTAATATGTCATATCTGATAATTAATTTACTTTATTTTTATAGTGATTGTAAAATAGACAACTCTTGGATAACAAAACACAGTTTATCTCAAGAATATAGAAATGGAGTCAAAGAGTTTTTGGATTTTGCTTACGCTATGGAAAAAAATACTGCTACATGGGACATCGTCGGTTCCTGCCTCAAAATCTTAATTTTCGGAAAGATAAGCAGCATTTAGATGGATGTGTTGAAAGAAAGAATGCTCCAATTAAACCAGTAGGAACTGTTATTCACCAACAATTTGAAAATATTGATGTAATTTTGGGAAAGAATGTAGATAAGCTTGAAAGAAGAGCGGGAGTAGAAGCTAGAAAAAGTTAATGGAGGAAGAGTAGTATATTTAATAAACTGCCTTATTAGTACTATCTTCCGTTACGTCACAATCTCAATTTGATGCACATAGAAAAAAAATGTAATTGATAATCTCATCTTTACATTATTAGATAACAAAGGAAAGTCAAAAGACAATCTTAGCGCTAGAAAAGATTTGCAAGAGTTTGATATTCGTCAGGAGTTGTGGTCTGATGAAAATAGAAAATATCTTCCAGTATGTTTTATTTTGACTACACAAAAAAATCTATTTCTTACTATCTTAAAGAGTGTAAAGCTTCCATATGGATATTCTTCAAATATCTCTGCTTGTGCTGATCTGAATCAACAAAAATGGTGGGATTAAAGAGCCATGATTGTCACATCTTGATGGGTCAGTTGTTGTCCATGCTATACGTATTGTTTTACATTGACAGGTCTCATTTGTTGTAACAGATTTATGTCGCCTTTTTCGGGAAATACGTTCAAAAGTATTGGATCTTTAGGATGTGGATAAGTTACAGGAGCATATTGCACTTACATTGGGTCATTTAGAAATGATTTTTCCTCCATCATTTTTCACCATAATGGTACATTTGACCATCCATCTAACAGAAGAAGTGAAACTAGGAGGTCAATTCAATTTCGATGGATGTATCCAATTGACAGGTAACTTAGATAATATATTTTCTATATAGGATCTTTAACAAATTTGTAATGATACTATATTTTCTATGTAGAATCTTTGGGCTTTTCAAGTCTTATGTTAGAAATTGAAACAACCCGACCCATTTTTTTTTATAAATATAATTAAATATTCCCATAAATATCTAATTAAACCAACCAATAACATAATAATTAAACCGCAAGTCAAAAATACTATTTTATGAATAAATAAATAA
>Ga0041059_1003519_pt1 | contig 10653 bp, 9 predicted proteins | sample AraColnosormetaG_FD_56232 | JGI IMG/M metagenome (GOLD analysis project Ga0041059, IMG submission 56232) | Arabidopsis roots microbial communities from North Carolina, USA - Col MF nosort | ecosystem: Host-associated > Plants > Roots > Unclassified | place: USA: North Carolina | collected 2013-09-02 | reverse complement strand
GTTTTTTTTTTTTTTGTTATACTTATAATCAGTTTTAGACTTAGAGGAAATTGAACAGTTTAGAATAGTAGGTCTAGCTAACCTCTTTTTTTTTGGCCGGTCTACATAACCTTGCGAAGGATAGATCTTTCAGCTAGCAATTTAATTCATTTCTGCTTACCATTGTTTCTTACTTAAATTAGTTACATTACCATCAATGTACCTCAATTCGTGTGTGAGCGTTTTTAACAAACAAAAAAAGTCGTTCGTGAGAATTAAAAGATGGGGGGATACAAAAACCGAACAATAATTGAATACTTTTTGACCGGAGTGTAACATCAATAAAGGTGTTAATTAGAGAATGTAATTAGGCTTTTTACTAACGGGAATAATAAATTAAAAACTGTCCTCGATCTACTTTACTATGTATGGAAGGAACATTCGCATGTGGCATTGTGGGAAGCTGAATCTCAAAACTTATTTTAAGTTTTGACATTCCTTACACTTATGAATATACTATACGATTTTTTTTTTATCATCAATATACGGATTAGTACATTGATGATAAAAGAAACCACGGATGATAACTATTAATAATTATTTTATTATATGATGAAAATGATTATGCATTTCACGAAATTTCACTAAAAAACAATTATTATGAACAAATTCATTTTGTTTATCTAATAACAATAAAAATCATTGGACTTTGATTTTATACGTCGTGGGAAGGTCGTCGAAGCACGTTGCGTTTGATCATTGCATGCATCGTGAAAATTCCACTAAACATCGTCTTTTAAAAAAAGAAACCTTTAAAACATTACAAATGGAACGTGAACCTATAAAATATGATAGGTAGATCTCACACTTTATTTACAGTATTAAACAATATGGAACATTGACGTTAAATTATTATTTTCTACTTATAACAATTTACACCTCCCAAAATTTGGAAAGGATAAACCCAACAAGGCAACAAGTATCACAAATGTAGCTGAAATAGATGGGCTTTTAAAGTTTATGGATTGGGCCGTCATGAACACATATTCCATAACATAACCTAATTGGGTGCTCCGACTTCTTTTCGCGCCGCTCGCTTGTACATGTCCTCTTCTTCGACTTCCAGATAAAATCGCTTCCTCTGTTTTTTTCCGATCTAAATTCACAGCTCATCGAAAATGGGCTCACGGCAAGGACCACCGAAGCATCAGAACAAATTCGCCTGGGTTCCCAAAGCCGGCGTCAAGATCAACGAAACGGTAAGCTATTTGCTCGGCTATGAGATTAACGAAATTGAGTGAGTACTGTAGCTAGACCCTTGATTTTTTCGGAAATTTATGAATTGTTAGGAAGTCGGCGGGAGATTTAGACCATTATCCGAGATTACCGGAGTTTGCTACCGATGTCGAGAGCAGATCGCCTGGAAACGCAAATACGGCAAATACAAAACCCTAACTGAAGCCACCAAATGGTATCGTTTGATTTGAATTTAGAGTCTTCTTTGTCATTCTCTGTTGGATTTTGAAATTGATTTGTTTTGTTGTGTGGGTTTTTTTTTCTTAAAAGAGCAACCTTTTTGTTTGTGGGTGCAGTCAGAAGTGTACAAAGCGAAATGTTCGTCAAGCATACCATAAGTTATGCCCTGGTTAGTGTTTTCTTTCTTTGCTTTTGTTCTCGTACTTTCTTGGCTAATTAGAGTGTATAGATCAGTATCTTGTTTTATAAGTTGATGTGTTATGGTATTGAAATGGGTATGAAACTGATAACAGGTTGTGCCAAGGAGCAAAAGGTGTGTGCAAAGTGTTGTCAAAGTGTTGATCAAATCCTTGGAAGGTACTTGTACCTTGAAGACAGTCTTTCTTCTACTTATGCTAGATGCTGGTTTCCTTAAGAGTGGGTTTAGTAGACAAGATATTAAACTAATCTTGAGGTAATTATTCGTTTCTCGCAGAGATATTTACGAAGTAGAGGCTGAACAGAAGCTGCTTGATGAGGTTTGTCTTTTAATTATTCCGCTTTTGGCTTCTAATGTTCAATTTCATGCTTGTTTTTGGGAGGTTGTTGCTGATTTCTTATTGATGTGATGCAGACTATCAAGAATGCTAGGGAAAGAGATCGAAGGACCCTATTACGTGCTGTAAGCTTCTCTAGTTACTTTGAAGAGTTTTTGAGATTTGTAAATGTGTATGTTTGTGTGATTTGGTCCTGAAGTTGCGTATTTGCTTGACATAGATGAACAAAGATAACAAACCAAATAAATCAGATGAAGAAGCGTCAAGGAGTGATAGCAGCAAGGTTGGTGATGTGTTTCCCTCAACTTCCCTTGAAGAATATGCAAACAAGTCCGGAAGAGTTAGCGGGATTATTGGTCATGGTAGTGTGCCTGATCATGCCCATGATGATGCTAGTGGACCTGAATCAGATGAGGATGACAATGTTGGTGATGATGAGCATGATTTGCGCGAAGACAGTGATGAAAATGAGCAATCTCAACTGCAGAAATAAACTCATGTTTGGTTGTACTACTGTCAATTTGGTAGGATTGTGAGATTTTGCAAGACTGTTTATTCCTGTTGTTTTGATAAAACTTTTACTTGGTCACCTGCAATGCAAGACTAGCAAAGAATACTATAAATTTTGTTCTGTTTTCTTGTATGGGACGGGCTTAAACGGGCCTAACAGTCGTTCTTTATCGGCCCACTTTAACAACACCTAATTGTCTAGTCTAGTAGTAGTATTCTCTAGAGACTTTCAAAAAGTCTTTGGATTACTAAATAGTAAATGCGAATATAAGTAAACTATAAATGTGAATAAGAATGTTTGAAATTGAAAAAAAGAATTGCTAGCTAAGTGCATTAATGCTTGTGCATTAAGTCAAATTATAACACTTGGCACGAAAAAACCCATCTCATCCCCCACTAAAGCAGCCTTCTTTTGGCTTTCATTAATCTCTCTGCACACAAAAACCCAAAAAGCTGGATGTCTCCATTTTCAATGAACAATTATGAGTTCTTTTTTTAAAAACTCATTATACTTTGAAGATTAATCACAAAGATTTCGAAGCTAATTCGTCATTTCTTGTTACTATAATCTTTTCATTGTTATTAATCACTTTGGCTTAAGTTTCTGTATATTACGTCGAGCTTCTTCAGTCTTCATCCTTGTCTTGTCACTTGTCAGAGACAGAAGATTAAAGAAGAAGAGGCGTTTCTCTCTCTTTTTTTGCTTCAGAAAAAATGGGGTTTTTCTTGTGTTCCTCTTCTTCAATCTTCTTCAAGTTCGGAATCTCTATAATCTTTCTAGTTTCTTTCTCTGGTTTAACTCCTTCAGGTAAGCCGAAAGATTCTATCTTTATTCAAGCTTTTCTCTGTTCATTACCGTATTTTACTTGCTAGGGTTTTATTTCGTCAATGATTCTGAGTGCAACTTTCCTTCTTTGTTCCCCATGTTTTAGTTATGTGCATATTTTAAAATTATTTGCTAGGAGCTTGTGTTTATTGAGTTCTTTAAGTTTGGATCTTGCAATTGCTTGAGCTTTTGGGTACATAGGGAAAGAGAGAAGAAAGTTATTTTGTATGTTAAGCCGTATAATTGTTTTGAAGGAGCTTCTTATCCTCAAAAGAGAAGATCTTTTTGACATTTTCATCTTCAATGCTCTGTTATTATAGAAAGAGAGAATCTATGAGATAAGAAAACAAAAAAAAGCTTCAGTATTTTGTGTGCTCATGGTGTTGCTTTTGGGATTGTTTCAGAAGCTTATGATCCTTTGGACCCGAGTGGGAACATTACTGTCAAATGGGATATCATAACCTGGACTGGAGATGGCTATGTGGTATCTATTTACATTAGCTTCAAATTTGGGAATTTCTTGAATCTTGATAGTGATTTTTAAAATCTTGAATCTTCTCGCGGTGCAGGCGACTGTAACGGTATATAATTTTCAGCAATATCGACACATTCAAGCTCCAGGTTGGACTCTTGGATGGTCATGGGCAAAGAGAGAGGTTATATGGGGAATGAATGGAGGACAAACCACAGAACAAGGAGATTGTTCTAAATTCAAAGGAACCATTCCTCATTGCTGTAAAAAGACACCTTCTGTTGTTGATCTCTTACCTGGATCTCCTTACAATCAGCAGATTGCTAATTGTTGCAGAGGGGGTGTGCTTAACTCGTGGGCTCAAGATCCCGCAACTGCTGTTTCCGCTTTCCAGCTTACTGTTGGACAAGCTGGAACCACAAATAAGACAGTTAGGGTACCTAAGAATTTCACTCTCAAAGCTCCTGGACCGGGATATACTTGTAGCCCCGCGAAGATTGTAAAACCGACTAGATTCATCGGTACTGATAAACGAAGAGTTACTCAAGCATTAAGTAAGTTACTCAGTTCTTGAACTCTACCAAAACAAATTTGACTTTTGAGTGAAATGAAAACTGAGTTTTGGCTTTTCTTTTTCTGCTGTGACAGTGACTTGGAATGTAACTTGCACATACTCGCAGTTCTTAGCTCAGAAAACACCAACTTGCTGTGTATCTCTTTCATCGTTTTATAACAAGACAATAGTTTCTTGTCCAACATGCTCTTGTGGATGCAGAAACACTTCTCAGCCAGGGAATTGTGTAGAGTAAGTTCTTCTCATAACTTTCATTACCTGAAAATATGTTAACTTGTTTGGTTAATTTTGGTGTCTTGTCTGTCCACACAGCCCAAAAGGTCCACGGATAGCATCAGTCATTCCAAATCCGGGGAAGAACGCATATATACCGCCTCTGGTCCAATGTACAAAGCATATGTGTCCAGTTAGAATCCACTGGCATGTGAAAGTCAACTACAAACAGTACTGGAGAGTTAAAGTCACCATCACAAATTTCAACTACAACATGAACTATTCACAGTGGAATCTCGTCGTGCAGCATCCGAATTTCGACAATCTAACTCAGACTTTTAGCTTCAACTATAAACCTCTGACTCCTTATGCTTCCATAAGTAAGTACACCATCATCTATCAGTCCCTTGTTTCTATAGAAAGGAACAAATCTTGATGTGTTTTTTTTGTTTTTGATTTGATATAGATGATACTGGGATTCTCTGGGGAATAAAGTTCTACAATGATCTGTTGATGCAAGCTGGGCCATTTGGTAATGTACAATCTGAGCTACTTTTCCAGAAAGAAGCATCAGCTTTCACATTTGAGAAAGGTTGGGCGTTTCCAAGAAGAATCTATTTCAATGGAGATAACTGTGTGATGCCTCCTCCTGATTCTTACCCTTGGCTGCCCAATACCGGCTCGCACAAATCAGTCGGTTCCCTGTTTGCAGCAATGGCCTTGTTACTGATTGTGTTCCTACATGGAAACTTGTAAGAATCATCAAGTGTAGAATTCTTCTGCTGCAGTTTTTCGAACTGATATAACCCATCAAGAGAGAGTTGGTAGCTTAGTTTTTTGTGTTCTCTCTTGTCTGTCCTCTTCCTGTACAACGCTTTAATATTAGATGGTTAACTAGATCCCCTTGAAAATGGCTACCACTTCTTTGTTCTCTATCTCCATGTTGGGAAGTAAAAGATATTCAGTATAAACTTTTGAAATAGTGTGTAGCATCAAGTTAAGAAACATTACTAGCAAAAAATAATGTATAGGAAAAGTCTCCGCATATGTTTCAGGGACAAAAAAAAGATTCAAAGATCAAAAAAACCCTGCAGCCAAATACACAGAGAAAAAGCTTTAAGGAAGACAAAAGATTCGTTATAGAATTGAGCTTCTCTGGGGATGAAACGGTTTTTCTTGATAGCTTTTTCAACGAACACTCAAGCCTTGAATAGCTGCAGCAGATGATGATGATGCCTGAGAACCTTCCTCCGTTACCTTATTCGATTCGATGGTAGTTATGATACTTGAAATGTTGTCCTACACAACCACACATAAGAATCAGATTCAGGAGATGTTTTGTAATAAAATTCTGTAATAAGTGAAAGCTTTTGTAGTTACCTTCCAAGTCGCAAGCTTTGTTCGGAGAGATTGCCATTGCTTTGTCCCAAATTCACGTTCGGAAGAGCGGCTGTAAGATATGAATCAAACCATCAAATAATGAATGTTGCGTTTAGATAAGTGCAGAGTTTCAATAGATGTGTGACTTGCCTGACAATTAAAACTTGGTTCATCTGATCCATCTTACACTCAATCAGTTTTGCAGTTATTGCCTTCACGATCCATAACTCGACATCCTGTTCATTTACCTGAAAACGAAAAGAAAAATGAGAAACTAAAAGGGTCTCAATATTTCATGTTAAGTGCAAGCAGAGGAGAGTTTTTACCTGAAGAGTGTCTTTAATCGAGGTGTAAGGTATTTTGCCAGATTCATCTGAGGCCAAATCCACTAGTGACAACAACCTCATCTTCGTAACACAATCTTCATTGGAAAGTCCTAGAAACACCACAGGATTCATCAGGAGATCATATTTCAGCAAAAACAGTTAGTGAGTTAACAATGTAGTACCATAGCTTTGCAGAAATCCCGAATTTGCATTTTGGAATTCCGTGTAGGCATTTAACCTCTGAGTAAGAAAAATCTTCAGAAGTTGGTAAACAGGTGCATATTTAGCATCCTTTTCCAATTGTGCTACGGCTGGCAAGTCCAATAAATCACACTGCAAGATTTAAGATTGCCATCGTTGAAATTCCAATCAAATATAAAAGAGCAGTGTCAGGACAAGAAAGACAAATCCAATTCACATTATGATACCTGGAAAATACTGGAAGCTTTGACAAATTCGATAACTGCACGCACAGCCTCCTCCTTGGCTTCATCCAGGACCTGAGCATCCTCATTGGAGAAAGTTGCTAGGTACTTCGTCAAGAACTTAAGGGATTCATTCACCAAGCTGGAGTATTAATAGAAAAAACCATGAGGCTATTGTTATACCCAAACGGAAACAAAAAAAGAAAGAGACAGAGAATGACTGATGAGCATAGTTATAAAGTATAAATTATGTTTCAATACCTTTTGTTTTCTTTCAGCACATTAGCAATGGCAAGAAAGAGTTCCCTCTGATCTTTAATGTCAATATTCCACTCTTTCAGAAAGTTATCGATCTTCTTAAAAGAAGAAACTATGTACTCAGTAACCTTCCCATCAACAGCTAGTGTAAGAGCTTTCATGTATACTTGAAATCGAGCATACGGGTGGTCAACCAGGTTATAGAGATTGAAGAGGCTACACAAAGATTAAGACAAAAAAAAAATGAGAAGTGTGATAAATGAGCAAAGCATTCAGAAATAAGCAGAAACGATTCATACATCTTCAAACGAAGTGAAGCTTTGTCACTGGGTTGTTGAGCAACCTTGGAAGCTATAGCTTTCACCATTTCAAGGACTTGCTCAGGGCTTTTCGCATTCTTGACAATGCTGCAAATGATGGTGTAGGTACACTCAAGATCTGAATTAAAAAAAGATGCAAATCACTGAGAATTGAATACTCGAAAGACATACAAAATAAACAGGTATAAGTAAGAATAGGAACACAAACCTTTCTCAGATATCTTAGAAGATACCAATTCAGCTGAAGTGACCATTAACGAAGACAATTCAAGCCACTTCTCTGCTACCATTGACTCCTCAGCCTCCCTACAGAGCCTGGTAATTTCTGGCTCTGCTGCCTAAAATTTGAAACGATAACTAGTTAAGTACAGGCAAGCCTTGAAAACTTAAGAAGTCGCTTAATGAAACTAATCTTAGATGGTTGAACTAATCGGATGCATCAGAATCCTCAAAGATTACAAACTATTCTAGTCCAGAAACTATCAACAAACCCTTCCATAACCAATCAGATTCTTCGAACGAAACAACATATACCAGATCAAATTTCCCATCTCACTTAAGATAGACATTCTTAAATTCCCACTATAAATTCACAACCAAGGTGTGGAGGTTACCTCGGGACCAGCATCGGCCCAGGCGAGCTGGGAAGTGAATCGGACAACAGCGAGAAAGGGATTTTCTTCGGAGGTGGGAACAATCGTCGTCATAGCTTAGCTCCGGTTTCGAATCTTCTCGGCTGCGCTGAAGAACAAATGCACCACAATTACAACTTGTTTCAGCAGCCGACCAGCAGAGACAAGAGAGAGAGAAGAAAATGAAACCCTAAATCTCTATATTTTTTTCTTTTCCGGTTAAAGGTAACCGGAACCGAATACGATTCCTAAATTAACGGTTTACCTATCTGACGGCTAATAAATTATGAGAAAACTCCAACGGTCAGGATTGAGCTCTAGTCCACAACCCTTATAAAAATCGATTTCTTCCTCAGTTAACATTTGAGAAGATTAGGGTTTAAACGCTGCCGTGTTCCGCCGGATCGCCACCGTTGAAGTCAAGATGGTACTTTTACTCTCTCCCTCTCTGTATCCTTTGTTCTATCTCTCTTAAATATTTCCTTCGCCTGATCGATTTCATGGTCTCTGATATTAGCCGTCGCACAAGTCGTTCATGATCAAAAAGAAGCTAGGGAAGAAGATGAGACAGAACAGACCGATCCCTAATTGGATCCGTCTCCGTACTGATAACAAAATCAGGTTTATAGATTTTCGTAAACTTTTTTCATTCGATCCGTGAAAAAGTTGCAGACTTTGATACTGAGTTCCATTGTTCCATCACCTTCACACAGGTACAACGCTAAGCGTAGGCACTGGCGCCGTACCAAGCTAGGATTCTAGAGCACTCTCACCGTGACTCAGATTCGTCCGAGTTTCTTAATTGCTTTCTTGTATCGGAATTGTGGTCTTTGACCCCTAAAAGTTTTAGTTTTTTGTTAAGGATTTTGTGGCTTATAGCTATGTTTAAATCTTAGAACTTGAAGAAGAGTGCATGATTATGAATTATAATAGTTGAATCCTTTCTCCTACAATTGGTCGTTGATTTGACTCTGTTTCTTTCTACTCTATGATAAAACGTAAGTATATGGCTGAATTCGAATCATTTCTCCTACGATTGATCAGAGCTTTGAACATGGCTGATTCAACGCAAGATCTTGTGGGCATTGTTTGTTTCATTTGATATAGATCTCTTGGTTGATCAGTACTTAGTTTATTTTCTTGGAACTCTTAAAGAGAACATTGTCTGAAAATTCCTTTTAACAAGACAAAGAAGAGAACAAAAGGCAAACATCACAATTGAATCACACAGGGTTCACTAAGGGATAAAAGCCAACACTTTTGATGATTTACACGAATCTGAATAGTGGGAAAAAAACTACAAGTAACTTCATTTGTTTCCAGATCCAGCAGGACTTGGTCCTCCAAACAGATAATCAAGAGAAGATCCTCCACCAGGAGCTGCATGAACCTTAGTAGATGGCCTGTCCTGTTCTCATCAACAAACATTTTTGGTTTTTATCAGTTTCCAAATCAAAAGTCAATTCTTTGATCTCAAAACTTTGTAAAGACTAAAGATCTCCTGTTACCGTGAGAAAGTTTCCACAGTTTTGGCCTTCTGATCTGAAGTAATTATTAGGACTTCCTCTAACACCTGCAGATGTCTTCTTGTTATCAGTGACTGTGGTCGTCGTGGTGGTTATCGGTCTGCCTCCGGTCCCATCGGTGGTAGTTGTGGTGGTTGTAGTAGTAGTAGTCCCCATTGTGGCAGCAGCAGCGGAAGAAGGCTGGCCGGAACCAAAAAGATAACCGAGAGAACTTTCATTCACGCCATTGTTCACTCCTCTTGCTTTACCCATCTTGTCAAGATCTGAATTTTGAAAATGTTTTATTAAGTTTGTTTATTTATCAGATCAGATCAGATCAGTTAAATGTGAGCAAGAAGATCCCAAAAAAGATTATCATTGAATCATTAAAGACACGTAATAAGAGAGATCTAAAGGATTGATTTTTATTTACCTCTCTCTGTCTCTGTAGTGTATCTTCTGCTTTCTCTACTTCTTGTTCTATGATTGGCCGATAATCAAGGAAGAGAAACAGATGGAATATGGATATGCACCGAGAGGAAAATGAGGAACACAAAAAGTATCTCGAATGGGCTTATACGGGCTTTGATTTGGGCTTTTGGTAATTCCATAGACATAGAACAAAGTTTCATAGGTTGTAGGAATAATTTTGGGCTTATGTAATTCTATAGACATGCATGACGAAGAACTTTTTTGAAATAACATGCATGGAGGAGGCAATTTCTAAGAAGAAGCAAAAGTAGGCGAGAATAATGAGACGCATTTTCATTTGATAATTTCTGACACGAAAGAAGAAACTTAACCACATTGTGTGAACCCATGACTTTGAGGATCATGCATCATCAGAGTTTGTACGATTTCATCATCCTACGGACGAGATTTCCTCGTTGACTTCTCTGAAGATTTTAGGTGATGTTGAAAGATGGCAATGACGACACATGAAACTGAAGTCTCAAATCTCCCTTTGAATCTCTCTTTTGCTTTTACATTTTGCGCCAGTTCTTCTTCTATTTTTAATTAGTACAATTTTTTTTGTTAAAGTGTGATTCCTATATCGTTTACATATTTTATATATACGTGAATGTGAATATCATCATCAATTAGGAATGAAAGTTTAGTTTACAAAAACGCTTTTAAGGCAGAATAGTTGCTTGCCAACGAAAAAAAAAAACAATCTGTTACTAATAAGTTTGTGATCTTTAGTCATAGTTTTTTTTTTTT
>Ga0041059_1003518_pt1 | contig 10653 bp, 6 predicted proteins | sample AraColnosormetaG_FD_56232 | JGI IMG/M metagenome (GOLD analysis project Ga0041059, IMG submission 56232) | Arabidopsis roots microbial communities from North Carolina, USA - Col MF nosort | ecosystem: Host-associated > Plants > Roots > Unclassified | place: USA: North Carolina | collected 2013-09-02 | reverse complement strand
AAAAAAAAAAAAAAAAGAGAGTTTATCTATGCTAGGTTGGATGATTAATATGATTAGCGTACAATATTATTTCTTTTTTACAACCATTCAAAAAAATTAGTTTCCTAAAAACTTTTTAAGAAAATTAAAACAGAAACTACTTGGGATCAACACGTATGTGTTCACCACCCACACGGATATGGACACTGTGTAGGGACAACAGCCAAATTCAACATCAAATAATTATTTCGAAGGCACAGACAATAAGTGGGAGCCACTCGTTTTTGTCAAAAATATTGAATAACAAATTAGCGATATAAACAATTCTCACTTATTCTGTTTAAAAAAACGATTATTGGTAGTTTGGTACTACTACTCAATAATCATAGAAGACCATGAAAACGAAATCCACGTAGTATGTGTATAATCACAAACGGTCAAACATTTAACATTAGCATAAATTCTTGTCACGTGGCAATATTGTGGCGGTAGAATTTTAACATTGTGGTTAGCTTCACCATTAAATCTGTTAAAAGCGCTTCCTCACTCACTCTTCTTCCCCAAAAAAAAAACAAGACAGAGGAAGAGAATCACGAAACCATAGTCCCAAACCCTTCGAATCTATAAGCATTTCTCAAACACAATCAAGAAACTGTGTTTAGCTTTTAGATTTCTACAAGCATGTAAGACGAGATTTTGTTTCTTTTTTTTCTGCATGGTGGATCGAACGGTGAGAATGGGGACGGAGGTGAAGTCGATTAGGGTTCCAAGAAGGGTCTGGTTTGGATCACAAATATCTATAGTTCTCCTCGTGGGTGGAAACCATACCTCCTCCAGGTTTTGTACTCGCTAGATTCTTCGATTTTCTCTTTGCGATTCTTCTTTGTTCTTAAGATCTGTTTAGCAAATCGTACTAGACATTAATCATATTTTAAGATTCCATCGGAGCTGAAGTATTTGAAGAAATCAATGGGTATAAAGATCTTGAAGCTTAATATCTTCCGTGGATCTACGAATAGGCATGCTCTGTTTCGTGCTCTCATCATCGCCTCTGCTCTATCTGTTGTCCCTTTGTTGGAGTTAACCGCTAAAAATCACGTCTTTGGTGATCATGGAGCAGTGGATTTGGTCGATCTCGGCCGATTTGTTATTCCAGGACCGAAATTGTTCTTCCATAAGCTCGTTCAACCATTCTGGGGTAAAATTGAGACAGAGAAGTATCCACAAGTGGTAATTGCTGATCTCGTTGATGAGCTCATGGGGTTAAAGCTATTGCATTATGATGCTAAGATTCTCTGCATTGGTCAGGGATCGGATTCTGCTGTTTCAGGGTTCAAAGAGATGGGTTTCTCAGTTGTTCAAGGGGTTCCTAAGCATCCATTGTTTTCCTTTTTCAGTAGGAAGCATGTCAACGAGCTTGAGCTTAGTGGTGACAAGTCTTTTGATTTCGTGCTCTGTGGGGATGTTGATCATGTTGCTTCCCCTGCTCTTCTTGTGCTTGAGATGGAGCGGGTTCTGAAGCCTGGTGGAACCGGAGCAGTCCTTGTGAGTACTAATGCCAATCGTCTTGTCAAATCCGTGACTTCGGGGCTTAAGCAGTCTGAGATAGTGCGTGTGAACAACTTGGATAAGTTCACCGTCATTGTATTCAAGAGGAATGTAACGGAGACTGCTTATTGTATTGGAAAGTCTCAGCTACCAAGAGATTGCAAATCTGTTGACACCAATAGACCTTACACAGAGTTCATGGAACCTCTACTGGAGCAAAAGCCTGCTGATTTCCCAAAATCAGTAGCTTACTTACCTAAATTCCTTGATCTCTCTCTGAAAAAGAGCCTTGTCTACATTGACATTGGAGCAGCCGAGCACATGGATGCTAATTTAACTCCAAACTGGTTCTTTCCGTTATACCCACTCGACAGCAAAGCATTCAATGTCTACTTTGTCGACCACAACACTTCAGTAATGCTATCCTATGTCAAGAAACCCGGCGTCACCTTTGTTTACCATCCGGATTTGGCTGAGAACAACTCGACAGGGAAAAAGATAACTCCGCTTGAACAGCTAGAACCATTTCCAGAAGATGAGAGATTCGATTTCCTTGCTTGGTTTGAGGAAACTGCGAAATACGCAGACTTTGTAGTCCTTAAGATGAACACAAACCAAGTGGAAATGAAGTTCCTAACTGTTTTACTGGAAACAGGAGTCATATGCTACGTGGATGAGCTTTTCCTCCGCTGTTCCAACCACAAGTCAGACTGCATCAACATGCTTCAAACTCTGAGAGCCAGAGGTGTGTTTGTTCATCAATGGTGGGAAGACTAAACCAATGTAAAACTCAATCTCGCTTCGCCTTAGTCTTATCTACGTCGATTCGTGTCTGTCTTTGTCTCAGTTGTAATGCCATCACCTTCTGTGTTTGCCATAGTTGGTCCTCGGCCACCACAGCTCCTGGCCAAGCACCTATAACTAAATAAGAAGCTGCCTATCTGTTTATCATTGCTATTTAAGAACTCAGTTTCCACTTATAATATATTGAACCATAACGTTTTACGTCTTAATTAAGCATGGCATATATTACACAAGTCGATTGCTTAACTAAATTTGTTCATTCTCCATCTCCATTTCATCCGTTCTTGTTAATCTCCAAAAGCATCTCAACAGGTTGTCTGCAAACTGGGCACAGATTTGTCTGAAACCTTAACGCCTTTGCGCACCCGCTACACATACACTGCCAAACAGAAATACACAAACCATTTCAAAAGAAGTTCAATTTTTTTTTTATATGAGCTAATTTTAAGTATGATGAACACTATACCATGTGTCTGCAAGGAAGAACAGTTGTATCGCGTGGTTCAGACAAGCATACAACACATTCCTTTCCCTCATCGGAACCATCAACCGTGTTCTCAATCCCATAAATCTCAAGCAGCTCATACCTCCTCTTATTCACCCATAGTATCTGCTTCACCACTTCTATTTTAATCTCTCCTTTCTCCTTGGTATACACCACTTGAGTAATCTGCACATTGGTGGAACCAGACTTTCCTTCTTCCGCTGGAGTTGCCTCCGCCTTAACCGCCAACGGGAAGACATCTGTATCCACCTCCTTGAATAGCTCGGAATCTTTAAACGCCGTCAAGTCTATACCCGTTCCAGATGATTGTATGAACTTCTGACCAAGTCCTTCTCCGAAATCAAAAGTGATTGGAGGCAAAGTATCTTCCTTTGTAGCTCTAAGATTACATTCTGCATCTTCTGTAGCAAAGAAAACAACTGTGATCCTGTTCTCGCCAACCAAAACAACAAAAGCTAAGTCATTTATATTACTCCATTGATTGATTCAAACAAGATTCAAACTTTTAACTAAATTTGATCATTTCATAGTTTGAAAGTAAAACCTTCCGGGCATGGATGCATCAAATGTGAAGGAGACAAGAAGTCGATTCGGATTCTCCGGGTCGGGTATGAGCGTTAAAGTCTTCTTCTTCAGATTAACATCGTTACGAATCGTGACGGCTTTCTGGTGGACGTACGTAGGAGGCGGCAGTATAGGGTATCTACCGCCGTGAAACAAAGGATGAGGTAGTTGGTAACTGTTGGGAGGATAGTGATGCAAATGGTTGAAATTGTACGGTAGCATCGGCGGCTCAGTTACTGGCGGAGGAAGGCAGTTACCTGGATACTGGTCAACGTAGTTAGGGTTAGGGTTCAGATATGGTGGCACGGCGGCGAATACAAATCTGTTCGGTGGGAGTTCAAGAGGAGCCGTTTCCATCGCCGGAGGAATATTGCTCCTCTGCCTTCTCCCGCAGCAGAAGATCAAACTGATCAGATTCCCCATGATCGGAAAAAGAAAAAAGGTGAGGTTTTTCGGTGATTCAGTTGATAAGGAGTAGAATCGAAGTAGGTTTTATGATCATTGAGAAAGGGGAGTAATGAGATTGGAGATAGCGACGTCGACGAAGAAACACCAAAACGTTTATTTGTATATATTATAAATTAGTATTAAACTTGATTAATTACCATGGGAAATTGATTATTACTTTTAATCACATAAAACAAAGAAATCATTATCAGTAGCACTAGGCAGGCAATAGGCCCAAGGCCTCACAACAATATCACGGTTACAAAATAAGAAGAAACGAAATGACAAAACCGGAGACACGAGATTGGTTTTGGAGGTTGATCGGAAAACAAAGAAACACATCCATTAATACCGGCGATTACAAGAAGCACTGCTCGTCATTAAGAAACATCTTGCACTGATCGTCATTAAGAAACATCTTCTCTTATGTCTGATTATATAGGAGATCATAATAACGTCGATAAAAAAGAGTTTAAAGTGGAAATCAACCAAGAAATAGAAAGCACTATCAAGATATATTTCAAAATGAATATTTCATTAAAATGGATTAAAAAATAATTAAACACTCGAGTTTTGATCTTGTCTTGTTAAAATTTTACTCATCGTGTTCCTCATAAATTGTCCCCAGCGAAGGCGAAGCTGAAACCCTCATCGGATAAACAAGAATCGCCGGTACAGTTTCGAATGGTCCGATCATCCTAGCCATGATTTGTAAATATACTCTTTCTTCGATTTAGACTTCGGCAGCTTTCGACTGTGTTGAGAAGATCTATGTGGAAATTATTGTTATTGCTGATATTTATAGAGATAGAGAGGAATAGTAGTAGTGTAATTAACTAATCATCAAGTGATCTTTATATATTTGTATACTTTTTTATAGGACGCAGCTTAATACTTATCGCACGTGATATTTATGTTTCATATTTAGGTGATGCTCGAAAGTTGAAACATAAGTATGCGTACACTGCTTTAGTTTGCAGATAAATCATACATGTCTTTATTAAAAATTAATGTAAATTAGATTCTTTTGGTTGAGAAAATGATCGCACCAAACAGAAATAGCGGTGAGACTGGTTTCAGGTTTAAGTTTGGTTTGATATTTGAAGATACTGATTTTTTGTCGTGGACCGGTTATCGTCCCGGTTCGGTTAGAAAGTATATTAAGATTTGTCTTTAATTACCAACTCGTGAGCATATAACAACAGATCACCGAGCGTACAAGATGTGAAAGTTGAATGAAAATTTCACAAAGAACTGAGATTTGATTGTACAAAAGATACAATACAAAATCTCATCTTATACAGTTATAGAAAAAACAACAACAACAACAAGAGTCTATCTTAAACCCAAGACCGAGTAACAAAATGATCATTACAATTTACACGTCCTCGTTTTCTTGTTCTTGATTGTCTTCTTCGGTCTCTCCGCCTTCTAAAATCGTCTCAAGAATCGGAGAAACCGATGGCTTCGCCGGAGAAATGATTTGTGGAGGAACAGCCTCCATCCACCACGCCACATCCACCACCACCGTCAGATTCTGATCGCACCGATTATCAAAGAAACACATATTCGCTTCACTAGATATTATTTTAGATTTGCGGAAGTAATTCAAATTGTTACTTTTTGAGTTGAATTGATACGTGTTCATTTGTTCGTATTTATAGAGAGATTGACGCGTGGAGATATGTGGAACAATGATGGGTTTGACGTAAGAGTCGGACAAGTGGACGATCCACAATGTTTAAGTTAGTTTGTTGACTTGGTCTTATTTGCTAATAATAATGAAACCAACACGAATATTCTAGAACCTCTTGTTGTCGTCATTATCAACAAGTCTCGAATGTGCAACACGTGTGAGCTCTTGTCTCACACGTCTATATCTCCGCTAAGATTTTTTTTTGTTGTTGTCAATGTTAGGATATTTCTTTATGCGTCGTATATTGCAAAATACTAGACACACACTTAGGGTTTGAAGTTTCTCAGCAATTGTGTGGGTACGCTTTGGACAAATACACTACTCTACAAATTAGTTTAGACCGCGTTTGACTCGGTAACGTTAGAAGCAGATTAGACACTAATTAGGCCCAAGTTAAACTATCATGGGCTCATTCGTAAACTTAGTTCTAATGGGCTCTCAACATCAGATCTTAATATTTATAGAGAGCATGAGGTCAAATGCGTAGTTCCGTATATGAGAATTATGAAACTGAACCCATAAGCATTTTAATCACGCTGAGGAAAGTAGCCACTTCTCGTTTAACTAATACGGTAATACCTCATTCTGCCTGTTTTATTGATTTGTTTGGATATTTTGGTGCAATTCGATTAAAAATGTACCTAGAAAACAAAATTAAAATTGAGAAAATAAAAAACGTACCAATTGATAGAAAAAAAGATTATTGTACGCTGAAAAAGTAGAAAGAACTAGATAATTTTTAGTGATGACAAAAACGAAAATCTTCTTTGTGAACTTAAATCGCTGGAAAACATGCCATATGCAGAGTTAATCAAAACATTATTAGCAATCAATTGATATATGTATATATAAATATAAGATGCCTTAGCTTTTTCTTATATATATAATTAGGTTAATTAGAAAATAAGTCAATGGCCTGAAAAGGATTGGATAAGATAAGGATATTTGAAAGGTTGCTTTCATTCTTCTTGCAATTTCCCCCTTATTTTAGTTTTCTTAGCTTATAGAATTCATCCCTCATTTTCCGTCATTTGATATTATAACATAAGATGCATGAGGACGACAAAAATAGAAATAATAAGTGAATAGGTAGGTATACCATGTACTTGTCACTAGACGATTCGATATTTTACATAGAGATTAATCTATTTCTAGGGAATTATTGGCACCTTATGATCGAACATGTCACCTAAAAAAAGTGAGCTTATCACATCGCATAAGTTTTGCAAAAATATTCTTAAACTAATTTTTTAATGTATGTCAGAATAATGTTTCATCAATCGAGAATATGGATTAGAGATATAATTCACTAGCAAAATTTTACAAACGGATTCTTTTTTCTTTTTTTTTTGATAACCGAAATTGATATATGCTTGTATAGGGTGGTCGAAGCTAAGGTCTACCATAGTTAATTGCTAATTTAATTATTATTAGTTGTAAAACACACAAGATGACATCATTATTTGATCTAACACAATAAAAATAGAATTAGGCAAATGAAAATCGGTTTAGTAAACGACAAATCAACAATGTCATGTGTTTTGTTTTCTGATTTTGGTTCAATTTAATTATTTCAAAATAATTTTCTTGATATCCAAAGATCCATTTTTAATTCTTTTATGAGAGAGGTTAGAGCTTTTACCCTCAAAGGCCTCGAAGCTATTTTTTATTTTTATTTTTTTTTGTAATGTGTCATTTTTAGGAGTCCATTTTTCGAACATAACATAAGCATAGATACAATACGGAGCTGATCATTTGACATAATATGAAATTTTCCAACAGTTATTTGTTCGGTGATAAAACAATAATTGAAATCCCAACAAGTAGAAGATATGCAACTAACAAGAAAGATTACGATCATACGGCTGAACAATGAGAATTTGATGTTTCTTAATCACGTAGGATTCTATGCATAATTAGAATATATAGGAATATTATTAAAGACAAGAGAAGATTTAAGAAGCTCGATTATTATCTTACTACATGCATTATTATTATTTGTTTTTTTTCTTGGTACTTGTGTTTTGTTATGTATCTCAAAGCTCCAATTATGTAGAGGTCATCGACCAATAATTAATCAATTGACCACACTACTCTATATTTTAAATAGTAATTGGTTCAACAGGCAAAGACGCTCTTTTATTTGACGATTATTTTCTAGTATAATAAAATCTCACAAACGTCATAATTTAGTTGTAAGGAAAGCAATAGTATAAAAGAAGTATAGGTAGTGTGAGTGCGACAAAGGAAATAAAACACATACAAGACTTGAAACTATTTATGAATTATGACTTCTTTGTTTTAGTAAGCTAAAGTGATACATAAATATAACATATTATATGTGGATATGTACAACAACAAATCTACAATGAATGTCTACGTGCATGGTGGATACACATCTTCTATACATGCACGCGGCATATATGATAATTCATGCAAAATTAAAATAAAGTATCGTTATAGGAGTTATTAGGCCATCTCCATTGGTAAGATACTTTAAAAGTTTCTAAAAAAAAAAAATATAATAATATTTTATTATGATTTAGTTTCTGTCCAATTATAAACACACATATACACATAGTCTCTCAATCATTACTCGAAAGTTTTTCTGCAGAGAAACTATTCTCAATCTCTCTTCTATCTCTCTCCTACTCTATTATTATTTTATATTTTTTAGTTAATAAGAAACTATGTGACAGACTACTAATGGAGATGCTCTTATTATCTAGTTGTGAATTTTGTAGAATTGACATATGTATTATACACAACTAGTTATGAATCTAGATTTTTTAAAAGATTTTATAAGGATTAAATCCACCTATTTTCATTGCTATATATTAACCTACAATTATATCTATAATGCATAATGCATTGGTTATTTATGTTTATTGTTTACAATAATGGCAATGAACGTCTATACAAAATTACAAAGAATATATCTAAACAAAAAGTGAATGTCCTTTTATATATGACCCTAGCTATAAAATTTATTCGAGTCCCCCACATGTTTTGTTATGTTCAGATTATTGTCCAACAGATTTACCAATTATAATATGTTTCCTGTTTCTACAATAATATCATCTACTTGTAATTTGTTGGCTATTGCATTTTCATTTTGTCCATCATGCATTTGGTAAAATATTAGTAGTATTTCGCAAGATGTACCAAGCGTCGTTAATATCTGGTCTCTTTTGTCCATTTTCGTCTTTCAGCATCAAGAGAATGAAAAAATTGGAGAGCTGAGTGACGTGTCGCGATACTGACGCCTGAAATATCCGTAATTTTCAAATTGAGATGAGGTCCAGTGGGCCAACTTATGTTGACAAGTGATATCTCACCTATTATTGGCCCACGTAATCCTTTTATTATCAGGTGTATTTTAAATTATATGTAATTATTTTGTATTATTATAATTTAAAGAAAGTCATATCAAACAGCTGAACACTAAATAAATAAATTATAATTCTTTTTTAAACACTATGTTTTTGTTTTATCTTGATATATGGTTGACAAAAATACAAGATTGATAAAGAAAATGAGTCATTGTGGAAACAAAAAATGATTCCACAATTTGCTATTTATTTTGATAGAAACTATTTAAGTAAGTGAACAAGGCATGTCCCTATTTAGTCCACGTGAAGTAATCGGACGTGTCAATTTTGTTTACTGAATAGAGGTGTAATAATCCGACGTGTCATTCATCTTTGGACTATCCAATAATGTGTGCACAGAGTTGGGCCATGTTCCTCTGTGGACAATCCCACTAGTAATCCTCATACACAATAGAGTCATATTATTGAAATTAACTGCAATGAGTTTTTAGATTGGATAAAACTAAAAGAAATGAAACTGGCTAATTGCAATTGGATAAACTGAACATTTATTTTTAATTTGTATTTCTATGAGTTTCTAAAACATCGGTTCAGGTGTCAATCAACTGCTTAAATCAAATTCTTTATTCGAGATATTGACAGATCCATTCACATCAAATGTATGTTCGATATATCATAGTTCCGTTTCGGTTGTATCACCGGTTTATTCTTTCTCTTTTCCTTCAAAAGAAAACCCGGTTAATTATGGTCTAATTAATACAATCCTCATACTATTCAGTCTTAGTTGATTGTCAAATTAACTTTGTTTTAGTGTTAACAAATTATAATAAGCTTCGAAGGTCAATAACAATAACAGACAGATTATTAATTGCTAATTTACACACACAAAAAAAGACTCTATTGACCATCTAAAGTGAGGTAAGCATCCTTTAGAAGTCGCTGTGCTTCTTCTCTTCTTCTGCGCACAACCAAAAACATCAAACGGACCCATAAGAACTACCAACAAAGTTTCTGAAAAATCTTTGAACAGATGATGGATTGATATAAGCACACCATTAAGTACAGTATACAAACAAAATATGCACACCTTTTAATGTCTTCCACAGCTTGTTTCCTCTGTTGAATTTGAAGTTCCATAATGTGAATAAGCGTTGCTCTCGCCTGGACATAAGAGAAGATGATCAAAACAGTGAAAACAAAAACTGATGAAATCATGTTGTAGTTAAGCGAAGATGAGATCTTCTTTACTTGGTGAGGCCTCAAGGAATTGAGAAGGTGATGCAAATTCTTGAAGATAGAAGAAATTTCACCAATCCTCTTCGCATATTGAGAAGGTCTGTCAACAAGAACATCAGCAAGCTCCAATATATGTAACTGTAGTTCTCTATTCAGTGACCTGAGTTCATTCTTGTAATCTACACACAAAGATATTTGAAACTTTCTTCAACGAAACAAAGAGGCAAATGAACTCATGTAATAAGTTTGATTCCAATTAAGGGAAGAACCAAAAACCGTACTCTAGAAAGCAAATAACAATTGGGTTTTGAGTTTGATTCACAAAGCTAAAACAATGACATACCAAGATTAGAATCTTTGGGATAAAGTTGAGGCACTCCTTGTTCTTCTAAGCTTGGAAGAACATCTTCAGTCTACGAACCAAAAAAAATGAAAACTACTAAAACACATAAAGATGAAGATTTTAAAGAGGGGGAAATGTGGAGGAGACTCACAGTATAGTTGCCTCCAAAACAGACGTAGGTGCCTTCAATCGGAGGAGG
>Ga0041059_1003517_pt1 | contig 10653 bp, 8 predicted proteins | sample AraColnosormetaG_FD_56232 | JGI IMG/M metagenome (GOLD analysis project Ga0041059, IMG submission 56232) | Arabidopsis roots microbial communities from North Carolina, USA - Col MF nosort | ecosystem: Host-associated > Plants > Roots > Unclassified | place: USA: North Carolina | collected 2013-09-02 | reverse complement strand
ACATGGTTCTTAAAAAAATGTAAGAATCTCTATATCTATCTTTTAGAGCGTGCTGATAACGTGTTATAACCAGAGAAAGAGATAGAAGAAATGAGTGTGTTTTCCATTGAGGAAAGGGTTCTTTATATAGGAGTACAAGGAAAAGGTAAAACTCTACAAACATCTAGATGATGGGCTTAGATGATAAGTCTTATAATGGGCATCCATCTTTATTCATAACACTCTGATCAATTCCTGTGTTTTTTTTTTGCTTGAAATTTACTAGGCTCCAAACTCTTTAATTAAACCAATAATTTTGATTTCATATTGAAATATCTGATCGCGTCTAAACAAAGAAAGAGAAATGTTGTGCATTACCGAATAATTACTTTTACCAGTTAAATTAAATACGGATTTTGAATCTGTCGAAGAAAACAAAGCATAAATTATGTGGAAAGAAACAAAAAATATTCCTGCCTCTATGATTATTGACGTTTAAGAGTCGTAAACAGGGTTTAAAATGGTTCTATATAGATACCGGTTTAAATGAACCGGTTTGCTTCTTCTGTCTCCTCTTTCCTTCAGATTTACTTTACTCGGAATGAAAAAGATGCTTCGAAGCTCAAAATCAAAATCACTGTAGTGACGAAAATAACCCTGAAAAGAGACCATTATTACAATCCTTTCCTTTTAACGGCTAGTTTCTGTGAATGTTCCTTCATCTTGTCTGAGCTAGCTAAACAGACACGCACCAAATTAGACAATACTCTTTCTCTCTCTCTCTGTTCTTCTATACTCTCTCTGCGAATTTCTAATTTAGTGTAAGATGGAGGCATTTGAGCATATGATAGTGGATGAGTTTAACGAAGAAGACTTCTACGAGACAATAGAAGCTCCCAAGTTTGTAGACCTCACCGCACCAGATCATCGCCCTGAAGGAGATGATCGTTACTGGTTCTGTTCTAGAGTTGGTCAGAATCTTGTTCACTCTTTTTACATTTCCCTTGTTCAAAATTCGAATCAAATCATTACTAATAACATTAATGTTCCACAGATCTGGGAAATTTGATTATAACATTTTCTGAAAATTGCTAAATTAGGGTTTTAGTGAACAGTTTTTAATTAGTTTATGTTTTGATCCATTTTGGTTTCCTGGTGATAATGTGTATTTAGGATGTGATCAGAAGCATGAGGAATTTTTGGATTCGGAAGCAATCTACAAAAAATTCGTTCTTCGGGTTAGCTTAAAGTTCCAAACTTTTTTTCTTCTTCTCTTCCTTGATTTGATTTCGTTTTAAAGTGTATCATTAACTTAAGAATTTGATGTTAATCAACATTAATAGGTCATGGCAGCTAGGAGTCCAAGTGTTCGTCTTCGAAAAGCTCTTTATAGAAAGGATTTCAGGTAATGAACTTCTAACTATTTGAGAAATGTGTTTTTGAACTTCGAGAGAGATTAATCACTGTAATGTGTGTTTAACATTGCATTGTGCTACATACTTTTTTTTTATTACAGTGTTGATCCTAAATGTCCTAACACGGTTCCTGCAAAGCCCTCAAGATCACGTGTGTCTAAATTGGCTATGATCTCATCGATTCCTCAGAAGGGTAATGGTAATATCAGGTCAAAAGAAGTAAAAGTAGTTTCCACAAATAAGAATGTGACTCCAAAGGCAAAGGCAAAAGGAAAAGAGTCAGCAGTGATCTCATCAGTTCCTCAGAAGGCATTAACTGAGAGGAAGAAGCAAATGCAGAGCCCAGCAGCTTTTAGAAGTGTACAGAATCCGAGAAATGCAACAATCAAGGTGTCGGAAAACAGAGTTGTTGCAAAGGCTTTAGTGTTTCAATCTCCAAAGAAGTTGGTGAAACTGAAGAGATCTGTGGAGCTTAGTTCCTCGGTGAAGAAGTTGTGTAATGGGATGAGGAAGCTTGAGATTGATAACAAAAGAAATGGTTTGGGGGTTAATCATAAGGTTGTGAGTTCAGCGTCATCTAGAAGACCTCTAAAAACACGAGAGGTGAAGAGCCGAGTGTTTGATTCTCTGCGGTCACAGAAACAGATTGATCAAAAAGACAAAGGTGTCAGTACTTTGAAGAAGAGGGTTAAGAAAAAGGAAGATCCTGTGCCTTCCTCTGATCCTTTGAAACCTTATGATTCTAATGGTATGGAAGTTGAGGATAAAACTAGTAGAGATGAAGAGCTCTTGGTTGAAAACAAATCTGAAGAATTGTCAGACACATCGAAGGCTAACATGAACAATCAGCTCCAGGCCAGAGAAGATCCTGCTGTAATAAAGGAGAGTGGACTTGCTACATCACAGAAATATCAAATCACAGAGATTGAAGAAAAGGAAAGTGCATTAGCTTCGGAGTGCGAGGACAAAGAGAATGCTAATATTGTCGCGGCTATCGATAAAGAAGATATTGCTGTAATTAAGGTGAGTGGACTAGATAAAGCAAAGCAATGTGAGACTGTGGAGATTGAAGACAAGGAAAATGCATTGCCATTGGAGTGTGAGAAGAAAGAAAATGCTACTAATGCAACGGATGTTGATAGGGAAGATGATAAGGAAAATTCTTCAGCCTTGGACAATAACAGGTGAGGAAAATGTTGTTTATTTGCTTTACTTTGGTTTCCTTTTTTGTACATCATCTCACAGATATACTTGTTCTGTGTGGATCTTGCAGAAATCTCGACCAAGCCACCTATCCTCTGTTGAAAAAGAAAGTCTTTGGCAAGAAAGAAATTTGTAAAACTACTCAAAAGGTATGTTACAAGCCTATGTACTTTCTAATTGGGCTCTACTATCATCTTCTGTGTATTTATGTATATTTGTATGAACCAGGTTATGACAGTAGCAGACAAGTGTTTCAATGGCAAGACTGTTTCGGCTGGTACCCGTGTCAAGTATACAAAACCCAAGCTCACGAATCCAAAGCCTTTTCGACTTAGAACCGATGTATGATGCACAATAATACAACCCACCAAAGCTGTTTATTCTCTAATATGCAACTCTTTTCTGATGGAAGAAAATTTACATTTTTATAGGAAAGACAAATTCTCAAGGAAGCAAATACAGAGAAGAAACCACAATGTACTCTTGCCAAAGAAGACACTGCCAGCATTAGGGGGTTCCATGGTGAAAACTTGGGTCCAAATCATCAACCAGTTCGAGTAAGTTCTTTCTGTAGCATATTGATGTCTGTTCATCGTGTGAGAGTTTCTTTTTCTGATATAATAATCTCATATGCAGTTGGAGAAGAACTCAGCTTCCCGGTTAAAAGCTTCAAGAGGAACATCCACAAAACTTGTCTCTGAAAATATGGTGGATTGCAAGAGGTAAAAACTGCTTGATTAGAAGACAAAGTGTAATCTCTCACTTGAGAGAACCGAGCAAACGAGTTTTGACTTGTCATAGCAGTTGCCTTCTCTCGGCATGTAATCTGAAAATTGTGTGCATTTTCCAGGGTTGCATTAGGTAGAAAGAAGCAAGTGGCAAATAAACGAATCGAAACCGCGGAGCAAGCCTCGCAGATGAATGGAGGATCTAAAGAAGTTCCAATCATCAACAAACCTTCTGTTTGTGTTGTTGCTTCGGGGGAGAAAAGACCTGTAACTGTCCCAAAGGGACCAAACTTCCATTGTATTCATGTCCCTAAGAGCTGTACAAAGAGAGTGGCATCGGAAGTCTAAGATCGGGTTTTTAAATATATCTGCAGTTTAATTCACACGAGTCTTGTAAGTTTGGTTGATCTTTGAGAATTAACAGAAGTGAGATTATTTTGGGTGTATAAAACATTTGCTCAATTTCCAGATTAATCATTACAAAAATTGTTTAAATTAACGTAATCGTGGTTGTATGAAATGATGAAGCGTTTATTGAAATGTTCATCAAACACTTTCCAGTTTCGACTTAACCAAAATGGTTTTAAATAAACCAAATCAAGTTCTCAATTAAACCTTTAATCGAACCAAACCAAACCAAATTAAATATATCTGTACAAAGTTTTTTTATTAATTACTTTCTTAAAGGAAGAAAAGAAATACCAAAATAAATGGATTTTTAAGAGGCTATCCTAAAATTTTGTATTATTGAAACCATTATCCAATAACTTAGATCTAAATATAATTTTATTCTAAAATCATTGCAATCTATAATTACAAAAATTAACGCAATTAAAAAAAAATTGCAAGTAAATGGTTCTAAGATAACTAAACAGAGGAATACGATTAAATCATATGGTCTACACTCTACTGTGATACTCGTGCTCATTCATCAAATAAAACAGTTGACAAGAAAATCAAATTAAACAACGAAAATTTATGTATAATGGGACAATCAAAATCCTATACAATTACTTGGGGAGTATACTTATAAGTTGTAAAATTGAAAGTGTAACAAATACATTAATATGTTATTAGAAAAATGTAATCACATAACTTAATCCACTTAGTAATCTTGTGGATCCATAGATTAAAAAACGGATTAAGTTATTATTTCTAAAAAAGAATAACCCATCAAAATGACCATATAAGATTGGGTGATATATAATTTAATTACCATATTAATTATTATACTTCACCTCACTTCTTTGATACTATTTTTGTGAAAAAAATAAATAATCATATCATCCATAAAATATTTATAAAAAAAAGATCGTTTTCCGCATATGCCATAATTTGAATTTTTAAAAACGTATATAAATCGTTCAGTTTAGGGAAAAAAAATTGTAATAGATTAAAAATTCAGATTTGAGTAATATACTTTTGAAGACTAACAGGGTCGGAATTTCTTATTGTAATATTATATACTACAATAAGAAATTTAAATAATTTCATTTTGAATATTTAAATAGTTTAATTTAATATTTTTAAAGAATATCATAAATATTAAACAGATGAAAATATTATAAATAATCTAATGTGATTTTTGTAAAATAAATATATTTAAAATATTTATAGCAGGTGACGGGTTAAATGTAGTGTATTATAATATGGAATCAGTTATAATTTTTATAATAAACGGTGGGTTAAAATTTGATAAGATGGTTTAAATAAGGTTTGACACCTCGAAATGATTGAAATTTGATTTGTAAGCAATGTGTTTTATGAGAATTCTAAAATAAAAATATGGATTTCATGCAAAGGTTGAATTTGATATTATTATATTCCAAACATATGTTCATAATATATTCGCTGATAAATTTCATAATTAGGTCAAAGCATGTTGTAGCATGTGTCCATGATCCAGTATTCTACTAAAGAACTAATAAAATCACTAAATTGGAAAACTTAGAAAAATATGTATTTTGAAAAGAAGAAAAAACTAAAAATGATCCAATGTTTAATTAGTGTATTAAAGCCATGAAGTACAAATTAAAGACTTGCACTGAATGCAATTATTAAACAGATTTCGACAATTTCGCGCTAACCCGACCAGACTTAGCCAAACAGATCTGCTTGGCTTAAGTATCTAGCTCAAGTCCTGACTTTTACAAGGGCCAGGCCGTGCTTCAGTTTGGTCTTAATTGACGAATGACACGTCTATCATCAAACCTACCATCAAATGATTTATCTATGCCACATATGTTGTGCTCCTGGTACACTTTTATCCAATTTTCCGACCACCAAACTTTTGCTTGTTGCGCCATTCTTCGGCTACAAATAACCCACTCATTGTTATATATATGAATAATGAATCCCAGATTACTACTGAAGATTATGTAAACTACGATTCAGAAAGACAGGGTAGCATCCAAAAAATATTGTGTACGTAAGAATATATTTCACATTATACCTGAACTCCAAATGTTTGAGAACTATAATTCCGCCACTGAGGATGCCAAGTGTTATATACACACCTTGTTCACAGTACTCGAAATTTTTCTCGTCCACTTGAGCAGCACTCACTATAGATTTTGGGCCCTGAAAATCAAAAAAGAAGCCACTACCGGTTCGAATCCACTCATGCACAATTTTGTCTTTCTTTAGGCTTGCGTCCAATTTTCTTTGAGACTGGGGATTTGAACAGTTTACATCGGTTAAACCTGCAGGCATATGTGCTTGAGGGACTTATCAGTAAGAATTGTAAGTCCAGATAACAATATCGTCATGCGCAATTTTCAAATATCACTTCCCTTACCATTAGGCGAACACACATTGTAATTTTTGAAAAGCATCTCACTCACAGGTTCACATCTCCTATTGTCTGCGTCCATGTTTATTTGAAGCTCGGAATTTGAACTTTGTCCATACATTGAACCTGTAGGCATAGACGTTAGGGATTGAAAGAGATAGTTATCCACATGCAATGTACGCTACAAAGATTGGTTTCTGCATCTGGATGCTGCATTTTGGTAGTTTATGGGTTTTATAATGGTGTTTGAATGAGATGATCTAGTACTAAATTATTTTTAAAAAACCTGAATTTGAACGATTAAATTTTCAAGAAGAACGAATATTAAAAGCATATAAAAATATTTCATATTTGATTTATTAATTTTAGCGTCAAAGCGTAATTCTACATTTTTTGACCAAAACAAAATTCCACATTTTTTTACACTAAATAGAAGTTTCACCGTTTTTTGCATCAAAATATAATTCTACTTTTTGGCATCAAAATTTTTGCGCCAAATTCCGTAATTTGGGCATAAAATTGTGATCTCTGGAATTTGATGTAAATGTATCTTATTTTAATTCTGCGTAGAATAAACAAGGTCAAAGGCTTTAGATCAAAAAAGTATTTTATTTTAATAGTTATTGAGACATTTAATTACCACAATTAAATTTGAGATCCATGAGAGAGCAAGAAAATTGAGATTAAACACCATGCAAGTAAACCTTATTATAGTCTTCGTAATTAAATGTCTTATTTTAGTTCATAAATATGAATACTATATTATTAGTTTCACATGAAAATTCTATAACATTTAAATTTTCTTCTATTAACAAAATGAATTCATCTATACATACATATAAAAATAAAATAAAAATTGAAAGTCAGTTAAAGTGTCGTGGTCACTATATTGTACAAACAATAATTCAATTGTCATCAAATTTCTTTCTTTCAAGTAGTATACTTATGTTTACGTGGCTTTTTCTCTCTCTCTCTTTTTAGTTTTTACTAATTATTTTGCAAGCTCTTATACCATAAATTGAAAAACAAACTACATGAATAATAAATAATCATTATCAACTCCATTGGTAATGATTACTGTTAAAGAACAATTTTGAAATTCCCTACTTTTTTTTTTTGGATATAATAAATCAATCAACTTCATTGGTAAGCTAATGCAAATCATGTGTTTGTGTATGAAACATTTGATTTGCATAACCCACGCATAGGCATAGCGTGAGCTACTTTCTAGTTTTTAATGGATCATGTATATGCAAATACCAAGTTGGACAAGCGAAGAATGTTTGGTGAATGTATCTGATAAACACGAAAACAAATGAGAACTTATCATATATGATTCTAAGTCCAATAATGCATGTTAACACTATCTCCTAGCAAGTTTTTGAAATGATCACCATTCAATAAACACACAATACCTTGATCTTTGCCGTCTAACCCACCGTCACTAACTTTACTTTTTCCCTCAAACTTATCACCACCGTCAATTGATCTATCTATGCCATATATGTTGTTGTGGTTCTCGTACACTTTTTCACAATTCTCCGGCCACCATGTTTTGGCGTGGTGCACTTGGGTTACTCTTCGGCTACTAAGTACAAACAACCACTTGTTGAAAGATTGATTGATATAGAATCCTAGTTCCAAGTTACTACTTAAGATTCTACGATGTGAAAAGAAAGTATACTTATATATTGTGAAAGATTAGATTTCACGTTACCTAGACTCCACGTATTTGGGAGCTCTGGTTCCGTCACTGAAGATGGCAGGTGTTATATATACATGTGGCTCACAGTACTCGATCTTTTCCTTCTCTACTTGAGAAGCTCTCGGTGAATCTTTTGTGGATTGATTACTGGTTTTGTTTCCCCCGGGGCTTGCGTCCATGTTTCTTTGAAATTGGGAATTTGAACATTGTCCATACGTTGAACCTGCATTGCATGCATAGCTAATGTGAAGCAAGAGAGTTATGCATTGCATGTGATGTGATATAGTTTTTTGTGCATCCAAAATATCTAGAATTTTTTGGTACACAATTGGGTTTGCATGCACCATCTAAATGCAAATACCAAATTGGAAAAAACTAACAACATAAGATGTATTCTTATCCAGATCTTCATCGAAAACGTGGAAACGAATGGGCCAGTACGAGAGACTTAACCTATCTCCTAGCCGTTTTTATACTATCAATATCGTCCCGCAATACGATATTGTATTAAAACATAGGGGTATATCCCAACGTAGCAAACTTTCTTACCACCACCATCAGTTGAGCTATCTATGCCACATATATTGTACTTCTTGCACACTCTTTCCAAATTTTCATACCACCATATTTTTGCTTGTTGCGCCATGCTTCGACTGTAAACAACCACTTATTGTTAGATTGATTGATACAAATCCTAGATTATTACTTATGATCCCAACAGATTACTATGCAAAAAGAAAGTGTAGCATTGTATAAGCTTAGAGCCCACATTACTTGTAGCTCAAATGTTTGAGAATTGTCGTTCCGTCACTGCGGATGTTAAGTAATATAGACACGCCTAGTGCCAAGTGGATCCACTCTGCCTTCACCTGGGAATTTGAACCTGCATGCATGTGTTTGAGGGAATTATCAGCAATAATGGTAATTTCAGTGTTAACACTATCTCCATGCAATAATTTTTAATATTGATTTTTTCTCACCATTGGTTAAACACGCAACGTAATCTTGACCTTTACCATCTAACTCATCATAGCTGATTTTTAGTTTATTCCCATTACTACGGAACTCCGATAGCATCTTCACCCATTGTTCCTTGTCTAGTCTTCTAAAAGACGAACCAACGTACTTGAGAGCTTTAGGACGATTACCGGCAATCTTTGCAGCTTCATCTGCAAGCTCGTTGAAACCATGAGGTGGAGAGTTTTTCCCAAAAGCATATCGACAAAACATTTGATGAGCCAGTTCTTCTGATGGGAATCCCACTTCATAAACATGTGCAATGTTGTGAGCCTTGAGAAGTTCCCTTTTTTGAGTAATCACAACAATTTTGCTCTCAGATCCAAACCATCTGATACGTCCTACCAACGTTTTTAGTAGCTCTATATCATCAACATCATCAAGAACAATAAGAACTTTCGTGTGCTTTAGTCGTTGTTCCACCGCACCACATTCCTCTATCTTTATATCCTTCTGACAAAGAATTTCTGATAGAAATTGTTCTTCCCAATACAGCTTCTGGTCATAGTCGCTCCGTATTTTTCTCTTATATGCTACGAAAGCCCGATGGTGGAAGTCGCTTTTGAGTCTGCTGTATAAAGCTCTTCCTATAGTAGTCTTACCAGTTTCAGAAGGCCCACAAATCCCTATCATTCGCGCTTTCTTGGAGTCGAAGCGCAACATTGATATCAATGCCTCTATATGAGCTTCAATCCCGACGAAGTCACTGAAATTATTTGATGGGGGGAAGAGTTTGTTTGAAACATCCTTGGCGATATTTTCAAGCATTTCTGCTTCGCTACGCCTACATAAAAATAACAATAGTCAACTGTTATCAAGGAACATCCCTAATAGCATAACGAGAGTCTATCTATAACGCATGGACTGCCTTTTCTAGTGAGCACCCACGTCTTTACTCAGGCTCGTGGGACCCACCCCTTTCCGACGGTTGATACATTACAGCTGGGAGGCTTTAAAAACTTGTTTACCGACACTACAATCACCACACGATCTTTCTCTGTGTTTAATCCTCATACACACTGTTCCGACAATCACTTATCGGAAGTTTACCCACCTGAAACTTATCTATCCCAAGCACGTTTAACTATGCAGTTCTCTCAAAACGTTTGACCGAAAAAATAAATGCAATTTGATGATATAAGTAGCCAAATAAATTATTTTAAACCTCTCCGCATACACCATTATTCCTAAAATCCGGGTGTTACACTATCCAACGAAACTAATTATATATATATATATATATATAAACTAAAAAAACAACAACATACCAGTTCCGAAGATCTTCTCCGGCTAGATGTGCTACCTCTGCTAGAGCTCGCATCCATTTTCGCTTCTCATTCTCTGTTCTGCCCTTGCAGGTCTCCCCAAAGACCATGCCAAACTCTCCGGTCTGTTTTCTAACATGAGAAGGATCTACTTTGTAGAAAATAGGAATCACCATTTGATCCAATTTCTCATAGCACTCTTGGATCTTCACCAATTCATCTAAGCACCACGTGGAAGAAGCATAGTTTTTAGAGAAGACGACAAGTGAGATCCTTGAGTTTTCTATAGCCAATAACAGCTCTGGGGTTATTTTGCGGCTTCTTTCGATCCTGTTGTCGTTGAATGTATTGATGAATTTGCGATCAAGTTCCTTACGAAGGTGGCTGACTAATGAGTGGCGGACATCTTCCCCTCTGAAGTTGGGGAAAACATCGTAGCTCTGAGAAGAAGAAGACTTCATGGAAACTATAGAAAGAAGATAAAAACATTCTCAAGAAAGCATTCTGAAGTTTATACAGAAATGGAGGGGCCTTGTGGAGAGGGGGGGGG
>Ga0041059_1003516_pt1 | contig 10656 bp, 6 predicted proteins | sample AraColnosormetaG_FD_56232 | JGI IMG/M metagenome (GOLD analysis project Ga0041059, IMG submission 56232) | Arabidopsis roots microbial communities from North Carolina, USA - Col MF nosort | ecosystem: Host-associated > Plants > Roots > Unclassified | place: USA: North Carolina | collected 2013-09-02 | reverse complement strand
ATTTGTGTGTTTAATTACCTTGGGTGGTTTTGTTGCGAATTGGACTTTTAGTACATGATGAACAAGGAATCGTTTGGAGCTTGCTTGCTTCTTACGCTTCCCGAAGATGTGTTTGCTGTTATCTCTCGTTTTCTTTCTCCAAGCGACATTTGCAATCTAATCTTGTGCGGCAAAAGTCTTTGTGCCCTTGTCGATTCCGAGAAGACGTGGCTTGTGCAATGTGAAGAAGTAAAAGTTCTTCCTTTGATTGAACTAGTCCAATGGCGAATCGGGATCTCTTCTTACAAGGCCCTTTGTAGGTTTCTTGTGGAGGTGGTGAAGCCGCTTCTTGGGATTTGGGTGCAAGAAAACCCTGAACTTGGGAATGTTGTTTATGTGATGCCTGGTTTCTTGTCTGTTGTTGGGTGCCGGATAATTCCACAAAAGGTTGCTCCTTTGTGGATTCAAGAGGGCCAAGTCAAGTGGTCACCGGTGTTTGAGATAATTTGCGGCTTTGATGGCTCTAAGGGTTTTTTCCTCCATGGAAGAGACAAACAAGGTAGTTTCTTATACCCTGGTTTCGTTATGGACATCGAGAAGAGTTGCAATGTGCTTCTACTCGAAGTTGAGCCGAGGTCAGAGAAGAGTTCGTGCAATGAGATTGAGAGAGAAGTAGGGGATCCATTTGGAGATCTAGACTTCAGTGATAGAATGAACTTACTAGATATAGTGACAAAACATGTAAGTCTACGAGTCGATGAACCATTAACAGGAAATTTATTTCCCACCAGGTCAAAATATGACGAAGCGATGATGTTGGAACGCAGAAACATGCTCCTTAAAATGCTCAAATTTGGTGGAAACTGGAAGCACATAAACTTGGAGGAGGATGAGCAGTTGTGTTACAATCATATAGAGATAGACATAAAAAAATTGTTGGAAAATCTTGGTGATGACATTGACAACATGGAGGATATAGAGGATCAGATAGAGGTTACACCAAGGAAGAAGAGCTTTCGCCGGTTTTTAAGAAGTGGCATTAAACATATTCTTGGGAAGTTCAGTTCTTCAAAGATCAATTCGCCTTCGAGCAGTGAGACAAGACGTTCGAATCGCCAAAGCTTTCTCAGCTCTGGTAATACATTTTGCCTTAGTCTTAAAGCTTCATGCACTTTGATGTCTTCATATGAAGGGTGGCCAATCATGAGCGCAGACAACTTTTCCCTTCATAAACTACCAATGAAGAAACCTCTCGATCACGACGTGTATGCGGGTTTGTGGGGAGGAACGTTTGGCTGGCCCCCTGGGAAAGATATTGAAGATGAGTCCCTTCTCTTATTAATGCTCACTTATGGAGAATCTGAAGAGGGTAGTGAGAGAATTCTTTTCGGGACGAAAATACTCAGTTATTTTGCTGAGCATCCTAATGGATCCTCAATGTTTGTTGTAAATATTGACACGCCTTCCCTTGAGCCGTTTCCATTTGATACAGATGGAAGAGATTTCGAGCATTCTTACACGGGAGAGGGTATCGCTGACGGTTATGGATTCCGATACCCCGGTTCAAAACCTGGTTCCCTTTTCGTAAGCTCTAATGATCTTCTTGCATTCGTTTGGCAAGGAACTGAAGATGTGATTACATTGCAAAGAATAAACCTTGGAGAGATCTTGAAGAAGAGTTTAGGTTCTTGTGTTTCACCTTTGCTTCCAACAAAGAATTTTACATATACTAAAAGGTCTTACTCAAACGTGTTTGCCAAGTCATCGACCTATTCGTCTTCCTCCGAGTAAAAAATATTGTATGAAGAAACACATCAATGTTGGAAATGGAACACTTTGCAACAGATCTTGAGATAATAATTTTTACTATGCTTTTAATGTGTGTATATACCAAACAATGTATTGCAACAAAAAAAAAAAACTAAATTTGTGGAATTCTTTTTTCCTTGTATGGTTTATTTTACTTTGCAACACATTTACACTTGATTAACATTGAGCTTGTGAATAGTCCAACACATCTATGTAGTTTGAGTAATAGGTTTGATACTAAATCCAAACAGTAGCAAGTCCACAAGTGTATCCTTTAGCAGCATGTTTTATATTTACTACATGTGTAAATAACTAAATATCAATGATGATAATGAGCCTATTATATTGGAAATAGAGAAGACTTGTGAGTTTCAAATTTGTTGCAGCAATCTCCTATGATCTTCTTCGTTCAGGGGCAAACACATTGGTGTGACATTTTATCAAATAAGCAAAATTCAAACATGGAGGTAAAGGCGATACACATACACCTTTCCTTAAGAGCTCTCCAAGGTTAAGTCTTTGCAATGTCAACACAGCTTTAGTTGCTTTCCAAATGAACATGAGAAGACCTTTAGATGTCACGAAAAGTGTACCAGGTTTGTAACCAGGATACCGGAAACCATAACCCTTTGCAGTACCTTCTCCTGCGTAAGAATGCTCAAAATCTTCTCCATTTGTGTCGAAAGGAAAACCCTCAAAGGATGGCGAATCAATTTTTATAACAAACATTGCAGATCCATTAGGATGCATCCCGTAGTGAGTTCCTTCGAGTATTTTTGTCCCTATAAGAAGTCTCTCAGTACCATCTTGAGATTCTTCATAAGAGAGCATCAGTAGAAAAAAAGCCTTCCCTGGTTTATCTTCTGTACATTTTCCTGGTGGCCAGCCAAAAGTTCCTCCCCATAACCCGGCATACTCATCGTTAGCGATGGGATCCTTAATCGGTAGCTTATAAAGGGCATAACGGGTTTCGTCCATGTTTGGCCAACCTTGGTAAGAAGACAACTTAATATTGGAAGCTTTGAGACTAAGACCTATTGAATCACCAAAATTAAGAAACTTTTGGAGATTCAAAGGTCTAGTCTCACTTCTTGAAGAAGACATGTTCTTTGAAGAACTAGACCTCCCGAGAATATGCTTTATGCCACTTCTGAAATACCTACTAAAGCTCTTCCTTTGTGTCTGATTCTCAGCGTCCATGTTGCGAATATCGCCTTCAAAACCTAGATGCTTCCACGATTTGTTTATGTCTACCTGATTTGGAATATTTGTGCACTCATCCTCCAGGTTCATGTGATTCCAATCACCACCAAACTTGTGCATTTTAAGAAGCATGGTTCTGCGTTCCAACAACACCGCTTCATCATCTTTTGACGTAGGAAATAACTTTTCACTTGATAGATCAGGTACAGGTATACCAACAGTGCTTGTCACTATGTGAAGTAAATTCCTTCTATAACTAAATGGTAGTTTGCGAAATGGTAACTGAACCCCCGTCTCTACCAACAACACAGTCTCATCAATCTCATTGCACAACTTCTTCTCTCGCCTCGTCTCAACCTCAAGTAGAAGCACATTACAACTCTTCTCAATGCCCCTAACGAAACCAGGGTGCAGACAGCATTGCACTTTTCCATCTCTCCCATGGAGGAAAAACTTGGCGGAGCCATCAAAACCACAGATAATCTCAAACACAGGTGACCACATAACTCGAGCCTCCTCAATCCCCAAAGGACCAACCTCTTGTGGAATTATCCGACACCCAACAACAGACAAGAAACCAGGCATGACATAAACAACATTCCCAAGTTCAGGGTTTTGATGAACCCAAACACCAACAAGAGGCTTCATTACCTCTCCAAGAAACCAACAAAGCGCCTTATAAGAAGAAATCCCAATTCGCCATTGGATTATTTCAGATAAAGGAAGAACCTTTACTACTTCACACTGCACAAGCCAGATCCTTTCTGAATCCACAACGTCACATAGACTTTTGCAGCATAAGCTCAGATTGCAAATGTCTCTTGGAGATACAAAACGTGCTATAACAGCAATAACATCTTCTGGAAGAGACAGAAGCAAGCAAGTACCAAATGATTCTGACCCTAAATCGCCGTTCCTCATCTAACACAAATCAAATCGGTAACAAAATCACTAAAGATAAACACATAAATTTGATGATACTCAGAAATCAAACTTGGCTTTACAAAGTTTTACCTGATTCATACTTTGAAGATCAAAAAACGCAGCTTTGGGATTCGTCAAAAATATCAGTTTTGGTTTGAATCAGATCGCTTTTTACGTAAACAAGATTCAAACTTTTCAATTACCCATCAAAGAAGAACTCGATCCGAATCAGATTGTATAAGAAAAATGAGGAAATCGCTAACTAAGAAGACGATGCGAGAGAGAGACATTGGTCTTTCGTTGCAAGTTTAAAGTTGACTACACTGTTGAAGTCTTCCTAGTGCTTCTTTTCACTATTAGTAAGAACTTTAGGGACTAGTTTGAAATAATAGAATAATTTGCAAATGTCCTTTTCTCCAAAACACACTACACCACACCACAACGAGGCTGGAGATTTGTAGGATGGTTCTGAAATATTTGGGCCTTTAAATGGATACATATTGGCCCATTTAAGAAAAATATTAGCCCATAAGAAATGGTTTTGATTCCTTCAAAAGTTCATTAATTTTGAAAGCAAAGAATTGACATCGGTTTATATCGGTTGTGTAGAACAAGAGTTTTTTGATTTTTGTGTCTCGTAAAAACAGTCTCTAAACTACTTAAACCAAGTCAAATATTAGACGTAGAAATAAAGGTATTTTGTTAAACACGTTATTACGATGGTTTTCAAAGTGATGCTGATTGGTTTATATAGATGGGTTTCAATGACAAAAATCTAATGTTACAGTTTAGTTTTCTTTGTAATAAAAAATACTAGAAGAATAACGTACGCTACAATATAATACTGCTGACGTTACTTTTGACGATACTCGAGTGTTTTTGAGTCAGACACACTAAACGAAATTGGATAGACAATATGAGAATTCTAAGAGATGAGGAGAAATAAATTGTGTGTCTGACTGAGGAGTTTCTCGTGAAGCTCCATGAGAGTTGGTTGTGTATCTTTGGTCTTTAGTTTGATCAATCACCGATTTGTAATCTCTTAGAAGGTAAATATATATTCAACTTGATCTGTGATCAATCACTTTGCTAAACAGAGTTAATTGATCAAATGTGGTTTCATTAAATTATATTTTAGAAATATAAAAAAATCTATGAAAATGCATGTACTGTGTGTTTTTCAAACAAAATTGGCATCATAAATCGAGAAAGTGTAAAAAGTACATGCATTTTCCAAAACTTAATGCAAAAAAAAATACAATCTATCTTCTTTTTTTTTTTGTTTATTGTCAAGGATTACTTAATCCATAAATACAGAAACATAGAAAACATAATTGAATTTAAAACATTGAAGCAATAATCATCGAAAAAACATTGATGAAATGAGCTTTAGAGGACCTAGCTAACCGCAATAATCATCTAAAACACCAGTGATGGTTGAGCTTTAGAGGACACCTAGCTCTCTGAGAAACGCAACACATAGATCAAAGAAGATAAACTGAGGTCCATCAATTCTTAGGATGTCCAGCAAATATTTGCCTTCGCGTACTTTGTATAGCTATAACAACAACCAAAATGATACAAATTAGGTTTGCATTTAAGAAATTGCTCTAAATAGATTTTAACAATGTAAATTGTTGATAATTTTATATTCGCATCAAAACAAAAAAAATTGTTATTTATGGACTATTAAATTATAGTATAATATCTTAAATTGGATAAATATACCTGAATTTCAAATTTGATGACGGTCGGTAAGATGATGGCACATTCATCCTCAATTGTATGATTCTTATAGTAAGCAAAGCTTCGGACCCATCTACATTTTATATTGTAGAGTCCGATTTTTTTCCAGCATATTTTTAGATTTTGAAGAGCTTTAAAAATTTCAGTCATGATATCATAAGGACTCCCTTGAGACTGTCAAAATTCCAAACAATTATTTTGATATATATATTGATAAACTGTTTTGAATAGAAAGAAAATTAAGAAAACATGAGACGAAATTGAATGCTAAAGTAACATGAACAACAATGGATTAAACATTAACCATGCATGGACTAACCTGAAGTCCAAGGGTCCATGTTTTGTCATCTTTGACATTGGATTTTAGTCCATACAATGCCGAAAATGAATGGCCAACATGTGAAGTAATATTTTGAACTGGTAACGTCGAATTAAATATACCATCCTATATTTGTAGGATTAAAACGAAAATATAATTATATAGAGAAGTAATGTTTATTTATTTTTCTTAAATTCAGGTTGTAGAGAAAGAGAGTAAGTACCGAAATCTCTTTAAACTTGGATTGGAAAGGGTCATTGGGAACAGAATTTTGGTTTCGGTTGTCTAGGATTAGATGGTATGCAACTGTAGCCTAAAGTAACGAAATTTAACTTGAGTATCATTTATAAAACTATTTTGAGTATAATAGGATTATTATATGAAATATGAAAACACTCATACCTCGTTTTGGATTCTATTGGCAAGAGAATCAACAACATGGTTTCTATCAAACCCTATGTTAACCACGTTTTGAATTATCTCCTCCTCAATCTAGAAAGAGTAAAATTGATACAAAATTAACTGAATTCATAAAAATGATGTTATTTTGGTACAATTTAATGAAAACAAATTCTAACCTTTTTAGCTTGGTCTATGGTATCTAATGGAGGAATAGAAAGATAAAGAGGAAGATGATTATTGAACCAAGGATGTTGACGAATCTCAGTAATGCTAATTCTCATAGTAGGATCAACCATAAGCATTCTCGGTATCAAATCTCTAGCAAAATGTGATAAATGATTTGGAAGAGTATACATTCCTCTCTAAAGAAATAGAGAAAAAATTCATAACCATGTGTAATATATATGATTTTTATAAAAAGATCGTTGTTTATTAATACCTTTATTTTCTCGAATACATTAGGAATATTTTCGTCATCGAAAGGAAGAGTACCACACAACAGAGCATATAATATCACCCCACAACTCCATATATCTACATCTGGTCCATATGGTTTTCCTGAAATAACCTATATAAATAAGTTTCAGGTGTGAGTAATTGATACTTCAAATATATATCCAAATTCATGAAATAAAAATGAAGAATATGTTAATCTCTTATACCTCTGGAGCAGCATAATTAGGGCTTCCACAACTAGTCTTTAAAAAATGACCATCATGCATGACATTACTCAATCCAAAGTCAACAATCTTTATGTTGCATTGCGAATCCAAAAGCACATTCTCGGGCTTAAGATCTCTATGAACGATCATATTGCGATGACAATACTCTACACCAGATATGATCTGAGAATATATGGTTTAAATAAAAGTGTTGCCAATCGAAAAGGATATAAGGTTTTATGAAATACAAAATGTTTGGATAAATACTATATATATACCAAACCTGCTGAAAAAGATGACGAGCCTCGTCTTCCTGTAATTTACCTTTCTCTACAATATAGTCAAATAGTTCTCCAGACTTAACATATTCCATCACAACATAAATGTCATTTGGCGTCTCTATAACTTCATATTGACGGATGATATGAGGATGCATCAAAAATCTGAGAATTTTGATCTCCCTTTGTACTACAAGAGACTTAAACAATTTCATTTATTAAGATTACTAATAAATAACAACGATTATATAAGACATAAAGCGTAATATTTTTTTGCCACATAAAGTAGTCCAAAAAAAAAAACAAATCATAACAGTGACCTATATTAATGAACAGTCTTTCGGCTTCGAGACCTAAGATTCGGATAAAGTATTTTCGTAGAAAAAAACAGATTTTAAAATAAAAATATTTTTCTGATTTCTCAGTATTAAAATACAATCCATACCAAATAAACTTGTAATTATATTATCAAAACCAAAAATTATTGATCATGGTGGTTGCCGAAATCTCGTAGACCTATTAGATCTCGTGAAGAAAAATAAAGATACATCTATATATACATTTAGAGAGGTGTTATACCTCCTCTAATCTTTTGTACAAATGAAAAAAGAGTAACAAAATTGAAGTAAATAATACATACCTTTGATCTCAATACCCATGTTCTTAATCTTAGAGCGATTAAGAATTTTGATAGCAACTTTGTGACCAGTAGCTACATGCAGTGCTAATTTCACTTTCGCAAAGGATCCATGTCCAAGAGTCTTACCAATCCTATAATTTGGTAGAATCGATACTAATTTATTGGTAGTTTTTTCCGATGATCCATCCATTTTAATTACTATAGATAATAAAACCTGAAATATAAAAAAGAAATATATAATTAAACCTCTATAACAAAAATATATATCAAGGTAAAATATCAATAAAATGGACGGATTATGAGAAAAAAACTACCTATAAAATGAACAATAAAAAATAATTGATGGTGAATCTAACTAGAAAATCCACCAAAAGGTGATACGCCCCAAATCAAAATCATATTTTAGCAAAATTCATTTCGTTCACTATATGAATAGGTCCCCTAGTTGAAGGAAGAAATTTGTGGTTTGACTGATTGTCTAAACCGATAAAAATCAGTAAATTTTCATAAAATTCATAGATTTTGTTTCTAACAAAAACCTTCAAATTGAACAGAATTTTTTTTGGAAAAATGATTTAGACGTAGAAGACTCTTAACATAATCTTATAGAGTATGGTTGATGCAAGAAAAAAATGGAACCCATGATACAAATTATATGAGCATGCACACGAAAAATTGCACCACTAGAAAATTGAGGAAAAGTACAAGAAAAGAGTCTATGGGCACATATATTATCATCTTTCCTTTGTTTTTACTCTCCTTTGCTGAGGTAAATCTGAGTCACACTGTTGACTAATGGTATCACACTTTTTTCATGAATCATATTAAACAATAAATTAATTTACACACAACCATGTTAAGAAGTAGATCAGTTTCTGTTTTAACTTAATAGTAATTACCTAATTATGACAAAAATATAAAATATATTAGTAAAATGGTTAGATTTTAATATTTTATACAGTTTTTAGAATCTAATTATTCAACATTTTGAAGACAGAAATATCTTTCCTGATATACAAGTTGCCATTAATGTGAGTGGGTACTTTGACTAACCATACAATGAATATTTCTTTCTTATTTTAATTTAGAATATACATATATAAAGAAAATTTCCAACGGAGAATGTTTTGTAAGAAATTAGAAAAAATCAATGAGTTTTTATTGGTGAGATATTTAAATAGTAATAATAATCTTTAATTTGAAGTAGATTTACTAGTTAATACTTTTAAATATTGTGATTTAGATTTTTGTGATGAGAGATAAATTTTTAATACGTACTGAAAAAAGTGTAACACCCTTTTTACATTTCCATAAAAATTAGATTATACATTTAAAAAGATTTTTTTGTATTATAAATATTTTTTTATAAGTTATTATATAACTAAAACTAAAATTACTATTCAAAACCGCGATGAAATGTTCAAAATAGTGTATTTTTGTGGGAAACGAGAAAAGCCTAAGACTATATCTTCTTTGCATGCCCTTTCACATACACTAAAATATGGCTAGATCTTGTTGAAAGAGTCATTAGAACTGCCACAGACCCATAGATTAGCTGATTTTTTTTTTTTCAATTTATGTTCAGTTCAGTTCTATTATCACTATGAACCATTTTATCGGGTTTGCCAAAAAAAATTCATGTATGTAAAAAATTCGTCAAGATTTGTCTAACTTTTTATTTTTAAAGTAAAAGATAAAAAATCAATGATAATCGTTAGGAAATAGACAACACCATGGAGATGGTAAACAAGTAAACAAATAAACATTACTTTATTTGGTATATGATTGAAACAATTTATTTGGATTATTTATTAAGTCTGTTTTTTTTTCTTTTAAACTAAATTAGTTTTTTTTACCAAAAAAAGACAAATATAACTTCAAAGTGGAGGTGTATGCTAGAAAATAAATGGACAACAGAAAAAGACTAAAACAATACATTAAATTTGAACAAATCTGTATATGTAATCAAAAAAAATATCAGTGTGCCTCGTGTCCTCCTGAATCGCTAAGAAAAGGATTATTGCCACAAGAAAAGGATTATTGCCATAAAATTTTCAACAGAAGAGACCTGAATAATGTGTTGCAGTTATCAACAATCAGGTTCTCAACTAACACTTATCAATTAAAGTCTAAACAAAACCAAACATTCTATGTATATACATATAAATTTACACACACAAAGAGATATATGTATTCAATTAAAGATTTAGGAGGGTTTGGTGGAATTTAGAAAAACAATTGATTTGGAGAGATTTCGGTGAATTTTTAGGATATACTAGATTTTGACCCGCGGTATACCGCGGGGCTAGGTTTTTAATAAAATATGTTATATAGAATGTATATGTAGATATTTGTTTTATTAATATTGTTTACTTTGTTTAGTGTTTAAGATAATGTATATATAAAATTTAATTGTTTATATCTACGATTTCACCCGTAGTATATCGTTTCGTATTACTATCGATCCAAACCTGTCATACCATTTAATCATGCACAGTGAAATTAAACATATCTAATGGATTTCACTTGTGATATACCGTCTCGTAATACCATCGACCAAACCCGTCCTACCACTAACCTTGTTCAGTAAAACTAGACATTATTTTGTTATTTTTGTTTTAATAATACTTTAATTTAAAAAATATTTAATTCAAATCAATTTAAAAGTTTTCTTTCAAATGGTTATTTAATTGT
>Ga0041059_1003515_pt1 | contig 10657 bp, 9 predicted proteins | sample AraColnosormetaG_FD_56232 | JGI IMG/M metagenome (GOLD analysis project Ga0041059, IMG submission 56232) | Arabidopsis roots microbial communities from North Carolina, USA - Col MF nosort | ecosystem: Host-associated > Plants > Roots > Unclassified | place: USA: North Carolina | collected 2013-09-02 | reverse complement strand
AAAGAATCTTAGTCAAAAAAAAAAAAAGGAAAAAAAAATGAAGGGCCCTACCGGGTTCGAACCGGTGACCTCTTGATCTGCAGTCAAATGCTCTACCACTGAGCTAAGGACCCTTTTGTTCAACTCATGATACATTCATTACAAAAATATTAGGTGCTCATGATAGAACAGAGTAAAATCTATGTGTTTGGCATGGAGATAAAGAGAGTACGAATACGAATATGATTTTTTAAGATCGAATTTGATAATAACTTGACTTCATTCATACGAATATGATTTTTTAAGATCGAATTTGATAATAACTTGACTTCATTCAGTTCCATTTTTATAGAATTATTGTAGAGATTTGGTTGAAACTTTAATAATTGGAATGTGCTTTGTTGACAAACTATCGATCAGTTGAAAAACGACCTTACTAAATGAATTAGCTATAGAAGTTTTGATCTATACAGTTTCATATTGTGTTCACTTACACTACACGGAGGTAGGGTTTAGATTAATTATTTTTCTTGATCATTCGATTTCTTTAATTCTAATAACCTATGTATGATTACAAAATTCAGAAACGGACCTTTTATTCAGATTTAAATGATCAATCACAATAACAAATGCTATAATTGATGTTTCCGTATTTTATTTCTTTTACTCAACCATATAATTGTAAAGAATCTCATTCCAAGTATCCGGTACCCCAGAGAGACACCAGTGGCTGCAGTCACCGGAGGAGTTTCGCCCGCCTAGACCGTAAACCGAAGGATGAGCATCTTTGCGAAGCAACGAAAGCATCGTAATGTCTAGCAATGTCACCGGTTTCGATATTTTCCCGAGTGCTCTCTTCAAAACTCCCACTTCTGCTGGCAATCCTCCTGGATATTTTGTCCCCAAAAGTGGTTCCTTCTGTCCCACGCAACTCTTTGCCGCTGGTTCGCCCCACAGAACTCCTCTGGTAAACAACAAAGCCAACTTTTTAAATACAAGTTTCTTTAGTTGATCATCTTTTTAATCAACAAAATCAACTTACTTGTAATGAGATGGAGAAATTCCTTGAAAAAAGACTCTAGTTTTCTTAGTATTTAAGACGGTATCGACCCATTTCCCCCAAGTCCCAAGCGCAATTTCAAACGCGGCCACACGGTCCATGTCTTTTGTAACGTTAGTCCCTATTTGAATCAAATCCCATCTGCCAAAATTAACAAAACAAATCCAAACTTTGAACATTGCATGTAATTAAGCCAAAAACAAAGCATATTAATTCAGAGTTACTTGAACGTACGGTTGTGCAGGACCTCTCCGACTCCACCAATGCCAAGTATTAAAAATCAATGTATCCATCTCTACCCAATTTTTTCCATCATTGATCGAATCAAGCTTCAAAACTCTCCCAATCTTCTCCCTAACTATATCTACTAGATAAACATTCCTATCAAGCTTCAATTCCAGTCCATACTCCTGCAATTTTCACCACTCCGGTTTAGTTCATCCCGGTTTTCTATTCAACTTGACCAAAACAAGTGTAGATTTGGTAATAACAACTACCTTGAATGTGTAGGTTGATATACTACCTTGTGTGGTTAAAGTATACGTAGAATTTGGAACAGAGGAATGAAGCATACATGCCAACGATTGCCATTGATTTAGACTAAGAGAATCACCAACAAACATAATCTTCTTCCCTTTGTTTTTCTTCAAAAACTGCAATCCATTGAACCTAGAACAAACAATATAAACGGTGGCGTTTTATGTCGGTGGCATGCATTGAAATTAACTTAAGAAACAGGAGGACAGAACCGTCGAAAGATTTGAGTTACTGTCCCCACAAGTGTGGGGGAATTTATGTCTTCTTATGAGGAAGAGTTTGGTGGCTGTCCTAATCTCAATGGCGGCGCGTGTAACTCACGCCGGATCCACCACTTGGCATATATTGTGACAAAAAAAGTTCGTTTTCATCTCGTGCAATTTTGGAGATTCTAAACACCATTCAATTATAGCAAACAACTATATAAATAGCATTCTCTTTTCTCATTGGTTGCTCACTCAAAAGTGCTTTATTTTACAAACACAAAAACAATATCTCTAAACATTTTCAACTTTCTTGAAAAGTAATTATATGAACCAAATCAAGATTTCTTCACACTGCTGAATTATTATTGCGTTTATCTTTCAAATCAAAAAATTGTGGTCCTCCTATAACGCTAATGTAATGTCATATTTCAACAAATAAAAACCGACGAATATATTAAAACAAAATCATGAATCAAAAGTAAAAAAATAAAAATAGTCATATCTATAACGATACCTTGGTTCAATAGCTAGACACCCAAAAAAAAAAGTTTGAAAAGATAAAAATGTATGTAATAAATAAAGAATGGATGATACCTTGCTAATTTGCAGGAAAGAGGCTGCCATCTGAAGGTAGAGTAATCGAGATCTGGCCGTCCATTTCTCTGGCAAGAGAACTCATGTCTTATGAACGGACACGTGGAGGAATTGTAGAGAGGGTAAGAATCGTCCTTCACCCACCGCCCCGTGAACATGTCACATCCTTCTGCTGCTTCGTGAAGCAGGGGAAGAAGAAGAAGAAGAAGAAGCGATAAAACTAATGCAGAGTCATTAGAAATGGCGTTATCCTTTGAACCCATTTCAACACAGACAAGAGAGAGAGAGATATTCAAATACGCAGCTGGTTTTTATACACCCACGCATCTATATATAAAATATATATATAAGTCACATTTGTCATAATAAAGAGAAGGAAGATAAGTTTTTATCAGTCAAATATGTGAAGTTGTGAACTATAGATTTTTGGCAATAAATCTTGAAAACAAATCTCAACATTTCTTTGACCAACAAAAAAAAATCTCAACATTTCTGTGTGCATTTAGAGAGTGTATTCAATCTAATATTTTCAATGATTTGTGTAAAATTTATAAATCATATGCTATTCAATCATAAATTTTAAAAACTCTAATAAAATCTAGTGTTATTGAACTAATGATTTAAAAATCTATCTTAAAATTCACTCTTATTGAAAACAGTTTGTGGATTTGATTCTTTTTAATTCTGAATTATTTGAGAAGACTTCTTTAGTTAAATATATAAAAATCCAAATCTTATAGTTTTAGATAAAATTTGAATAAATTTACAATAAATCACATCAACTTCCCTAAAATCATCAAATTATATAAATTAAAAAGTCAGTAAAACTCAAATCATTACTATTTAATGACGTAGTTTACTAACATTGATTTCCATGATTTTGGATTTTGAAATCCAAGTAATGTAATTTACATATGGTCAACAACTTAAATGAAATGATTTAAGTACGATATTTATGTTTACCAATTACAACTTCACGATCTTTTTTGTTTTTGTTCACCTTCAAATTTGCAAAATGTCGGTTACAAGGTCGATATTTATTTATACCATTTACTTCGAGATCATGCTTAAAATTTTGTTTTCCTTGAAATAACTCGATTTGTTCGGACCATAAAGATTCTGTGAAGAGTTTTCTTTTTGTTTGGTCTATTTAAAAGGATTTTCATTTGCCGGTGCTGCCCCGTGAAAAGCTTGAGGACCTATAAATTCATATTTAATCATTCATTCCTTATAATTTAATTGTAATTTTCTAAACGACAATATAGATAAACCTATTAAACTTTAAACTATTACAAGCCAAATTATTGTCCATGGAAACAGATGTTAACAGACCAACAATTTATTCGGTAGCACTTATATAATCTAACATAATTATTCTGGTTTCATGAAACGTATTAAATTATTAATAGGATGGTTGACTAAACAATCATATTAAGGGGACAATAATGCCGTTATCGGTGCAATTAATATTTCAAAATAATTTAAAAATTTTTGAAAATGTTTTTAAAAAGAAATCATATTCACAAATCTTAAATAAAAATTTCTAGAAGTTACGGAATCCTATAGTCATATATTTTTTTATTTTATCGTTGCAATTTCAAGGGGGTTCTGCATTACAATTCTAGATCATAGTAAAGCTCTAGTGTCCAAATAAGCCGAGTGAAATTTAATTTTCGCCTTTGTATGAAATTTTGTAAATCACAATATGATTTCATTTAAGAAAGTAAAAGCCAAATCATACGTCAAACAAATAAAAAAGAAGTTAAAAGAACCTAACAACAAAATATTATCTCATCTAAATTGTTTTGGACCTTTTGATTCTCTTAAGATAAATATTCTCATTTTCTGTTTCATGTAACGTAATCTTCCAATTGTCTTAAATAGAATAATCATAAATAAAAAAACTTTACAAAAAGCAAAATACAAAACGTCATAATAACATAACTCCATAATTTTCTTTCTTTTTGGCAAAAACGTTATCCTTAATTAAGTTCTAGTGTTCCAATAGGCAGAGTCGAGCTTAACAGGGTAAAGATCGTTGGCGTTGGCGGTTGACGTAGAAGACGACGTGAAAGGTCCATCGGTAGTTGTCGTGTTCGTTATCTCCTCCTCACCTATCGTGGCGTAATGCCTTTTCATCGCTCTCACACTCTCTTCGTCCTTTTCATTGTTGACCGAAGCTTCAAGAAGTTTCTCAACATTCACCGTTGAATGGCCTTCGAGCATACTCACCACCGTCGACATCGAAGGTCTATCCCCTGGAGCTGGACTGGTACAGAGCATCCCTATCTGAATCATCATCAATGCTTCTTGTTTGTTGTAATCTGTTCCTAGCCTTGGATCTACTACTTCAAGTAGAGTGTTTTGTTCCCTTAAAACGTGCACCTGCGAAAGAAATTGAGATTCAGATCCATAATTTAGGGTTTAAGGGGTTTAGGTTTAGGTTTTAGGCTTTTTGAGGTGTGAAGTGATGATTTACCCAGTCAAGAAGGTAGAAGGTATCAGCTTTAGATCGTGAGCTCGTGTTGCTCTTTCCGTGAACGATTTCTAGGGCCACAACGCCAAAACTGTAGACGTCGGCTTTATCTGTCAAATGGCCTCTCATGGCGTATTCTGGAGCCATGTATCCACTACAGACAAAAAAAAGTTTGTTTTTGGTTATATGAAATCTCAGAGTTGAAACTTCTTGTTTGTGATTGATTGGTTGTTTGACTCACTATGTTCCAGCGACTCGTGTGCTGATGTGTGTGTTTTCTTCTTCATCAAGCTTAGCAAGCCCAAAATCTGAAATCTTTGGGTTTAGTTCCTTATCCAGCAAGACATTAGTGGCTTTGATGTCTCTGTGTACGATCTTGAGTCTTGATTCCTCGTGGAGATAAGCTAATCCTCTCGCTATTCCAACACAAATCTTCTGCCTCATTGGCCAATTTAGTGGTATCTGAGTCTCTTGAGGTCCTTTAAATTGATAGGAACAAAAACATTGCTATTGAGCAAAACAACAATTGGGTTGGATAGAATATTTTAAGCTGTAAGGTGTTTTAAAAGGAATGACTAACCGAAAAGAGCTCGCGCGAGACTGTTGTTCTCCAAGTACTCGTAAACTAGCAGGAGCTGATCACCTTCAACGCAACATCCATATAGTTTAACCAAATGTGGATGCTGCAGAGCCGAAATCATAGCAATCTCGTTTAAGAATTCTCGATTCCCTTGTTTTGATTTTGCCGATAGCTGCTTCACCGCGATTACAGTTCCATCAGTCATTATTCCCTGTAATCAAAACAATTAACAAACCTTAAAGATCATATATCTTTTATCTTTTGTCTCTCATAACAATGTCATTTCACAGTATAATGCTAACCTTGTGTACAGGACCAAAACCACCTTCTCCGATCTTGTTTGCAGGATCAAAGTTATCCGTGGCAACTTTGATTTGCCTCAAGGAGAACGAACTGATCTGGAAATCTAAGTTCTTGAAATCTGAGGTGAAGAAACACAGCTGAGTTAGAAAGATACAAAGAGACAGAACTCAAAAGGAATTGGAATGTTGAAATACTATTTAAGCAACTCAAACTATGTACCTTTTTCCATCTGACTCTTGGGTCTTAAGCAGCCTCTCCACCATAATATACCGCCGATTAAAAGCACAAGAAACACCGTAGAAGCGATTACACTACCAACCACTGTACCAACAGAACTTCCACCACCAGTTCCAGTGCCCGGTTCCTTTGGTGGAATAAAATCTAGAAAGCAAGACCATGGGAGTAAAGTCAAGAGACAAAAACACTCAAACAAAGGAGAAGTCTCTCGTAAATAGTTTGAGGTTTAGCAAAGTTTACCTGGATCTACCGATACAGCAGATATGAGAGGACCATAGACACCTCTCACAGGAATAGCTTGAGTTCCTTTCCCAGCCCACTGCAATCTTATTTCCAGTTTCCCATTTGTAACCATGACAGGAAATTTCTTAACAACAGCTTTTCCCACACCTTTTGCTTCATCAACGATATTGAAATCTTTCACTTCACGTTTACCCTGCAATATTATCACACCAGCCAATTGATTCAGCTATACAATCTTTCTGACAATCAAGAAACAAGATCAATTAAATTACCTGAACGTATATGTCGAAGTATCGTCTTCCCAAATTGCTATACATGTTCTTTTCATTGAACATAATTTCAGCGAAATGAAGATTAACCGTATAGTTTCCTTTTCCAAGACACAATGCCTGGTAAGTGAGGGAGATAGCCGAGAGACGCGCTTGTGTGTAAAGCCTAAAATCTATGCTAGAATTTGTTATCTTAAGCTCTGATGAATTCGACCATTTTGATTTTCCATTGTTAGTCCGATCATCATCCAAGAAGTTTCCCGTGTTGCTAGAAACCCACCCGTTTTTACTATCATAGTAACCCGGTGTATCCCATGTGTCAGCATCATACTTAGTCTCATTGCTTGTTATTTCATTACCACCACAGTTTATATGAAGGCCGTAGAAAGCTGAGAACAAATGATTGGTAACCGAAGATAAATCAGATACGCAGGTAGGTATTAAGCGATATGGTTCTGTAATGTATTATATATATATATATAGCTTCAGAGGCTTACTTTTAGGACAGGTATATTTACTCAGACACGAAACATTTGAGCTGTAGGTAAACATAACGTAACATCAATATTATAGTGAGTGTTGTATAAATCCAGAGCTTTCGAAATGTTATGAGAAGTAGAAAAGACTTACGAGTTATTTGCCACTAAAGGGCTTGTGCTTGAAAACGTGTTCCTGCAAATAAACGGAACCAAGAAACCATAAGCTTTATAGCGAATTTTGAAGGCATGACAAGTTTAATCGTTTATTGTTCTTCTTACACGGATTTTTGTTGACATTCTTCGGTTTTATCTTTGGAGAAGTTATTGTAAGTAATATCACTGCCAAAAACGATACAACAACCAAAGAAAACGTTAGTTATACTGTTTTCATTACAAAGAAATGTAATATACATATAAGTGAAGAACACTCACATCGTGTCTCCTTGGTCTACCATCCAACTTGGTACTTGTCCATTTAACATGTTACTTGTAAAGTATCTGCGCGATTGGAAAACAAATTTCAGCTCAGTTTAATATTACTCCATATAAAGCTTTTTTCTTGAAACAGAAGAAAGAAGAGAAGAAAAGAGCATCATACATGAAATCTACATCTGAAAGACCGGAATATGTGGCTGGGATTGGTCCACTCAGTTTGTTAAAGCTAAGATCTCTGCACAACGAGTCTCATAATGTCAGCTTAAATTCTTTTCCATCTTCGACAAATTGGTTTCATGCTTGCCGAAGAAAAAAAGAGATTACTTACAGATTCTTTAATTTTCTATTCTGTCCAAGATACGCAGGTAAGTCTCCTGTAAGGTTACAGTTCCTAAGAATCCTGCAACGAACAACGAGTATAAACAGAAGTTAGCTAGTTGAAGGTGGAAGAAACCAATACCAAACTCGTCTATTCTGAGTCTCAAACTCACAAATACTTCATCGATGTCATGTTTCTTAGTGGCGGAAATGGAGATTCAGGTCCACTCAAGTCAGTGATTCTCCTACAAAATTTCATATTTGGAATAGAGTAAATATACATTGTTGAAGGTAAGTCAGCCCATGAGAGGCGAAAATAACGAATCACCACACGCAAAATTCGTGTACATACAAGTCTGTCAAGGTTCCCAGAAGACCAATGGCACTAGGAATCGGTCCAACTAAACCACTTGCTTGAATAACCCTGATTAAAGAAGCAAAGCAAACATTAATTTCAATATTTTAAAGTAACCAATACGGATATGAAAATGAAAAAATCTCATTGAGCTGAAAGGGTCGCTTACAGTTTCTCTAGTCCTTTCCAGTTCTGGATGAAATCTGGTATAGCACCAGTGAACTGGTTGTCACTAATACGTCTATAAACCAAGACGAAGATACATATAAAGAAAAAGTCAGAAATCTTCGGCAACACATATGTTCCACGGATCAAATAAGAACACAGGAATACTTACAAATCAGTCAACGTAGTAAGTTTGGCGAATGTACTTGGGATTTCCCCGCTCAAGTTATTCGAGCTAAGTAACCTAAAAAGGGTAAACATAGTCTCAACACCAGCCAGCAAAGACCAATAACTAATTGTTAACAGAAGAAAAAAGGAACAGTTTGGAAGAAATTGGAACAAATATTCATACAGTCTTTTAAGGTTTGGTAGATTCCCGAGCTCTGGAGGTATCTTCCCTGAGAGTTGGTTGTATTCCAAGACACTAAAAACCAAATGTTCCAGGAAATTAAAGATAGAAAGAAAACAAAAAAACAAACTTTGAGAAACATAATTGAAGATCGAGATCAAAGAAGTGTACTTACAGACCAGAAAGGGTTGTAAGGTTTCCAAGTTCTTTTGGGATTGAACCACTTATCCGGTTTCCAAGTAGTGAGCTGCATTTTCATCATCCCAACAAACAAACATACTCAAATCAATCTATATTTATACATATATATCAAATCAATGAGTCTATATCTAATTATCTATACGTACATGTTTAGAAGTGATGAGGCTCCCCATTCGGGAGGAATGGAACCGTTGAGATAGTTTCTAGTCAGATCACTGAAGATAAAAGAATAGTTAATGAGAGATACTAAGAGTGGCAGCAGATGTTGTAATAATAGTAACATTGGTGAGTGAATCTTCTGCTTACAGCTCTTGCAAGAAAGGAAGTCCTGAAAGATCTGTAGGAAGAGATCCTTGAAGGTCTTGTGCCTTGAGAACTCTGTTTCAATATTACGAGGGAAANAAAAAAAACAGAACGAGTTTTTAAAAAACGGTCTTCGAAATTATAGGCCCATTATGTTTTCGACCCAACACGAAAGTAAAAAAAAAAAAAAGAAGTAAAAGTCGACTAGTTTTTACTTTTTAAATTCACGGACTCGTCAAAAACGACCAAAACAAGATTCACGGACGCGTCAGAAAAAGGTCAATAGCGACGGCGTTAATAAATTGTCCACGTTCAAGCATCTAAACCTACTTTATTAAATTAAAAACAAGTGGGTTTAACAGTACTTCAATAATTTGATGGTAACACGCTTTGGAAAATGAGACCAAGATTTTTTTTATTTTTTTCCATTAATAATATAATTGAATTTCTTCAATATTTAAAACTAGATATTAATGATAATTTTGACAAAGAAAAGATAGGATGTTGAAAAAGAGAGAAGAACGCACATGTTGGTGACGTGGCAGATGACGGAGGAGCAGTTACAAGTAACGGCGTCTTCGAATCCCTTAGCGGCGTTAGGATTCCTCCATCCGCCTTCAGACAAGGTTTCGTCACATGGATCCACACTGAAATTCCAATTACTCTTCTTCAACGCCGTCGCGACGCTTTGTAAAGCATCCACTGCCAATTTCAAAAATTGTCGATTGGACCAAATCATTACACCGAATCAAACATATACGTACAAAGACATAAACTTTTGTATAAGTTGGTACCTTCTTCTTTTGGTAATGTTGCAGAGGATACGAAATCGGAGAAGAGGATAAGAGAGACGATGAAGTAGTAAGTGAATAGAAGTTGTCGATTTAACGACATTTTAACATTTAGGGTTTGAGAAGATCTGAAGTCGGAGAACTCTTATTTAGTTTCAAGATTTTTATTGTTGTGTGTGAGAAAGAAGAGAGATTTGGTGAGAGTGAAGTCAGAAGCGATGTTTAATTATGTGACGAATGGGGAAGAAGAAGAGAGACTCATGAAGACATTTCGAAAAGGAGAGGAGATAAGTAAGTCAACATTATTAAAACAAAAGAGAATATTTTTTTTATTTTATTTTGGTCTTTTCTATTGTTTTAATAAAGAAGATATGAATTTTAATTTGCTACTTGCATGAACAAACATAGTGGGCCAGGTTGAGAAAAAGAAAAACAAAGAGGGCCAGCGAATTGTGTTGTCCATCGAAATAATTCATAGATCTGTTAAGGAAAAAAACCAAGTAGATAACTATAATTGATTCGAACGAAATAATTGATGTTTTCTTTTCCAGAAATATATGAAACAAATAACTGAATTATTTAGTTTTCATCAAGTCATGAGATTATTGTTACAATAAAAGGATAGATAAGTATATATTGATTGTTTTGTTTTTGTTTGGTAGCTTTGTTAAAAGGATAATAGCTTTTATATAATGACTAATTTAATTTAGTCAAAATTGATCTACACTGGTTATGGTACGGCATATATATATATATATATATATATATATATATATG
>Ga0041059_1003514_pt1 | contig 10659 bp, 9 predicted proteins | sample AraColnosormetaG_FD_56232 | JGI IMG/M metagenome (GOLD analysis project Ga0041059, IMG submission 56232) | Arabidopsis roots microbial communities from North Carolina, USA - Col MF nosort | ecosystem: Host-associated > Plants > Roots > Unclassified | place: USA: North Carolina | collected 2013-09-02 | reverse complement strand
AGATTAGCTGGAATGAATATATATATATATATATATATATATATATATGTAAAATCATATGGTTTAGGGTAGACCTTAATTATGTGACACGAAATCAACGTCCTTGTGCTTATCATCAACATGGGAGCTTATAATTGTCCACCTCATGCATCTTGATCCACGTAACTAAAAAACCATCACTTGCTCATTGTTTAAAGTTTAAATGCACATGCATATATGTATTTAGTTTTCTTGTTTGATCTGTAGTCTCTGAACTCTGAAAGGATAAGAAAAGAGTTGACAAAAAAAGGATAAGAAGAAGATGAATTAAATGACAAAAAATGGCTGAGGTTAGAATTTTGACTTCAATCGGTGAATGAATTTATTAGACTATATATCGAGGGAGACGATGACTTATATATCGCTGATAACTTTCTAAATCAAGACACGACAAAAATGTCTTATGTATAACTCATATTATACGCACAATGAAGTATCTTAGACGAATCATCCATCTTATCAAACTTAAGTAATTTGTTTTTTTTATCTCGACGTAAGGCAAGTTGCTATTTATTATACCAATAATTTCATTTTCCGCTATTTGCATGAATCAGTCTCTTTTGAATTTTATATAAATAATTTAATTAGGTCGTAATTGTTTCAAACGTACGTACATGTTGCTTTTGGAAAAATCAGATGATCTAAGGGATTCTGAGATATCTTCTCCAAGAACTAACCGCTTTTGTTATAAGCCCATTATGTATATGCCCATGTACAAAAAAGTAAGAGGGCCCAACAAAGACTTGCATTTGTAAATACTATGGTTGTTAATTTATTACGTCGAAATAATATATTTCTTTTGTTCTTTTTTGTTTGATTGTTTAAAAGAAATAATTATTTCAAAAATATTAATTTTTTAGGTTTTCAATGCAATAGTTATTAGTTATAATTGATAAATTGTAAACTTCAATACAAATTATTGAATATCATTAATTTACAGTTATTGAAAATTGTAAATTACAAAGAACAATACATTTAAAAAAGTAACATTTAATATGTTTTCTTAATATTTGTGTTTTTCTTAAAAAATCAAACCAAAAGGAACATATCGAGTATGTCTTGGTGAACCAAGTTTTATGGAATCTTTTGTAAACATTATTTTTTCACATTGAATTTTTGTTACGTTTTTTCGTACTAATATATTAATGTTGTTTTGATACAAATTCGAAAAAGACTCGCAAAGGATTGTATAAAACAAAAAGTTTTCAGATCATGAATCCAAGGTGAAAGTGAATACAACTACACAAGCATCTTATGAACTAAAAGAAAGACGTTTCAAAACAAAACAAACATAAAACAGGATGGCTAGAGCCTAGACCAGCGAATCCCGTATCGACAACATCTAGTCCGTGCCCTGCCTAAAGCCACCACTGACAACATTTTTTCTTAAAGCAATCATGTCATATACTAAATTTTGATAGACCTGTCTAAATTGCTTTTTCGAACAAATACTAAACCTTGATAGACCTGTCTTTGTTTTTTCTTAACAACAATATAAAGCTGTCATGAAGATGGAAATGGTTCATGCATGCAACAGAGATGGAAATAGATGAAAAAACGACAAAAAAGAGAATTAAATTAAGAGAAGAAGAGAAGAGGACAAAAGAAAGGCACACGTGTATGTTAGAGTTGTGTATGGTTGAATGGTTAAAGGAAGCACCTGAGCTGTTTAGACAAGACTCATGGAGAGAACAACTTTTAATGCTTTTTTATCATTCATTATTATGAACACCTTCCTAAAACCAAAGAATTATGGACATCTTCTTTCTCAATTCGTATATTTTCATGTCGCTACAAAAGTCAACTTCGCATGCATGATGCACCTATGCTAAACAATGCTAACATATATAGCTTATGTAAAAAATGTGTTTTGTGAATTGTGATAAAAAGAAATCCACTAGCTATTGTATTAATTAGTTTTAGAAATTTGGTGTTAGTTTTCTCAAGTAAATCAATTGCCAAACTGTCCGATGATTGGTTTTGGGACAAGTGATGTATATATTAATTCCATCTAGACATTATTTATTTCATGAAAATCATCAGGAATTTTTCGAAGAATTTGTGATCTATAGTTGCTAACGATAAGGAAGCCTACTAACACGAGGGTTGCAAAAGCTTTTTCTATGCATTTTTGGGTTTTGTTATCTAATCATTGATACATCGATCAATGAATTTAAGTTTTGTAATAGTAATAGAAATATTTAAGAAAACTTGATTTGACTATCAAAGCATATCTAAAACAATTAACATCAATTTAGAACTGAAATCCTAAAGAAAACAAATATGTGATTTCTAGTTTATTATCTTGTAAAAAAAAGCTACTCTTATAAGTAACGTTTTGACCCAAAATAAAGTAAAGTTTCGACATTTTGCATATACATTAAGAAACTAAATAAATATACTATGACCCCCTTCGAAAACATGTCATTCAAAATAAAGTACTTGTGAAAAGATAAAACTAAATAATATAAATAATTACCTTTAAACAGAACAAAATCTTCTAAAACAACATTTATATTGAAATTAAGAGTAATACATTTTAGCAACAACAAAAAAATTCATGTACAAGATCCATGTACATTTAATGCCTACTGATATGTACTTTCCCCAAACGACAAATATCTCTTCTTCTTTTTTTAACATCTTAATCTTATTTATGATTCACAGAGAAAGAAAAAGAGTCAAAATCAAAATAACAGCTTTTCTCCACATAAATCCACATGTGTGTATACTGGTTACTCGACTCTATATATAGTCCTAAAGCTACAATGTTTCTCCATCAAAAGTATCAAAAGAAAGAGAAACAACAAAAGCAAATCCTATAATTATAATCATGAGCTCTGTCACACAGCTATTCAAGAACAACCCCGTGAACCGTGACCGGATCATCCCACTAGATTTCACCAACACCAAAACCCTACCCGACTCCCACGTCTGGTCCAAACCCGAACCCGAAACCACGAGCGGACCCATTCCCGTCATCAGCTTGTCCAACCCGGAGGAACATGGGCTACTACGACAAGCCTGTGAGGAATGGGGTGTGTTTCATATCACAGACCATGGAGTCTCACACTCGTTACTCCATAACGTTGATTGCCAAATGAAGAGGCTTTTCTCTTTACCCATGCATCGTAAGATCTTAGCCGTTCGATCTCCCGACGAGTCCACTGGTTACGGTGTGGTTCGGATCTCCATGTTCTATGATAAGCTCATGTGGTCTGAAGGATTCTCCGTCATGGGTTCCTCTCTTCGACGTCACGCTACACTCTTATGGCCCGATGATCATGCCGAGTTCTGGTAATATCCAAATTAATATCGTCTCCAAATATAAACAATGATATTATCATTATTGCCCCTAGAAAAATGCTCATTACCAAATTTATTTGGAAGAAACTAAACATGAAGACAATGAATGGTCTATATTTAATTTAAACAGCATTTTGCCCAAATCTAAACACTATGTAATATGAAAACAAATGAATAAGAATATGATACTTAATATAATAACTAATCAAGAAAATAAAAAATACATGATCGTTTTTTGGCAAATGCAGCAATGTGATGGAAGAGTATCAGAAGGCAATGGATGATTTAAGTCATAGACTAATAAGCATGTTGATGGGCTCGTTAGGGCTAACACATGAAGATTTGGGATGGCTTGTACCAGACAAAACTGGTTCAGGAACTGACTCGATCCAATCCTTTCTGCAGTTGAACTCCTACCCGGTTTGCCCTGACCCTCATCTAGCTATGGGTTTAGCCCCTCACACCGACTCCTCCCTACTTACCATTCTCTACCAAGGCAATATTCCAGGTTAGAAATATTATTAGAATATATATACCATTTTATCATTTTTTGTTTTTCGATTAATCAATAGTTTTTCAACAACCACACATTAATACTTATAAAGAGTTCCTAAATTGGTTGCCAGTCTAAAGGAATAAAGTTTAGAACGAAAATTAAGTAAATCTAGATCTAGAATTCGGACTAAACTAGTTACCTTTCAACTAAATGAACGAGAAATAGAGGAAAGCAAAAACAAATAGTGCTATATATCAAATTTACAGTTTAAATTTTTATTTTTATATCAAATTTACTTATAAATGACACACAGGTTTTCGTGATATATACAAAAAAAAAAAAATATGATGTAATTGAAAACGACATAGTACTAATACTCACCAAAAAAATAACAATTGTAATGAATAGCTTGAAATTTGAATATTTGTTATATGACAAACATAAAAACTCTAAAACTGAATGGGTCGTGGATATCACAAATATATGTATATTCATTCCAAGTAACATAAATTATGTTGCATGCATTGCATTGGTCAGGTCTAGAGATTGAAAGTCCACAAGAAGAAGGGTCGAGATGGATTGGAGTAGAGCCAATAGAAGGTAGTCTCGTTGTTATAATGGGAGATTTATCTCATATCATATCCAATGGACAGTTCAGAAGTACAATGCACCGTGCGGTGGTGAACAAGACGCACCACCGTGTCTCAGCCGCTTATTTCGCTGGCCCTCCCAAGAACCTTCAGATCGGACCGTTGACCAGCGACAAGAACCATCCTCCTATTTACAGGCGTTTGATATGGGAAGAGTACCTTGCAGCCAAAGCAACACACTTTAACAAAGCCTTGACTTTGTTCCGTTGCTGACTTAGAATTTTATTTAACATGTACTTTGGTTATTCTTTAAATTTGCGTCGTTGCATTTATAAATGTCTTTTTGGATTCCTAGTTCATGTCAACATTTCTGCACTAATGTTGGAGCGTTTTATTGTATTTATGAGTTCTTTTTTTGTTCAAAAAGAGCTTTGTTGTTTTTGTATTGTTTTTTTTCTTACTTGTTATAACGAAAGGGATCGAGGTTTAAGTAATTAAAATGAATGCTCAACGTTATAAGAAAAATATAAATAAATTAGATTAAAAAATTCACAAATATCAGCGGATGCAACAATTTAGGTAATTAGCAAAAGCTTTGGTTAAGATGTTTTGGATTTACAATTTTACATATAGCTCTTTTTTTTTGGTTCAAAACAATTTTACATATATATAGGAACATGTAGTTGCAACATTTTTAACTAGGTAGAATCGTTTTTTTTTTTTNTNTTTATAAAATATCATGCTCATTGAAAGAAAATGTTAACCTTAAATAGTAAATACGTATACTTTTAAAAATATATAATTTAATTTTCTAACTTCCCTCAGCTCATAATGTTACATTTGAATATTCTGTAAATATAGATGATTGTTATAACACTATATATAAAATTAAATTATTCATAGTTTACACCTAAACCAATTTTTTTTTTTGCAACATAATCAAAGTTATATGGTAATATTAATCAACTTTATTTTATTCATTGATGTTTTAAATTCTTTGATCAAAGAAAATGTTTTGAATTATTTGTTATTTAACTATAAATTTTATAACAAACTAATTGAAAAAAAGTTATTAGCTTTGAAGTAATCGGATCTAGAAACCGCGGAAAGAAGGGAAGGAAGGAGGAAGAAACAGAGCATGTAAAAGCTTCTCACTTTCTCCGTAACAATGGCGACTTTTTGGCCATCCTCTTCATCTTCAAACCACCCTTCAATATTCCTTTATTTACAATCATACCCTTCTCTCTTCTTCCTCCTCTTTCTTACCACCTCTGCAACTTCACTCACCGTTGCATCCTTAGTGAATCCTCACTCTTTCATAGCTCCACGAATCCCTTATTCCGATCACTGCAACCACATAGTTCCAGAGTCTCCGATCGACCCATCTCCCTCCGCTGTATTCAGCCACGCATCGCTTGCTTTCGATGTCAGCTTCTTCTCCGGCGGCGACTTGTTCTTCAATCGGTTTCAATCACAGAATGGTGATGTTAAATCAGCTAGATTTAGACCCAAATCAATCCGTAAAACTTTGGGAGATGGGAAGATTTACAAGGTGGAAGCGAAATTGACTTTACAAATCTCCAAAACCTCTGCTTCTTCTTCTTATTACGGCGGCGATTTTGGCCAGAAAAAGCTTCAGGTAATGCAGATCGACGGACGTAGCTCTTGGGGAGGAGCAAGTTTCGATTTTTACGGGTTTTGGTCGGAATCTACAGGACAAGTTTGTATGGTTGGATCAACTCAAGTTTTATCTGTGGAAGGTACTCGTTTGAAGATCTTTGATGCTCGTCTTATGCTTAACTATTCCAAGGAGTCTAATATCTATGGAAGTTTGGTTAAGGGAGTGTTAGAGAGCGTGGATAGCCTAAGTGAATTTAAAACGGTTTTGATTCTTGGTGCAAGAAACACTCCTTTGAACTATGAGTATAAGTTGTTAGAGCAATCGAAGTTGGATTGTGGGGTAAATGGTGGAGAGAGTTTGTCGTTAGAGAATGTTTTGGGAGGAATGTGTAAAGTATTTGAAGGTAGAAGTCATGTGTTTGGTTTGATGTATAGAAATGATTGTGGGGTTGACCATAGTTGTAGTCCTTTTGGAAGTGATGTAGAGTACACACCGGGTTTTATGTCGATGTTATCGTTTCTGTGTGATGGGGAGAAGATGCGAATGCTTTTGTCATTTAGTAACATGAGCGGTTATAGTAGTTTGTTTCCATTTGATCCGAGAACCAGTTTGGTTGCAGAGGGAAGTTGGGATGTAGAGAGGAATAGGTTCTGTGGTGTTGCGTGCAGGATCTTGAATTTCTCGGATTCTTTGAGTAATGCTGTGGTTGATGATTGTTCCCTGAGGTTAAGTTTGAGATTTCCTGCTATCTTGTCGATTAAAAGCATGGCTCCAGTAGTTGGGGAGCTTTGGAGTGCCCAAGCAGAGAGTGATCCAAGCTATTTCAGAAGAATTGAGTTCTCGAGCCTAAACGATCAACTGTGGCGTTTCCCGAGTCTGAGATATGAGTATACAGAAAGCGAGAGAGTGGGTAAGTTATGCGGGGCTGGCAAGAGTCGCCCCAAAAGGAAAGGAAACCATTACCCTGATGCTCAAACTTCAGACATGAGATTTGTCATGTCAGTCAAATATTCTGGAGAAGGTAATGTCTTGAGAACTGCCCGTGCAAGTCCTTACTTTGTGGGAGACCGTTTGTATCGGGATCTTTTGGTTCGTGGGCAAGGGGTTGGGCTAACTGGAATCCCTATGAATGTCAACAGTGTCACTAAAAGCTTTACAAATATCACTTATAGAATCCGTTCTTTGAATCCAAATTCCGAATCTCGTGGAGATATCTACGCTGAGGGAACATATGATAGGGATACAGGTGAGCTATGCATGGTAGGATGTCAATCAGTTAGGCTAAAAAACACAGTGGCTATACAAAACGAGACTGTGGATTGCAGTCTTGCAATCAAGATTAACTTTTCTCCAATTGATTCGAGAAGCGATGACCGTTTAAAGGGAACCATCAAAAGCACACGGGAAAAGACAGATCCGCTTTATGTTGGACGTATGGAGGTTTTGTCGAGGTCCATCTATGTTCATCAAGCGAAAGAATCTGTTTGGAGAATGGATTTGGAGGTTGCTATGGTTTTAGTTTCCAATACACTTTCATGTCTCTTCTTGGGTATGCAACTCTACCATATGAAGCAACACCAGGAAGCACTTCCTTTCATCTCCGTTGCAATGCTGATACTTATTACATTAGGTCACATGATTCCTCTGCTGTTAAACTTTGAAGAACTCTTTAAAGGCAGCCATAACCAGCGAAACTTGTTCTTTGAGAACGACAGATGGCTCGAAGCCAAGGAAATTGTGGTGCGGATAGTGACACTGATAGCTTTCTTACTCGAGTGCCGTCTTCTCCAACTAGCTTGGACTGCTAGAAAAACCGGAGACCATCATCACCGTGAAGATGTGTGGAAAGCAGAGAAGAAGGTTTCTTATGTGTGTTTACCTCTCTACATCACCGGTGGATTGATTGCTTGGTTAGTGAACCGTAATAGAACTCCTAAAAGAATAGTATACATAGGAAAACCGCAAGCTCGGAATCTCTTATACCGTCCAGTGAACCTGAAACGCTCATTTCAACGTCCTCCTTTGTGGAAAGATCTAAAATCTTATGGAGGTTTGATGCTTGACGCATTCCTCCTTCCTCAAATACTCTTCAACGGTTTCAGCAACTCGGACTTGAAGCCTCTTGCTGCTTTGTTTTACGTTGGAAACAGCTTTGTTCGATTGCTTCCTCATGCTTATGATCTGTATAGAAGTCACAGCTACGGGAAGATTCTTGATTGGTCATTCATTTATGCAAACCACAAAATGGATTATTACTCTACGGCATGGGATATTATTATCCTCTGCATCGGTTTCCTCTTTGCGTTTCTGATTTTCTTGCAGCAGAGATTCGGTGGTCGTTGTTTCATTCCAAAGAGATTCAGAGAATATGTGGGATATGAGAAAGTTGTAGAGCTTCAACAAGCTGGTGAGCAACACAATACCAATGACTCTTGACAATACATATATAGACACACAGTTTTGTTGTCATACAATTCATTTATCTTGTTCTTAACTGTTTTAGGTTGTGTAATATCTACAGTTTTGTGGGAAAGCAAATTGTTATAGAGTGAATATAAACTTCAATAAAAATGGAACCAAATTGCCAAAGCTCTAACTTTGCCTTCTGCTGATTCAATATGATAGTACACTGCATTTGAAAAAAGAACAGAGGATTCTCTTGTAGACTGTTCTATAGATGCTATGAAAACAGAGTCTAGAGAGTGTTCTTAACAAAATAAAATTTTGGTACATTTGGTACTAATAAGTATTGCTGAAGGAAGACTCAACCGTTAAGAAATCACATTCCTAAATCCTTGTCTCAGAAGACATCTTTGGTATCATCACGTCAAGGAAGAATAAGAAACTTTTAGCATGGACTTCTTGTGCTGAGAATCACTGTGGTTTCTTCATCGATTTCAATTTTGTCATCTTTCATACGCTGCAACAGAGTATCAATGTTACGTCCGCCTTCTCTTATATCAGCCTTGACAAGAGCATGATACATCTGTTTGTTCACACCGATACAATTCCTAAGAGATGCAACAAAGCTTTCTACTTCTTTCAAACTTCCTTCATCCCCGACCCAACTCAAAACACTTGTAACCAGCGTCAATCCAGGTCTCCATTTTCTGCTACCCACTTCTACACCTAAGGCAGTTTTCATACACTTGAAAGCATTTTCTAAAGTACCCTTTTCCGCATAAGCAGTAGCCACAAGTTCCCAAGATTCTGGTGTAGTAGCTTTCCCTCTTCTTGCTAAATCTTCAAGCATCGCTTCTGCCTTCTCCTCCATACTTTTTCCAATGTAACCACGAATCACAGTGTTAGGCACTCGAAAATCATAACAGTTCCCCGATGATTTCCATTCCGTAAGTACTTCCTCAGCCTCAACTAAAGCATCAATCTTCACAAGCGACTGCAACACAGTAAGATAGTCCTGATTTATTCTCCTTTTACACACATCTTTCTCCAAATCCCATAACCTTAAAACCTCTATCTTCTTCCCTAACCTAGCATAAAGCGTAATGAGATGATTGTAACCTTCACCATCTTTCTTCTCCAATCTATTCTCCGACATCTTCAAAAGCTCAACCGCTCTATCACAATCACCACCATCAATATAAAACTTAGCCGCAACCGCATAAGTGTTCCAATCCATAGTAATATCCTGTCGTCTCTCCATATCTCTCAAGGTCCCACCAATCCTCTCAAGATCATACATAGCACCAAAAGCATTAATACATATCCTATAACTATAGTTATCCGGAGCAACATTCTCTTCCTTCATCTCCTCCAAAACCTTAGGAACTTTCTCGTGCTGACCAATATTCGTGTAAAGACACATAATGTTATTGTAAGTAAGAGACGAAGTAACAAAACCCATCTCCTTCATCTTCTCAAAATGCAACAGAGACTTCTCAACATTCTGTTGCCTAACGTAACAATTCAAAAGAGCTCCATAAGTCTTATCATTCTTATACTGTTCCTTAAGATTCTCAAAATACTCTTCTGCAGTGACAAATCCATAAACTCTACCAATAAGATCAAGATGAACCGCGTGTTCTGTCGGAGAGAACACACATACACCAGTCTCATTCATCCATTTCGAAACCTGAATTTGAAAAATTCTAAAGTTTAGTTTTTTTTCTCGGTGTAAAGAGGGAAAGAGACTTGATTTGTATAGAATTACTTACCTCGAGAGCGTGGAGGAAGCGTTTGCGTCTACGAAGATCGTGAACGATGCGAATAAGTTCAGCAACAGAGACTTTTTTACCGCATTGAACCCAGTTTTGGAGTTCTGGGTAAACACTTGATTTTGGGTCTCCTAAAGGACTGATTTTTGAGTAAAGTGTCGTCTTTTTTACTCTGTTAGTGTAGTAATATCTGCTCGCAATCAAATTCGCCGGAATTCGTCTCAGTATATTCATCGGTTCCGGCGAAGAAGATAGTCAAAGATTGAGACTTTACAAAAATGAAAAAATACAAATAAAGGTTGAAAGTTTATGATAATTGCATATTAAGCCTCAAAACTTTTATTATTATCTAATTTACACCTGAATCTTTCTATTGAACATTTTAACTCTCAAATAAAAGCTATGTTTTGAGGAAAAAAAAAAAAAAAAATT
>Ga0041059_1003513_pt1 | contig 10663 bp, 13 predicted proteins | sample AraColnosormetaG_FD_56232 | JGI IMG/M metagenome (GOLD analysis project Ga0041059, IMG submission 56232) | Arabidopsis roots microbial communities from North Carolina, USA - Col MF nosort | ecosystem: Host-associated > Plants > Roots > Unclassified | place: USA: North Carolina | collected... | reverse complement strand
AAAAAAAAAAAAAAAAAAAAAGAATCCAACTTTTTCAATAAAATCCATTAATTAATATCCGTCGTATATTGAATCTACACCTTTTTCATAGTTTTGACAACGAAATTAGCAGTAACAAATCCTTTCACATCTCACAAAAACATAATCAGACAAAAGAAAGGATTAAACAAAATCAGACAAAGGAGTTAACATGCAATAACTCGGAAATTTGAGGCGTAAGGAGGAGCAAACTACCGGCGACGAAAGAGAAAAGGAGAATAGCCGGAGCCGAGAAGTAACTGTGTAGCGATTTATAGGGTTTAGGAAGATTTATAGGCCAAAGACGAGGCAACGTTAGCAAATGGAGAGACAGGGCCCATTTATACACGTATTATGTTGGGCCTACATCCACATGTCAGTAATCGAGTGGGTGATTCTGACATCTGTGATCTTGACGCTTTAACACTCTGTCTGTTCTTTTCGTATAAGAAAGTGACATATATATAGAGAGGAACAATTCATCTAAATTAAATAATTTATTATTGAAAATTTTAACTTAATATAGTTTTTTTGTATAATGTTGTTTCCTTTAGTCTTCATTTTTTCTTAAGTTATTTCCATTTTAAAAAACATACCAATATGTTATATTCTTTGCTTAAATTGCTTTAACCTGTATCTAGAAAATGTAATCTTCCATATTGTTAATTTCATAAATAAAATAAATTTTTTTGCAAGTTATTGGAAAACGAAGTTAAAAATTAATGCTGCACCAAGTTTGTGAAATTTTAAAATTACTTGTAGTTGGAGTGGGTGTAGATGTTTATGTGTAGAAATAGGCATGCACACACAATTTAATATAGTCCTAGTTACTTATACAAAAAATTCACTGCTGACGTGATCAGTAATGCACTCATATATGCATATATCACTCCACGTCAATGGCACTTGCCCGTGCAAATGCCTTTATTGTGCCAGAATCTTCGACCGGTCAAATTGCGTGTGTGTGTATATATCGAAATATATGTTATCAAAAGAGTTTGAACTTTGAACCCATATCTAATACCTGAGTAAAGTTTTAGCATTCTATTCAAAGATAACATGTAGTACATACTAAACAAACTATATGTATCGGTTGTTATCAGGAATAATAAGAATTGTATAATGCAATATATAATTAAGTGGTACTTATGATTAATACATACACATGGATGGTAGATCGGGATTTGAAAAACCAATTAAAATCTAGCTTTGAAAAGGACTCGAGATTCTAAACGCCGTACCAAGAAAGTTCAGATTATTATTTCATGATGAATCATTGAGTCAAACACTTAAGCATCATATTTTTAATTTCATAGTTTATACGTTATCCACATATATAATATTAATTCCGTCGACGACAGTATTTATATCAGAATTAGGACAAACTACATGTATATATTTAGTCAATCTTGAAATTTAAAAAAATGCCTTTGCTAAGAATAAAAATTATGGTTAGGTGAAGTTCTCACGTAAAACTATTCAATCCTCACGCGATTGAGGAGTGACTGACCAAAGTTTATTTCTATAGGGGCAATTTAATAACTATTGTAAACTTTCAACGTAAAAATTAATTACTTTGAAGTTATGGGGCAATATCATCAATAGTAATAAATATAAGCCCTTACTCGTAAAATACAAAAGGTTTATTTGTTTTCTGAATTGAGAGCGTGTAACTACTACCATCGTCGTCTCCGCGAGTTCTTCTCTGCGTTTAAGCCATAGATAACAAACCAAACTAAAAAAAAAAAGTTTCTCCTTTTATCATTCCTTCTCTTCCCTTGTATAGGTGTGATCCTCTTCAAGGGGATTTCTCTGGCGGGTCATACATTCGCACCGATCAAAGTCGGATTGGTCTTTCTTAACGCAATCTTGACCCGATTCAAAAAATTTCTGGTATCCTTTTTAAGAAATGAAATTAATTGATTCCTTGTCTTCCAAACGAGTAAATCGACTAATTGATTAGATTTTGTTCATTAGGGTTTGTTAGTGAATAGATAAGAAGATAAATGGGAGCTCCGTTAGTGTGCCACGGGCATTCTCGTCCCGTCGTCGATGTGGCTTATAGTCCGGTGACTCCAGATGGGTTCTTTCTCATTAGCGCCAGCAAAGGTATGATCTTCGATCGATTTGTATTTGACTATCTATGATCTTTACTTGGAACTGTGCCTATTTTGGATTATGATTTGCATAGCGAATGTGCTTTGACGAATTTGATTTTGCTGCCTTTTATTATATATCGTCTGAAGTTTGATTTGTGGCTGATCTAATGGAGAAATTAGGATGATAAGTTGCATACATTGTTGAACTCTAGCTGAGGTTTCTTTGACTTTTGATATTTCAGATTCGAATCCGATGTTGAGGAATGGAGAGACTGGTGACTGGATTGGGACTTTTGAAGGACATAAGGGAGCAGTTTGGAGTTGCAGCCTTGATAAAAATGCTATTCGTGCTGCCTCAGCTTCTGCTGATTTCACTGCGTATGTTCTTCTTCTTTCTTGTTGCGTTTTCAAGTCTTTTACTTTACCATTTAGTCTTGCAATTTCAGTATCCTCCGGTGATGGGTTGTTTGCTTAAAGTTATAAGTTATGGGGAAACTATGTTCCTAGAGAAAAATGGTTAAGTGAGAATAGATTAATGGGATTTAACACTATTTCTTTGTTTTCATGACACATTTCAGGAAAATATGGAATGCATTGACAGGAGATGAATTGCACTCCTTTGAACACAAGCACATTGTTCGTGCATGTGCCTTTTCTGAGGTAAACTGTAGTTTCTTCCCAAGCAAAGAGTGATTTGATCCTGTTGCCAAGTTTTCTGGTTTAAGGATATAATGGTGGGATTCACTAAGATTACTTGTAGCATTTGAGGGTCTATAATCGTTGGTGTCATTTGTGTTACTATTGTGGTCTTAATGCATAACTATTTATATTCTAGGACACTCACCGTTTACTCACTGGTGGAATGGAGAAAATACTTCGGATATTCGATTTGAATCGGCCAGACGCACCTCCAAAAGAAGTCGGGAATTCCCCTGGTTCAATTAGAACTGTCGAATGGCTTCATAGTGATAATACAATCTTAAGCTCTTGCACAGATACCGGTGACATTAGGTATGCCACCACGTCGTTCCTTGGGTTTAGACTCAGTCCTTTAGTATTCCTGGTTTCATTGTTCTTTTGTGTATGTCCTCTGTAGGTTATGGGACATAAGAAGTGACAAGATTGTTCATACATTAGAAACAAAGTCCCCAGTTACTAGTGCTGAAGTAAGTCAGGATGGGCGATACATCACTACTGCTGATGGATCTAGTGTTAAGTTTTGGGACGCTAAAAAGTAAGTTAAAAATATAGAAATGCATCCTCAGTTACAGTTTTATCGTTTTTCTTTGATGGTTGAGCTTTTTCTCCTGCTCTCCTAGTTTTGGATTGCTGAAGAGCTATGACATGCCTTGCAATGTTGAATCGGCATCGTTGGAACCGAAACACGGTAACACTTTCATTGCTGGAGGAGAAGATATGTGGGTGCACAGGTTTGATTTCCAGACTGGAGAAGAGATTGGTAAGTTTCTTTTAAAAAAGAATGAAGTTTTCATTTTAGGAACCTGTGTGTATCCTTTAAAGCCAATGTGGTGAATGTAGGGTGTAACAAGGGTCATCACGGGCCAGTGCACTGCGTGAGGTATGCGCCAGGAGGGGAGTCATACACCTCAGGCTCAGAAGACGGAACGGTCAGAATATGGGTGGTGGGTTCGGTAAACCATCCTGAGGAGAGCAATCTAAGCGGCCACGTGAAGCTTGTGGCAGAGGAGGTTGTGCGTAAAGCTGAAAGTCTCCGTATCAGTGAGAAAGCCGCAGAAGCTAAATGAAACACCATCGTTAGCTTATGATATCACATAGATTCATAGTTGTTTTTGCATCATTATAAGATGTGACAAAGGGGTTTTGCCTTTTAAAAGTCTCTCAGACCGAATAAAACGAAATAATCTTCAACTATACTTGAGTGAATAGTGAATCTAATCCAAATTTTGACAAGAAACTTTACAACGGTATCAAAAATATCTTTAAACAACTGTATGTCATAAATAGTTGCAAGTTTTGAAAGCCCAGTTGAAACTAGAGGGGCCCAGAAATTAAGCAAACATCAAATAGTCAAATACAAAGAAAGTGTGAAAGTTAAAACCCTAAACCCTTAATTTGAGCTCTCTGCTCTCCTGGTTTTAGTTTTCCTCTATTTCGTGCTCAATTCGCTTGTTCTCCAGTTCCACTCTGTAAGGATCTGTTACTTTTCTGTAATCCTCTCAAAATTCAATGCTTTTGCTTACTGGGTCTGATCTTTGCAAGTGAAATGCATGACATTTCGTCCAAAATCAGACCTTGCAAAAATGGTTTCTTTTTTACCTAATCTGTTTCGTCTGTGTGTTTTGATCTTTACAAAAGCAGATCAGTGCCGGCGGCGATATTGTCCGAGGATAAAACATGTTTGCTCTTTCCAAGGTTTTGCGGAGGTTGGTTTCCTCGATTATACACTTGTTATACCATTTGATTCTTTATTTACTTTTTTCATTTGTCTTCTCTATCCCAAAATTGGATATAATTAACAGTTCTCTAGCATCATGCGAGATTGAAATGCTTCAGTCTCACAGCTTTCTATTATTAATAATTTTTTCAGAAGTCAGAGTCTCCGCCTAGGAGCTTGCAATGCTGTCTACTCTAAGCTAGATATACCATTGGGAGAAAGAAACATTGCTATTGAATCAAACGCTTTGATTCATGATAAACACGAAGCTTTGCCTAGATTTTATGAGCTCTCTTGGTCTTCCTCTACCGGAAGACGTTCACTTTCCTCGGACGCTGGAGCTAAAACTACCGGAGATGACGATGACCTCGAAGACAAGAATGTAGACCTTGCAACTCCAGACGAGACTAGTAGTGATAGTGAAGATGGTGAGGAGTTTTCCGGTGATGAAGGGGATATTGAAGGAGCAGAGCTGGAACTACATGTCCCGGAAAGCAAGAGACCATCGGAGATGTTTAAGGCCATTGTTTCTGTCTCAGGTCTGTCTGTAGGGAGTGCTCTTGATAAGTGGGTTGAACAAGGAAAGGATACCAACCGTAAAGAGTTTGAAAGTGCGATGCTACAACTCCGTAAACGTCGGATGTTTGGGAGAGCATTGCAGGTACTGAGTACTCTTTGTTTCAACTTGAGCTGAATATTAATGTCCATCAATTAGTTCAGTATCAAAGAATGTTGCTTGGTTCTCAGTAATGCTTTCTGTTTTGTCTCCAGACTTTCTGTTCTCTAAGTGTTTTCTCTCGTTTCTGCGATGTCTTGTTGTTGGTATAGATGACAGAATGGTTAGACGAAAATAAGCAGTTTGAAATGGAGGAGAGAGATTATGCTTGTCGGCTTGATCTGATTTCCAAGGTACGTGGCTGGTACAAGGGAGAAGCTTATATCAAAACAATCCCGGAATCTTTCAGAGGGGAATTGGTCTACCGAACCCTCCTGGCGAATCATGTGGCAACTAGCAATGTGAGAACAGCTGAAGCAGTTTTCAACAAAATGAAGGACTTGGGATTCCCTCTGTCAACATTCACCTGTAATCAGATGCTTATTCTTTACAAAAGGGTCGACAAGAAGAAAATAGCCGATGTGTTATTGCTGTTGGAGAAGGAAAATCTGAAGCCGAATCTTAACACATACAAAATCCTGATTGATACCAAAGGATCATCAAATGACATAACTGGGATGGAACAAATTGTGGAGACAATGAAAAGTGAAGGTGTTGAGCTTGACCTTCGTGCACGAGCTCTCATTGCAAGACACTATGCATCAGCTGGGCTTAAAGAGAAGGCTGAGAAAGTGCTGAAAGAGATGGAAGGTGAAAGCTTGGAGGAAAATCGGCATATGTGCAAGGATTTGCTTTCCGTCTATGGCTATCTCCAGAGGGAGGATGAAGTGCGCAGAGTTTGGAAGATCTGTGAAGAAAACCCCCGTTATAACGAGGTCCTTGCTGCAATCTTGGCTTTTGGAAAGATCGATAAAGTCAAAGATGCAGAGGCGGTTTTTGAGAAGGTGTTGAAGATGTCCCATAGAGTTTCTTCTAATGTTTACTCCGTTCTCTTGAGGGTTTACGTGGATCACAAGATGGTCTCAGAGGGTAAGGATCTTGTTAAGCAGATGTCAGACAGCGGGTGCAATATTGGGGCCTTAACATGGGATGCAGTGATCAAGCTCTATGTGGAAGCCGGGGAAGTAGAAAAGGCTGAGTCTTCACTGAGCAAGGCAATACAGTCGAAACAGATTAAACCGTTGATGAGCTCCTNCATGTACTTAATGCACGAGTATGTGAGAAGGGGTGATGTTCATAACACAGAGAAAATCTTCCAGAGGATGAAGCAAGCTGGCTATCAATCTCGCTTCTGGGCGTACCAAACCCTTATCCAAGCTTATGTCAATGCCAAAGCTCCAGCTTATGGAATGAAGGAAAGAATGAAAGCTGATAACATCTTCCCAAATAAAAGATTAGCTGCTCAACTCGCTAAAGCCGATCCCTTCAAGAAGACCCCTCTCTCGGATCTCCTTGATTGAGTTGCGTTACAGCTACAACATCATCCGCCTTGTGAATCTTTGGTTTGATTGATCAACCTTTTATCCATGTTGGTAGAAACTTCAGTAGCTTAGTTTAAAAAAGACCTCCTGATATATAAATTCTGTTTGGTTGCTGCTATCTGGTTTTTATTTAGTCCCGTTCTTCCGGCTTAATATAATGACAATGGTGGTGAGCAAACGAAAGCAATTTACTTCGTATTCCAAACCGGATAAATTTACAGAGACTTGCACGATTCTGTGCCACACTCATCTTCAAGTGTTTAATAAATAAAATCACCCTCGAATCATACAAAACACAAGAGAAGGGAAAGGTTACAACACTCATTAGATGAATTTACCTAGCAGGGCCTCAAATTTTTGGGCGACACTAATCGATTGTAAGCTAAGAAGACGACAAGAAAAACAAGTGATCTGGCTATTGACTCTGGAGATCTGGCCTAATTACAAGTCTAGTGATGAACGGGGACATGGCTGCAAGAAGCGCCTTGGGACACTCCTCATGTGGTAAATGCCCACATCCTGAGATTGCTACTAGTCTCTGTTGATGACACGAATGAATGTCAGTTGCTATCTTGACATGAAAACAAACCGTAGCTGGGATAAGAGAGCTTGAGTTTGAAAGAGGGACTTACAGAGTTAAGGAGTTTAGAAGCCATTCCTTGGGAGGACTTCAATGGCACAAGGGCGTCTTCGGCCCCAGCAATGACTAGCACTGGCAGGTTTTCAACAGCCTTCAGAAGCGAAGCTGCATTTTGAGGTGCAAGCACCATCTCAGATGAAAGTCTACCTATCTCATGAAGTGCCTCATCCCAGCCTTCTACGTGTAATGGGGCCTGACAAGGAGGAAAACACATTATTTGATACATGTCTACCAAATTGCAAATCTTTGTTTGATGTAGGGTACCTTGTATAGCCGTAGGACGTCTGTAGTCATCTTGGCAGGATCATACCAAGCACGGCGATTCACCACCTGAGCTATCTCAGTGCGTAAAAGAGGGCGAACGAGGTGCTTCTTCCCTAGTGATGTGTGCAGAAGTATTCTTGCAAAAGCTGGAACTACTTCCCTTGATAAGCTAGTATTAAGCAAGACAACTCCTTTGACCACGACCTAGAAATATCAGTACCAACTAGGTTTAGAAAGGAAAATATATAAGCCTGGACAATATACATCTGATTACAAGTCTACTCACTTTGATGGGATCGTTTGTTGCCATCAATCTTTGTGCAGCTTTGAGAGCAAGTAGACCTCCGTCATCATGACCAACAAATACTACTGAAGAGAACCCCATCTCATAACAGAAAGCAATAAGCATCTCTACCTGGAAGATCCAGGCATTATTTTTGTCAAAGAAAGCACAAATCCCCCATTGAGGTTTAATATCAATAATGAGGAGACAACTACCTGATTTTCGAGTGAATAAGGATTGAGCAGCTGTCTTTCTTCCAAATCATTCTTATGTGGCCTGGCCGTTAATCCCCAACCAGGCCTATCAAATGCAGTGACAACACAACCAAGCTGCTGAGCCAGTGAACCCATCACATGCCTCCAAGAAAACACTCCTCCTCCAAATCCATGAACCAGGACCACACCAAACTGACCACTTTCACCCAAGTCTTGCTCCTCAGCTCCAAAATTGAATACATTCATGTCATCCACTAGTCCCGTTCCTTCCTTAATCTCTTTGAAAAGAAGAGGAGAAGTAGGAGAACCATCCAGAAGAGGGTCGTGCAAGGAAGAATTGTTAAACAAACTGTTGTAGCTCCTGTGGTGATGATGATGCTGGCTTTTGGTGACCATACTCAACACTTTTCTGTCAAACTTCGACCTTCCTGCCATTATCTCTGGCGTATTGTAACTAGAATTGGCTTCGAGAACATTTGAGGAGATAGACTGCCGAGGTGAACCAGGTGAACAAAGCTTGTAATGCACAGTGAGGCCTCGGATTGTAACGAATAAACTGTCAACATCAGCAAGCAATCTCACTGGAAGCTCTCCTTCATCGTGGGACAAAGGCTTTCGCCTTGCTTCTCCATCAAACTTGGAGGCCTTTCCAACCACAGGAGTGGGTGACCGCGGGACTTTCTGGTGGCCAGAGAAGATGCTTTTGCATGAAAGAACCTGCCACACACAGTCCATTTAAACAAAAAAAAAACAAAGCAAATGACTTCTATTAATGAGATTCACGTGAAAGAAAGAACAAAAACTCACAGCTTCAGGGTCAACTCGGTGATACAAAATTTTCCTCCTCGCTCTGCAACTTGTCCTGTATGCTACAACCGTATGACCAAGGGCAAAAACCACAGATGAGAGGAACAAAACCGGCATCCCCCACGACTTCTTCAGGTGGAGCCGTTTCCTAGATGGAGAGAACGAGGCTTCGTTGTTGAGTTGAGAATTAACAGTGAAAAGGCAAGCTTTAACTGAAAGAAGAAGAACCGAAACCACAGAACACAGAGATACAGTTCCAAGGTAAGGACCGTGCGAGAGAGCAGGAACGTCCGAGAGTAAATAGATACCTATTCCACAAAATGTACAACTAATGATCATTAAAAGAGCAGACTTGATCATCAATCATAGCTATCTGCGAGAGCTAACTCAACCAACAGAGCTTTGAACAGTAACAGCCAAAGACCAAAACTTTACTATGACAAATTCATAAAGATCAAACAGTTTCCTAAACAAGAGCAAGAAAAAAGCAACGATATGACCTTACAGATGACAAGGAAAGATCTGACAACAGAGACGATAGGAATATCAGTCAAAGATCTCTTGAAACCGTATCGCCTCAGATGCTCCTTGGCGCCGTAACACGTCACACAAGTAAAGCTCGACAACAAGAAGCTGGGAACCAACACATCACCTATAGCTACTAACAATGGCAACGAGGAAACTAGCAGCGAAGCCAACATAGCAACCATGAAGAACACCGTCCTCAAACATCTTCTCGCCTTCTCAACCAAAAACCAACTTTTTGCCATCCTCTCCGCTTCAATCGGGTCAAACCCCAATCGGACGGCTCTAACTCCTCCTCACCAATTCAAATTTTACAATGTGTCTACAAAAAGGGCTCTGAGATTAACCAAATCAGATCCTTTCTATGCCGGAGTTGAAACACTAGATAGAAGAAACAGAGACGTCCAACAATCCAACGAATCCGGGTTATTAATTGGAGGTAAAAGTAATGGTTTTGCCATCTGCCGACGACAGATCGGCGGTGACAACGATGATAAATACTAGTCTCTCTTTTTTCACAAACGGGAAGAAAAAAAGAAAGAAGGATCAAAGCTCACAAGCCAATGCTACGATTCTGACAAAGAGATTGAAGAAGAGTGATATTCAGAATCGCAGGAAAGACGAAATAGAGAAAAACAAAATGAACTTTTTGGTTTTCTCTCCAGAAACAAAAACTTCCGTTTTCTTCTGTTCTTTTTTTTGTTTGTTTGCTTTCTTCAACCATTCTTTTTTAATTACATTAATATTGCACGTCGTGTTATTTTATTTTAACTTTATGTTTTAAAAAAACATATAAGGAAGTAAGTACTACTCCTCAGTGTTTTAAGAATTACTATATTAGTTGACTAAATATAATTTACTCAATTAAACATGCATTTAATTTGTTCAGTCTCGTAATAGACAGTGATTAGTGATTACTGTATTTTAATTTCTCTTGTTTACGAATTCATAAAGAAAAGAAATTAGTAGTACACATTACACAACAACAAAACGTAATATAGAAAAACTTGACAACTTGGTCTGACTCTGAGCCGTCTCTGCTCGGTCTGCTGTCAAAATCTTTTCTTTGGACAATTCTACCCCTTGTTTTAAGTGTATTAAACATTATATATTCGAGGCCGAAAGAGTTTTCGCACTTTATTCAAATTGACTAATTGAGCATGAAATACAGCATTAAGAAATTAGTTATTTGTAATTAACGAAACTTTGACCTCACTTTTTATTCTCCACATTGTATGATAGATAGATCCATTCATTGACCATTGTTCATCGTGATGCCAAAAAAAAAAAAAAAAAAAA
>Ga0041059_1003512_pt1 | contig 10663 bp, 10 predicted proteins | sample AraColnosormetaG_FD_56232 | JGI IMG/M metagenome (GOLD analysis project Ga0041059, IMG submission 56232) | Arabidopsis roots microbial communities from North Carolina, USA - Col MF nosort | ecosystem: Host-associated > Plants > Roots > Unclassified | place: USA: North Carolina | collected... | reverse complement strand
TTTTTTTTTTTTTTTTTTTTTTTTTTTTTGGGGTCTCTGTTTGGTTGATTTTGTAGATCATGTTAATACGGGGCTGGGTTCTATTGAGAATCTGTTAAAGGTCTTTGAACCATTGCATAGTTTGATTTACTAAATAGCTTACTGATTTTTCATTAAAAATCCCTTTTTTTGAGAATGTTATTTGTTTGGCTTTGAATCAGGTAGCATTACGATGGACTGTAAGGAAAACGGTGTTGGTGACGCTTCTGGGTGCAATATTGATGCTAACTCTCTGGCCTCAAATCTTGCGATGAATACCAATGAAGATTTCTATGAGAAATTGAGTTCTCGTGGGCAAAATTTAGATTCAGTCAGTAGTTTGGAGATTCCTCAGACTGCTTCATCTGTAAACCATACGATTGAAGGCCAAAGGAAGTGCTTTACAGAGATTGAGCAGATGGGATACGGGAACAGTAATAGTCAAGAAGATGCTGGAAACACTGATGATGATCTATATGTTTGTTACAATGCTGATGACACTCAGGAGCAGGGAGTGGTTTCAGGTGAGCTTGAACAAAGTCAAGAATTAATTTGTGATACTGATTTACTGGTAAATTGCAACAAGCTGGATGATGGAAAGGAAAGTCAGGACACAAATGTGTCCCTTGTATCCATTTTTTCTGGGAGTATGCAAGAGAAAGAAGCTCCTCAGGCTAAAGAAGATGAAGGTTATGGTGGCACAACATTGCCTATAGGGGGCAGTGGAATAGATACGGAATCAACTTTTGTGAATGATGCACCAGAACAATTCGAGTCTTTGGAAACCACAAAGCACATAAAACCTGATGAAGTTGAAAGTGATGGTATTAGTTATAGGTTTGATGATGGAGGTAAGGAAGGAAGAAATGGACCATCGAGTGATCTAGATACTGGTTCTTCTGATGATATATCTCTCAGTCAGAGTTTTTCGTTTCCAGATTCGTTATTGGACTCTAGTGTATTTGGCTGTAGCGCCACAGAAAGTTATCTGGAGGATGCAATTGATATTGAAGGCAATGGGACTATTGTTGTATCCCCTTCATTAGCTATCACAGAAATGTTAAATAATGATGATGGTGGCCTATGTTCACATGATCTTAACAAGATCACAGTCACAGAGACGATCAATCCAGATTTGAAGTTGGTACGTGAGGATAGGCTTGACACTGATCTTTCCGTGATGAATGAAAAGATGCTAAAAAACCATGTTGGGGATTCATCAAGTGAAAGTGCCGTGGCCGCTTTGAGTATGAATAATGGTATGGCTGCTGATCTGAGAGCTGAAAATTTCAGTCAGAGTTCACCCATAGACGAAAAAACTTTAGATATGGAAGCCAATTCCCCTATTACTGACTCTTCTTTGATATGGAATTTTCCATTGAACTTTGGAAGTGGAGGAATCGAAGTCTGTAATCCTGAAAATGCAGTTGAGCCACTCAGAATAGTAGATGACAATGGCAGAATAGGTGGTGAAGTTGCTTCTGCATCAGGGAGTGATTTTTGTGAAGCTGGCATGTCTTCTTCCCGAAGGAAGGCCCGAGACGGGAAACAATGTAAAGTGGTGCAGACAAAAACGAGTGCTCGCCATCTGAGAAAATCCTCTAGAAAGAAACAATCAGAAAGAGACATTGAGTCAATTTTCAAGTGCTCAAAGCAGAAGAGGAGCTCTCTTTTAAAAACAAGTCGTTCATCTGAGTGGGGATTACCAAGCAAGACCACTGAAATCTTCTTACAGAGCAATAATATTCCCTATGATGGACCTCCGCATCATGAACCACAGAGATCTCAGGGAAATCTTAATAATGGAGAGCATAATAGAAGTTCTCATAACGGGAATGTAGAAGGATCTAACAGAAACATCCAAGCATCAAGTGGCTCTTGCCTTCGTTTGAAAGTTAAATTTGGTAAATCAGGTGGCCAAAATCCTCTGAACATTACAGTCTCTAAGGTCAGTGGTAACTCCTTACCTGGTAATGGTATTGTAAAAGCAGGAACATGTTTAGAATTGCCAGGATCAGCACATTTTGGTGAGGATAAAATGCAAACTGTGGAAACTAAAGAGGACTTGGTAGAGAAAAGCAACCCTGTGGAGAAAGTTTCATATCTTCAGTCATCTGATTCTATGAGGGATAAGAAATATAACCAAGACGCTGGGGGTTTATGTAGGAAGGTGGGTGGTGATGTTTTAGATGATGACCCACACCTTTCCTCTATTAGAATGGTTGAGGAGTGCGAGAGGGCCACTGGAACGCAGTCCCTGGACGCTGAAACTTCACCAGATTCTGAAGTTATCAACTCTGTGCCTGATTCCATTGTCAATATTGAACATAAAGAGGGTCTGCATCATGGTTTTTTTAGCACTCCAGAAGATGTGGTCAAGAAGAACAGAGTATTAGAAAAAGAAGATGAATTGCGTGCTTCAAAATCTCCTTCAGAAAATGGTTCACATCTAATTCCCAATGCAAAAAAAGCTAAACATCCGAAGTCTAAAAGTAATGGAACAAAGAAAGGTAAATCCAAGTTTTCCGAATCTGCCAAAGACGGGAGAAAAAATGAATCACATGAAGGGGTAGAGCAACGCAAATCCCTGAATACCAGTATGGGAAGGGATGATAGTGATTATCCTGAAGTAGGGAGAATAGAGTCTCACAAAACAACAGGTACTACTCTTTTAATTAGCTCTAAGAATTATTGTCCATGTTCAACACCTTTCTTGTTTCCCAAAAATTTGAGGACACTATTTTTTGCTTACGTGAAGTTGAATAGAATCTCAATGTTTTCCATTTCTTTATGATGCTTCCAATCTTTTGAAACATTTTTAAGCTGTGAATTATGTGAATCATGTAATAGGTGCCCTTCTAGATGCTGATATTGGGAAAACCAGTGCCACTTATGGTACCATATCATCAGATGTGACCCATGGGGAAATGGTTGTGGATGTTACTATTGAAGATAGCTATTCCACAGAGAGTGCCTGGGTTCGATGTGATGATTGCTTTAAATGGCGACGAATACCTGCTTCTGTTGTAGGATCAATTGACGAGAGCTCTAGATGGTATGTATCATTTTATATTGAATATGAGCTTGCTTTAATTAAATTTTTTGATGATTGTGTTTTTCTAAGTGTTCTCCTCTTTTAGTTTTCGTTTACTTTGTCATGTGATCATAATTGGGGATGAATGTGGCCAGCTTTTACTGGACAGTGCCTTCGTATTTGATTACTTAAGTTCATGAAATTTGCTTGTTTAGCCTTAAAATTAGCGTCTCCTCATCTCGGCCACACACTGTTCTGGCTAATTGTTTGTAGTTTCCCCTTACGAATTCTTGTAGATTATTCTTTTTATCAACAGTTTCCAGTGTGTTGCGGATCATAGTTAGTCCTGTTGGGCTATACAAAATTTGTGTTAACTTAGTGTTCGTCGCACTTGTATCAAAGTTAACCTAGTTTATCTATTGAGTCTCAAATTTATAATCAGCATGGAGTTTTTTCATCTTTTTGATTCATCACATTTGGACTTCCTGTCCGCAGCTGTTTGACCCATGATTTTTTATCCTTTCCGCACGTGCTGCTTCATTCATCTTTTGTGATATGTTGAAGTCTTTCTCTATACTAATATGGATTTTCTATTGTTAAAAGGATCTGTATGAACAACTCAGATAAAAGATTTGCGGATTGCTCAAAATCTCAAGAGATGTCAAATGAAGAAATTAATGAAGAGTTGGGCATAGGACAGGATGAAGCAGATGCATATGATTGTGATGCGGCTAAAAGAGGGAAAGAAAAGGAACAGAAGAGCAAGCGTTTGACAGGTTCTTATAATTCAACATGGGGGAACCTTGAGAGTACCCTTGGCTAGAATATTTGAATTATCATATGATTTTCCATCTGTTTATTTTTAATCTGTTTTTATGTCCGTAATTTTTGCAGGTAAGCAAAAGGCGTGCTTCAAGGCTATAAAAACAAACCAGTTCCTTCATCGCAATCGTAAATCTCAAACAATTGACGAGGTTAATTTCTTTGTATTTTGCCTATTTGTTATGTCAGTAATGCATTAGTAGAAATTGTACTTGTGCTGTCACTATTTTTTCCTTTTCTATATTACTACTCAGCTATCGTGTTCCCTTCTATTTTGGACAGATAATGGTTTGTCACTGCAAACCATCACCTGATGGTAGGTTGGGTTGTGGAGAAGAATGCCTCAATAGAATGCTTAACATTGAATGTCTTCAAGGTACCTGTCCAGCTGGCGATTTGTGTTCAAATCAGCAGGTATAATGTCTTGTTTGCAAGCGAAAGGGTTACATTCACAGTCAGTTATATCATTCTCAATCTTTTGGCTCATATTTCTGCAGTTTCAAAAACGGAAGTATGTTAAGTTTGAGAGATTCCAATCCGGTAAGAAGGGTTATGGCCTGAGATTGCTCGAGGATGTACGAGAGGGGCAATTCCTAATTGAATATGTTGGAGAGGTGTGTTTGAAATGATCTTTCAACTCTTGGTGGATGTGATCAACTGTAGATTGGCTTTTTCAGCCTCTATTTTTTTCCTTATCTGTGTGTTTTATTAATACATGCGTATAACTTGTGTTTATTTATAACAGGTGCTTGATATGCAATCCTATGAGACTCGCCAAAAAGAATATGCTTTCAAGGGTCAGAAACATTTCTATTTCATGACACTAAATGGGAATGAGGTAATCATCTTCTCTTTTAATGACTCAGCTGCTTCTTTTTCTTCATCTTTGATTAAAATGGTTTGTAATTTGCTGTTTAAAGCTGTGTGGAGTTGTTGTATAAAAATGTGTGATGGATACTAAAAGTGATGTATGGTTGCCAGACCGTGTCGCGTTTTTGATTTTAGATAGCATATATGAAGTTCTATCTTTTTAAACCTTTTCTGCTTGAGCAATTTGCTTGTAGCTCGGGTTAGTTACTTTTATGTCTCTTATTTGATCCATGTGTACCCAAAAAAGAAAAAAGACATTTGCAAGAGTAAGATGAATAGACAGTCTTCTTCTCTCTGTATCTTCCTTCATCTGACACTCGTCTGTATCTTTATCAGTATCTATCTTTATGTAAGCTTTAAAGGTAACAGATTAAAATGTCCCAACTAGTTTAGCGCAAAAGCTTATGAGGGTTTTGGACATTTATCTAACTTGCCTATGCACAGATAGGTTACTTGTTTGTAATAATCGCATCCCTAGCATATTATCTGCACTCGGTTGAAATTTTCCCCTTTTTGTGCATACTTTAGAATATGCTCTAAATTGGACCTTGCAATAACTTCTTTAATTTTTTTAACGCAGGTAATAGATGCTGGTGCAAAGGGAAACCTAGGGCGTTTCATTAACCATAGCTGTGAACCAAACTGCCGTACTGAAAAGGTGACTACAAAGTGTTCTGTGCGATATCATTCATCGGGTCTGATTATAAATTCAGTAATCTGAGTCGGGAACTTTCTTTTTGAGCTCGTCTGCTTCATTTGTTACTTCTTAAATGTTGTTGCAGTGGATGGTGAATGGTGAAATTTGCGTTGGAATATTCTCCATGCAAGACCTTAAGAAGGTAGGCTCTCCTGCACTTGCTATTCTGCGAGTATCATTTCAGTAGTTTTTAATCTGTCTGGTTCGTTCACAGGGTCAAGAGTTGACATTTGACTACAACTATGTGAGGGTTTTTGGTGCTGCCGCCAAAAAGTGCTATTGTGGATCATCACATTGCAGAGGGTATATTGGGGGAGATCCTCTGAATGGTGATGTAATTATTCAAAGTGATTCAGATGAAGAGTATCCTGAACTTGTGATCCTTGATGATGATGAAAGTGGAGAAGGAATCTTAGGTGCAACATCTAGGACCTTCACTGATGACGCTGACGAGCAAATGCCACAGAGCTTTGAAAAGGTTAATGGTTACAAGGACCTTGCTCCTGATAATACCCAAACACAGAGCTCAGTATCTGTAAAACTTCCAGAGAGAGAAATTCCTCCACCTCTTCTTCAGCCAACTGAAGTTTTGAAGGAACTTTCGTCAGGCATATCTATTACTGCTGTCCAGCAAGAGGTTCCCGCTGAAAAGAAGACTAAAAGCACATCTCCCACGTCCAGTTCTCTTAGCAGAATGTCCCCGGGTGGTACAAATTCTGATAAGACGACAAAGCATGGATCAGGAGAAGATAAAAAGATACTTCCACGTCCTCGTCCTCGTATGAAAACTTCTCGCTCATCTGAGTCTAGTAAGCGAGACAAAGGAGGTATTTATCCTGGTGTTAACAAAGCACAGGTTATACCAGTTAATAAGTTGCAACAGCAGCCCATCAAATCTAAAGGATCAGAGAAAGTTTCTCCCAGTATCGAAACATGTAATGTACTAGTTTTAGACGTGAATTGTTAAGATACCATCACCATTCAGCCATATTCGCTAATAGCACCACCAATTTTGCAGTTGAAGGGAAACTGAACGAGTTACTAGATGCCGTAGGAGGGATAAGCAAGCGGAGGGTAAGTTGTATATAGCATTGCTCCTTAGTCTACACTTCAATTAGTTATGTTTGTAAGGTTAAGACATCATATTTTGTTCCGTTCTGTTTTCTTTTGTGGGGTTTGTAAGATCATGCACTTTTTTTTCCTTGATACATCCTTGGCATAACTCTCTTTATTCTTAATACTTCCCCTTTATCGAGCAACCGCAGCGTGCATACTTAGTTGGTTTTCTTTTCTTACACAAACAGGATTCAGCAAAAGGCTACTTGAAACTTCTGCTGCTCACTGCCGCTTCGCGAGGCACGGATGAAGAAGGAATTTATAGGTATTCAAGAATCTGACCTCTGCTTATCTTTGTTCCCATTTCTAGATTTATCATATTCTGCATCCTGTGCCTGAATTCCTGTTGTTTGTGAACCTATCGCAGCAATCGAGATCTTTCAATGATTCTTGATGCCCTTTTGAAGACAAAGTCAAAATCTGTTTTAGTGGACATAATCAACAAGAATGGTATGACAGTCTTCTTCTAGTTTGGTCCATGTTTCTTATCTGTTTTTTTTATCTTGTGAACTTTCCTTCTCTCGTAAAGTGAAATAACCCCTAAACACATCCAGGTCTGCAAATGTTACATAATATCATGAAACAATACCGGGGTGATTTTAAAAGGATCCCTATAATCCGGAAACTTCTGAAGGTATATTCCTTTTAACCTACTGCTTCTGGTTATATAATGGGCAGAACACACTTGGCATTGGCTATCTTTAAATTTGTCGTCTCACCACGTTGGTTAATGATACTTCAAACCCATAGGCAGTTCCGCTTACATCTTAGGCAATGTGAATAGCTGAAATTTCGAATTAACTTTCCTAGCTGATACTTCCTTGAAATTTTTTAGCTTGCTTACATGTCAATATAACTGAATTTACTTTCAGGTATTAGAGTATCTTGCCACAAGGAAAATCCTTGCACTGGAGCATATAATCAGAAGGCCTCCTTTTGCAGGGATGGAAAGGTCAGTAAAGTTTAATCATGGCCACCTTTGCTAGTCATCCGACCAGATATTGATTCTTATCCTTATCGAGTGGGAACTAACATATCAAACAATTGAAAAGAAATTATGCTGTCACTAGTATAGTTGTTGAAATTTGGCTGTCTAGTAAATTGCTTTACCTTTTCATACTAATCTGGTTCTCTATGTAACTTACTAGAAATTTGAACTGTCACCTGGCTCCAAAAATAGTTTCATCTGTCTTCATCGAACCTTGCTTTTACACCTTCTTAGTTCTTTAGGTTCTTGTAGGACACAATATGACATTGAAATGTTTATCTACCTGCAGCTTTAAGGACTCTGTTCTATCATTCACCGAGCATGACGACTATACGGTACCAGGCATCCCTTTTACTTTGTTTTAGTGATCCGTATTTTTGGACCTTGAACAGATGAGTATCTAGGTTTGGCTTTTAATTTCCAATTATTTTCATGTGTATGCAGGTTCATAATATTGCGCGGAGCTTCCGAGACAGATGGATACCTAAGCATTTTAGAAAACCTTGGCGCATCAACAGGGAGGAGAGATCGGAGTCTATGAGGTCACCTATAAACAGAAGGTTCAGAGCATCACAAGAACCTCGATATGATCATCAGTCCCCAAGACCTGCAGAACCAGCTGCGTCTGTCACATCATCAAAGGCTGCAACTCCTGAAACAGCATCTGTATCTGAGGGATATTCAGAACCTAATTCCGGTCTTCCTGAGACAAATGGACGCAAGCGCAAAAGCAGATGGGACCAGCCGTCTAAGACAAAAGAACAAAGAATCATGACTATCTTGTCCCAACAAACAGATGAAACTAATGGAAATCAGGATGTCCAAGATGACCTTCCACCCGGGTTTTCATCACCCTGCACAGATGTGCCTGATGCAATTACTGCACAGCCGCAACAAAAGTTCCTTTCTCGCTTACCAGTTTCCTATGGGATTCCACTTAGCATTGTTCATCAATTTGGTTCACCTGGCAAAGAGGACCCGACCACCTGGTCTGTTGCTCCTGGCATGCCGTTCTATCCATTTCCACCTCTACCGCCAGTGTCTCATGGTGAGTTTTTTGCTAAGAGAAACGTAAGAGCCTGTTCCTCGTCCATGGGAAACCTGACTTACTCCAATGAGATCTTACCAGCTACACCTGTGACTGACTCGACCGCTCCAACCCGTAAGAGAGAGTTGTTTTCATCTGATATAGGGACAACTTACTTTCGGCAACAGAAACAGAGTGTTCCTCCATGGTTGCGGAACAATGGGGGGGAGAAAACAGCAAACAGCCCTATACCTGGAAATCTAACTTTAGAGAAGAAGCTCAACAGTTAAGTATTCTTAATTTTAGAGAAGTACAGTCGATGAAGTTGAAATGGAGACAATGCATCTCTTAAAGGAGAATTACAGTGATTGATTGGTTTATTTGGCCCATAGGAAAATCAATCCCCTCTAGGGGAGTCATATGCGTTTCTTTCCTATCCCTCTCCTTTCTTTAGTATATTCTAAATTCTTTTACAATCAAAAAGTCCCATTTCAATGTAAAAGCAATCACATTCTTTAATCTTTTTAAGTTACCTTGAGATCTTTGCATCTTAAAACTTCTGAAATAATTAATTTTCTTAAGCATCTCCTGGAAAATGAAAAGGTGGAAAAGAAACAAGGCAAACTTTTGATATTCAATATTTTCTGAGTAAACTTCTGACTCTAACAAACATCCAAGTTTTTACAAGTGTTGCATATTTTCTCCAGCCATTGAAGTACCTTCCAATTACCTTCTTGTAACTTGGCCGCCTCCTCACAAGAGCCCAATACTCAGCAAGATTCTTCCTGCTACTTATATACTCCTCTTCCAAATCCAAGAGCGATAACCGAGCTAGCACCGGGATTAGCATTACATCAGCCATACTAAACTCATTCCCAGCCAAATAGGTTGTCCCCTCTAGCTTTGTTTCAACCTCATCTAGAAGCCTAAGCAAATGGTCTTTGCTTCTCCTTAAGGCCCCAGGGTCTTTTAGTTTGTCTTCTGTATCGTATGCTTCCCTTAGCTTCCTATGGTAAGCACTAGCTAAGTCTGGAGACTCAGCCATCCTTGCAATCACTACCATCCTCAAGAACTTGGAAACATAGAGGCGACGATTATCCGGTATGTGAGCAAGAGTGAAAAGTTTGGACTCCCATTCCCTAATCTTCCGCATCCATTCAACAACTTCTCTATTAAAAGTAGCATCTTCTATACCAGAGGAAACTTCAGCTATTCTCTCTAAGTACCTAGAAAATTCAAGACCCAACAAAAAGCTTTAATTACTACTTATAACCAAAATATCTATGACCAGAAGGGAGAATATTATCAATGGTGAGTAACATACTCTATGATCTCAATAGTGTCCAAAATGATGTGAGAACCATTCCTGAAAACGGGAAGTTTGGCGTTGGGATTCATCCTAAAGAAGGAAGGGTCCATGTGCTTGCCTGTGATGGGATTGACATGGTATGATGTGTAATCAATGCCTTTCTCTTCCAAAGCTAGTCTCACTCTTTGGCTGTCTATTGAGTAAGGATGGTGATATAACTGCATTGTTTCAGACCAGTTCTCTCCAACTATTTGTCCAAGGCTCCTACCAAATTATTCAAACAGAGCAGATTCTAATTTCATTGGAGCAGTGGGGGTTAAACATTCAAGCAACTTAAAACTACATATAATCCAAAAAAGAGTCATCAACTGATCAAACATTTCACCAAATTAACATTACAGGAGAAACTGTTAAACCTCGAAACTTCAACAAAGAGAGATTCATATCTGGGACTAAAAAGGGGCTGAAGCACGATAATGAAGGAATCGAATCAAACACATGAGCTTGAAAACATATAAAACATAACAGAACAGAACAGCGTCAAACAGAGATTGAAGCAAGCAAAGACAAGAACTGACGAAATATGACAAGACATACCCAATAAAACTGAACAACACCTTCGAGAAAGAAAGACGAGATCAAGAACTGAATCAAATCTAGACGAAAAAGAGAAACCTTCGTCTAGTTAGTTTCTCGAATTGAAGATTTCTATAGAAGTTTTTTTTTTCTGAAGGGAGACAAATACTATTACAGCTAGATTTGGCCTGAAAAAAAAAAAAAAA
>Ga0041059_1003511_pt1 | contig 10664 bp, 4 predicted proteins | sample AraColnosormetaG_FD_56232 | JGI IMG/M metagenome (GOLD analysis project Ga0041059, IMG submission 56232) | Arabidopsis roots microbial communities from North Carolina, USA - Col MF nosort | ecosystem: Host-associated > Plants > Roots > Unclassified | place: USA: North Carolina | collected 2013-09-02 | reverse complement strand
ATGGATGCCCATTATAAGGCCCATCATCTAAGCCCATCATCTAGATGTTTCTAGGGTTTTACCCTTTCCTTGTACTCCTATATAAAGAACCCTTTATCTCATTGGAATAACACACTCATTTCCTCTATCTCTTTCTCTGTTTATAACAAAATCAAACATATTTTTAAACTAATAATTCTATTTCTGATAGATTTCCCCAATCACACTTTTTGGCAAGTATAATTTTTCAGTTTTCTAATTTGTTATTTGCAGGGAATGATGCTTTTTACTTTTCTCTTTTGTTGATCTCTGATGCTTCTTTCTCGATGAATCTTCATCAAACCATGATGTTTTGCTATTTTCCAAGACAGAGTTAGTGATACCATTGTAGCCGTTTCTTGACCATAAATTGAACATGCTCAAGTAATCAACTTCCTCTTGAATGAATGTGTAGCAAGCTGTTCCAATTCTTGATGATAGTTCAGATGATCGTCAAAACTAATTGTTGTTACCATTTGACAAAGAACATGAAACATTACATCAGAACTGAAAAAAAAACAACTTCTTACAAAAAAAGAAATTTTTTTTTTAACCAAAACTATACAATGATTTGAGATTTCGTGTTTACTTGATTTAGAGTTAAGCGAACAACTATCCTATGTCTTCTCTTTGATAATCGATCTGCCATTTGTTTTGGATTTTACGTAGTGCCTTTGCGATCAATTTTTTCAAATCACTCCTATTAGGCTTCTTCGTCTATGTGTCATGAAGACTCTTTCATAGAAGTCAAAACTGATTTCTCTAGTTTATTAACATTTTTGTTGTAATAGCTATTGAATCCACCAACTTAGTAACTTTCCTCTTAGTAAGCTTATTTGTGAAGACTAGTGTCAACGTCATAGAAAATTTCACCTAACAAATTTAAGAAAAAGAAAAAAAACGTAAGCAAATAAAGAAATCAATAAATCTTTTACCCAATAATAGAAAAGACAATTGTTGGAAACTAGAGTTTCAAAAGACTGACATACCATAGTAGTTGAGTCCATTTTTTCGATTGTTTTCGTTTATCTCTTTGCCGGTGAATTTTCTTCGACAAAGTGATTACCTGTTTCAAAACAATTACTGTTCACATAAGCTTTTACAGGTTTTTGTTTGATTAGAGAAATGTTTATCCACTTGATTAAGGAGAATTTGGTCCTCCTTTTATTTTTCTCTCTCTCATTTTATAAAATCCAAAATCTCAATGGTATTAATTAATTTTTTTCCGAAATATGGTTATGCATTTAATTGTTTCAAATTTAAGTATCAACATTCTTTTTTATCTTCTCTCTTTCGTTTCATTTATTTTCTTAAAACAATTAAGCCTAATTTACCCTGAGTTTCTTGCAAAATTTAAAAAACTAATTTTCCTAATTTATTTATAAAATTCAAATAGAAATAAAAAAAATCTTAAATCCTCGAAATGAGTTAGAGGCTTTCACAAAATCTAACAAACGAGCTGCTTAGGTTTAAGTGATAAAAAACGAGCTGCTAGGGTTACTCTACTTAATTGTTTCTAAAATAATTAATTTATGATCTCTGAATTCTGTAGATCATAATAAAAATTAAAAAATAACATTTAAAACGTAATCTATAAAAATACTTTTTTAAAGAGATGAAGTTGTTGCTTCTACAAATAAGGAAACTATGGAAAGTAGAGGAGGTTGTTCCTAAAAATAAAGAAGACTAATTATTATTTATCCGTACTTTTCATCTCAAATTATCCGTCTTACGATTTGCACAATAGTTTTATTGAGATGAATAATTGAAAAATATTAAGTTAAAAAAAGTAGTTGTATAACGTTCAACTCATTCCTATCCGAAATAGTAAATGAATCAGTTGAACAATTTTTTTTATCATTTGTTAGAAAATATATATGAATCCCTAATCATTTTTTCTTAGTGTTACTACTTGATTACTTATAATTGATTTTGAGAATTATGAGAATTTAAAGATCAAGAGAGTTCACTTTTTAGATGTTGATGATAGATTGTGAATAATCATCGGCATATTTTGTGACCCAAATTGCCTTATAATAAAAGAAATAGGAATCTTTGATCAGTTTTTTCTTTACTTAACCTTTTATCAATTTCAGGCAAATATAGAAATCTTTGAATCAATCAGAATCTGTCATCTTAATAAAAAATATATTTAATTAGAAAAATCTAATTTGCCACCAAAATGAGATTACATATAGGTTTGTGTTTATAAGAGAAGATTTAGGATTTAGATTTTATAATTAAGTGAGGTTAAATATTCATTAGGGTTTATAAACATGTTTAGATATTACAATGAAACGAGGTTAAATATTGGTTTAAGTTTATAAATGGGTTTATATTTTACAATGGTTGAATAGAAGAGTTCACCTCTACGATTGAACGCAAATGTTTTTCATCAAAATATATGGTGTAATTTCATCTAATACCAATTTAGAAAGAGAGAGTCATAGAGTACGAGACATTTGTTTTACTTGATTAGTACGAGACAAACCCAAGAACAAAACAGTACAAACAAAACAAACAGCTTTTAAGTTTTGTATCCTATTACCCCCAAAAACACACACTCCCAAATGTTCAAAGATACCCAAAAACTCGAAATGGGAGGAGTGGGGTCTCTTAAACCTTAGCTTCTGCACACTTCCTTTCCTTCATTCTTCATGTCACCAACTAGCAAAACAAAACAAAACAAAACAGCAAACGATTCAGTCTCAGCTTGTGCTTATTACAATCTGCAAGAACCCAATATATATCTAATTCAAATTACCAAAATAGGACCCCTAACATCTATCTTATTAAACATTGATACCATAATACAACTTGTAAACAAGTCACAAGCCTATGCAAGACAGATTTGCAATCATTTCCTGCTAGTGCATTTCCCAAAGTTAACTAACATGATACTAAAGGGTTATACTGTGAAACTTATTAACCATTCACTTAGAATTTACCTGGAAAATATGGCCAAGAACCACGATTTTAACGGTTGAATTTTAATTACAAATGGCAAGCTTGGCGTTCCAATCATCAACTACTCCGTAATCAAGGCTGAGCTCAGTCATGGGAGGGATGTTTTCAGCAGCGAAAAGCATGACTCTAGGGAACATGAGACTGTTGTGATCATGGAGTACAAACTGGACAATGACATTCGGATCAGTACTGTGGCTTATGTAACAAGCAACATTCCTCATCTTGGACACATCCATTGCGAAATCAACCGGAGGAATATCAGGATAAGAAGGCCGCTCGAAATCAGCAAGGACCTGAGACAGATCTCCCCAATCTTCCCATCTCGCAGAAGAGAAACGAGCAGGATATACCAATGTATCACCGTTCATGGTCAGAATGTTGGCTTGTTCCCTTGTCAAAGCAACCCCAGCATACTCACAAATAAAAGCACCAGCATGTAATACATCCAAAGACCGAACTCCCCAACCCGTTTCCAGTGACCTAAACACTTCTAGCCTATTCCTCAAACCCTTTTGAGTCACACGGTTTCGACAGCTTGGAGGGCACTGACACGCTGATCCACATTCATGTATCAACGGTTTCTGTCTTATTAGCGTCCCATTATAATCATAAGCAATCTCACCTGAATTCTTGGCTTCACAAAGGCAGCCACTGCCACAACCATTGACACAGTCACATCCACTTGCATTACCACTTTGCTGAACAAATAAGCCAGGAGGAAACGAAGTTTGCGCAAGATACTCATAATACAAAGGTTCTTGATCGCTGTCAATGTCGTTAAACAAATAGACAGGAACATTCTCCTTCCCATTCGAGATATCGAAATTGATGTAACCTCTCGGTCTCACAGACAATGGATTAGTCTTAAGAGTCCTAGCAAACTTCAACACCGAACTACCCATCTCAGCCTGTCCTTCAATCCTCTCCAACCGATATTTAAACACACCGAAACCAGACTTCCCAACATCAAACCAAGAATCAACAATCCTAAACAACCCATCATAAACATAAACTCTACTAGAAACCTCATTCTCATACTTCAACCCTCTAATAACTCTCACTTCAATCCCATAATACATACTCCGTTCCATCGCAAGGTTTCCACCTTCCAGCCTCTGATGTTCAGCTTGCCTTCCAAGCCTATCTTGTCCACCCTGACCTGTATACATAATCACATCTCCTTGATCATCATCATCCTCATACCCACCAGAAACAATCACACTAGTAGCTATTGGCTCCCCATTAGAACTAAGACTCCCTGTAAGAAAATCGATCCCAGATTGAGGGTGTCCATGTAAGCCCATGACACATAACTCAAACCTAAAGAAGAAGATATCCCCAACTTGAACACCGGGAATCGAACCGACGATTCGTTTATCACGATTCATCCACAACATACAATCTCTCATCATTGAACCAGCTTTACCAGCTTTACCATCAGCTCTAGCTCTTCTTCCACCAACCCCATTACGTTTAGCTTCTTCCATCATCAAAAACATCCTAAGAGAATCATAAATCATTCTCGTCTTCCTCACATGTTCACGAAACTGTCTCTCACTTTCAGGTCCAACATCAGTGATCCTCACTAGCTCCGACGAACGTGGCTGCGGTCTAGGTCGTTGAGTAGCAACCGACGGTGAAGAGTCACTGGTTGAGTAAGGATTCGGTTCCGGTTCCGGATTCTCCTCAACCGGTACGATTGCTCCGGTTAAGGAATCAAGAACCGCAACATCATCGTGACGTTGAAGCCGTTGAGCGAAAGCAGACCGGGCTGACTCGGCGACGGTGTTGTAATCTGAGGAAAAGTCTGTGGCTTCGTTGAAATCGGAGACGGCTGATGAAATTAGGGCTTGTGGGTTTGTGTTTGGAAGTTGAAAGGCCAAGTTTTGGGTTGATTCAGTGACTGGTTCAAGCTTTGGGATCAGTGAAGGTGACGGATTTAGAGACGGATCAAGAGGAATGTGAGAAGAACCCATTTTTTGCAACGAGAAGCGAAATGGGTTTGACGAGTTTATCAGAGAAATCGAAGAAATGGGTTTTGTTTGGAGAACACCTTTCAAGCTAAATCCATGGCGGAGAAGAAGCTCTTACACAAATATTTTCCTACAGAATCTAATGTGTTTTTTCTTTAGATTTGCTTTTAATATAAAGTTGTGATATTGAGAAATTATGATACGATTATTCCAAAAAAAAATAGCCGGAAAAAAAATGAAAAATTTCATACCTTTTATGTGTTGAAATCTAAATTTGAAGATCTCTTTAGGATGAAAAAGAGCTCTCTTGGTACTCAAATTTCTGGGTAAAAATGGTGGTGTGTTTGATTTGGTGTATAAGGCCAGACCAAACACACCACACCCGTTTATTTTGGTTTGTAGCGATGACGTGTCGTAACACGTTCAGGATAAATATTATAAAATATTTTTATTAGAAAAGATTGCAGTATAGAGATTATTAAAAAAAAATTAATAAATTTAGGAAACATAATTTTTTTAATATATTTAGTAAAATTATAATTTTATAATATGGAAATAAGGTTTTCCAAATATCTAAGTTTTTTATTTTTTTAAAATTTGAATAAAAATTTCTTTCTATATATTATATAATTTCTTTCTATTTTTTAAACTTGAATAATTTTTCTTGATATCTAATATCTTTCTGTATTTTAACTTTGAATAAATTTCTTTTGGTATATTCTGGATATCGGATTTTTTTCTATTTATTGAACCTTGAATAACTTTTTTTTAATATCTAATTTCTTTTTTTTTTGAAACAATAAAATATCTTTATATCGTAAGTGTGTCGCAACACATTCAGGATAAATATTACGAAAGTATTTATTAGAAAAAGTCGTGATATAGAAATTGTAAAAAAAGGAGAAAATTTTAGGAAAGTAGGCATAAATAATCAATAAAAATATTTTAATTCACAAACTAATCTAACAAAAATATGGTGTGTAACTTTTATAAGAATGTCCATTTTATCTTTTTATACATATCATTTACATACACACTTCCTTTCTTCATATCCTTTTTAACTTAATATTTTCATCTTCATCTTTATCTTGAAACGATAACGTGCATAGACATTTTTTCATAAAATAATTAAGAAACAATAGTCAGGTTTTTGCTATATGCAGAGTAATGGGCGGGAGACTTTGCGTCCACAATTTTATAGAAGACATTTGAGTAAGAAGATCAACATCGTGCATTTGTGCTACCACACATTTTTTTTTCTTTTCTTTATAAATTTAAAATTTATTCACAAAAAAAAGACGGTTTTACAATAAATGCATCGTTTAGCCAAAAAATTTAAAAACTGAACAAGTACAAACTGAATAGAAGATCTAACGACAATGAGTGCTAAACCAATATCGTAGCCCGCTCTTGTAGATGGGTGAACCTGAAGTAGCCAAAGTACTCAACCGATTCCGCATATTCTTATCGATCATTTTGGCAAGAGAAGGAGCTGGAATGGGTGACTCGCCATGCCTTCTCCCATTTCTCTCTTTCCAAAGACTGTGAGTAGTGAGCTGAAACACATATCGGAAAACAAACATGTGAATTTGCGTCAAGGCCGAACTTGTAGATAGATCAACAAGAGAGTCCCAACGAGTCGTATAACGTGAACCCAACATATCCCTCGTAAGAGCTGACCAAGCATGAGAGGAGTAAGAGCAAGAGAAAAAAAAGATGATCCCTTGTTTCTACTTCCGTTTGACAGAGCACACAACCCCCTGTAAGCGTCGCCATTCCACTTTAATAATCTGTCCCCCGTAGCTAGACGGTTTCGAATGGCTAACCAAAACATGAATGAGAGTTTAGGAAGTGGAGTTTTGAAACCATACTCCCTTGAACCATTCACACGTTGGAGTGGACTCACGAATCTCATACCAAGTGTCCCGAGAGAAGAACTTATGCTTGAAGGAACCGTTGCAGCATTTCCAGAGAGGAATGTCACATGTTGGGTCATGACGTTGTCGGAGAGCATCAATTTCGTCTTCGATAGAGTTTAGAGTGGCCGTACGGTGTCTTCGACGCACATGAGACCGGAGAACATCAGCAACAGACCAAGATGAAGAGATACCCATATCAATACAACCTCGGGCTCCCAATACCTCATATAAAGACCCAAGAGAACACCAATTGTCATACCAAAAAGAAGTACCTAAACCCGAGTGAACTTCCATTTTAAAAAGGTTTTTGGCTTTATCTCTATACTTCAAGATCTTCTGCCACATCCAAGAACCCAACGTACTTCTCCCCCGAGGTGACCAGAACGATCTACCATGAAGCAGATTTAAACGGATCCAATTAGCCCAAAGCGAGTCTTTAGCTGAACAAATTCTCCAAATAAGCTTCATAATGCACACATTTCCATCGAGCTCCGGATTATCTCACCGCATTAAATGACCATAGTGATGTTTTCTGCTACGATATTATGTGTCATGATATATTTTTAACATATACAAGTTTCTAGATGCTTTCTTATATACAAGTTTGCTACTTCTCCATTGACTTACGATCTTATGGTATGAAGCGCAAATTCTCTTTTATCTTTTCATTTTTTAAAATTAATTTTTCAACTTTTCCTTTTTTTTTTCTTTTACCACTACCACAATTATTTCTACACCACCATATTGTCATCACCATCCCTGTTGCAACTGCCCAACTACCACCACAGCCACCATCACCATCGTCACAACCATCGTAGCTGGCCAACCGCAACCACAACCACAACCACCACCTGGCTGTTACCACCACGACCACTGCAACCATAACAACCATCACCACTACCACGTCATTACCATCACCATGATCGCAACCTCCGCGCGCAACCAGTACCTCCATCATCATTACCACTACTACTACAATCAAGACCACCACCAAATCATCATGAAAAAAGATTTTAACATGGAAAGAACCCTTTTACTTATCATAATTTTTTTTCTTGTTTATATATGCTTTAAAATCCAAATCATGATACAAGTAGAAAAAAATATAAATCCTTTTTTTAGAAGTATTATGAACTTCATTTTTTTGAACACAAAAATGTAAGGTAAATAAATAAAAAATTAATGAAGAAAAACCTCACACATGTCAATATTATTTTTTCTTTCTTGGCATATACACCAACAAAGGGGAAAGTAGAATTTTCACACCTCCATTCGGTCTTACGTGTGAAGTTGACCAGCATCGACTCCTTCATATGCATATGTGTCCAGTAAGAAAGTATGTATGTGCAAAGTTCGTTACTTTTGTTGTATAATTTTTGTGGGTGACTAACAATAATTTGGTTACGACGCTTCTATTAGTGAAATAACTTCAACCCTAATTTGGGGAAAGAGTTGATATCTAGACTCATAAGTAATGACGAAAACGGAAAAATAGTTAGTGGTTTTTTTTTTTGACAACGGAACCAATTGGTAACAAATGTTATTTTTGGTTATAGAGATTTTTGTTGTAAAGACTTTAACTGTTGAAACTTTGGCTGTAAAGATTTTAACTGTAAAATATAAGTTTAATCTACAGATACATTTTTGCAGTTATTTTGTGAAATAAATCCTGAAGTTGGAACTTATTTACAATGGCTGCCACTGGATTTTAATTCTTTGTTTTTTTTTTAATTGATGGTTTAAATTTTTTTACGGCAATTAATTGTGTAACAAACCAAAAAGATTCGAAATATATGGAAATCACTTATGTCACGCAAAACATAATAAATTATGTTCTCCTTATCTCACCTACAATATTCACTAAATCTTAAAACAACTAAAATTTAAACTATTTGAATTATTTGTATTAAATTTCGACAATTAATTAAAACAAACATTGTGAAACAAACCAAAATATATTTACGATCCCATAAAATAAGCAAACCCCAATTATATGTGCACCTAAACACATTCCTTATCTTGGTTTGAATATGCCATAGAATTAAAAGTCCATCACTTTTTCGGCATAAAATCACAATCACAACTAATTCCACAACTAATATTTAAACTTATAAAAAAATAAAATATCATGAGACGAAAAATATAGCGGGACGGGTTTGGATTAATATGATATATAGCAAGACAGGTTTGAATTGATATAACATAGGTTAAAGATTTATTTTATTATTTTATCATCACTAATTTTTCTAGTTACACATTAATATAAAATTATATAACTTTAATACTAAACTAAAACCATAAAATTAAATTTAATATTATTATATATAAAAATAAACTATTTGCCTCGTGGTGTACCACGGGTTAAATCCTAGTTGGTATATATTATGGCAGTAAAATTGTAGTTTCAAATAATATAAATTATACCGGAAATTAATTCGGATGATGATATAACGAAGAATTTATATATAAATATTAGATTTTGTTATCAAATTTCTACATCTTATCATTAAATTTTAATATATATTTTTTTCTTATATAGAAAAATAGATATTAAAATAACAAGAAAATAATCATCATGACTATTTTTCATTAAGAACAATTCTTCGACCACACCATCCTAACTTAATAGATTACATGTTATAGTTAACAATTGTTTTTGTACGATAAAGCTTTTGGTTTTCATTTCTTAGCGAATCTTAAACATTAGAAATGTTACGGACAACAGATAAATTTACTGACGCTCTTATACATCTACGTACTATGAATGCGACATAGTCTTTCAATGACATCTTGTTGCGCGATCTTAGTCTAACTATTGACAAATGAATTTAAGAAAAGTAAGTCACGCTATTATTTCTCTTTGATTTGGGTTTTTCTATTATCACAATGGAGAGAGTATGAAAGGTTTTAAAATTACATTTTAAGAAAGTTATTTTTTGTTATTCATCTAATAATAATAAGAATGTAAGTAATTTCCAACATCAGTAGATTATATTAACTAACTTTAATTGTGCAACCGTGTGGAAACTCATGATGAATCGACCCCAATGTCCAAACTCTTCACCATCTTACCTACTCATCCGTCCAAAAGCTCCTCAACTTTTTTTGTGGTTTAGTCAAAGTCCAAAAGGTAGCTGGAGATGGATTGGTCACGACTGACGAGTGCTCAACAGCCATATTCGGTTTGGTATCAATAACTTTGATGATGATGTCCAAAAGAAACTATGATTTAGATATGGAGTTTACGCCACTTTCATTTTAAACAAAAATACAAATTTTAAAAGACAATTCCCTCTCTTGCAAATAAAAGTTGTTTACAATTATAGTAAGCATAATGTCGCTCCAAAAGAGAAATATAGTTTTGGTCCTGTCTCGTCCAGGAATTTGTATTATGGTCAGTAGAGCTACAACATATAGCTCCCCAATTTAGAGATATTTAAATTGCTTAACATTTGAACTTTTGGTGTAAATATTCTAAAATACGTCTTCGGCTGATAATGTAGTTTTTATTTCCGGAAGAATTTATGATGACGTTTTAAGTGGACATAAAGATTGTGATCTTATGTTAGAGACATAAATCAAATCAACATAAGCGTAGGCCGGTGATGCAAAAGTAAATGCTAGTTTAGATGGATAATGATTCTGCACACTCATACTTTATATATATCTTAGTTCTATTAACTTTCAGCCTAATTTTCTTTTAATTTAGAACTTTTGTTTTGACCAGATTATGCTTATTGGATTTTTTTTCCTTATTGATTCTGTTTTTTTTTTTTTTTTTTTAAAA
>Ga0041059_1003510_pt1 | contig 10669 bp, 6 predicted proteins | sample AraColnosormetaG_FD_56232 | JGI IMG/M metagenome (GOLD analysis project Ga0041059, IMG submission 56232) | Arabidopsis roots microbial communities from North Carolina, USA - Col MF nosort | ecosystem: Host-associated > Plants > Roots > Unclassified | place: USA: North Carolina | collected 2013-09-02 | reverse complement strand
GTGTTTTAACTCTCTTTTTTTTTTTTTTGTAGTACAAGAAAACTTGAAATACATATAGCATTTCTAAGTGAGAAGTATGAGGCAGACATCGGAAAAGTTATTTCTAAATTCGAAGGTATATAATAAAAATAATACTATTATTCATATATATTTGAAATATGTGTTATTTTAATCATTTATATTGAATGGTGTATGAATAGGGGTCAAAACATGTAAGGTCGATGTAGAAAACAAAAAAGTTGTCATCACTGGCGATTTTGATGAAGAGAAATTGTGGAAAGAACTTGAGGAAAAAATGCGTAAAAGGATAGTCAAAATGGAAAAGGAAAAAAAGGACGATGAACCTATAACGAAAGATGAAGAAAATGAAATTGATAGAGGTGTTTATATGAACCCTAGTAGTGATGATGAGAAAGAAATGGCTAGATGGATGATGTTTAGTGATGAAAATCCTAATGCATGTTCTATTTCGTAATTGAACATTGTCGAAACTAGTATCTGGAAAGCTTGGCATAGTAATAGATCGACTTTATCTATTGGACATATTTTGATACTATATAATTGAGAAATTAATAAGTTTGGTTTCAATATTTTTTTTAGAGCTGAATGGATAAATTGATATCATCTTTTCAGTTAATTATTTTAATGGATAAAATCATATTACTCCATATTATAAAATAATCTATTTTTTTTTCGATGTTACGTCCTAGAATTCGATTTTAGAGAGAAACTCAAAAGATCAATGTTTTTCTGCCATCGTAGGTAAGGTAACAAAACCTTCCTTGTATTAAAAAGTTATTAAAAAAATGCAAATAAACCTTATATAGAGTAATAGTGATGATGTATTTAAACCATGGACATATTGATTTGTGTCTAACATATGTATGACAAGTACTTGGACAACTAAGTTTTTTAGAATGTAACGCTTTGTTGAGATATCAATCCAAGTTTCAACTAGACCAGTCTCCTCTCTAGGGGTATGCAAATGCAATATAAGTCTTTGCTATGAGTCCAAACATCAATTTTAAAATTCTTTCTAATATAAAAGGAGCCTAATTTTTATTTTTTTTTGAAGTTTAGTAAGAGACTTTATTTTCTTATTGGTTTTGTCGAGAGTCCTCCCATAAATTGAGAATGACCTGAGTTAGACGAAGACTGACTCACATAAAAATCCCGTTCAACTGAAACTCATATTAGTATGAGATAATTTGGGATATAACCCAAAACCTAATCCGTGCAGCCTTCACACTTTTGATATAAATACCATGTATCGATAATCTATGGTTAACTTTACATTTTACTTTATATATGTTTAGACCTTTGATCCACAAAAATTTGCAAAATTCACCAACGATTAAACAATATACTCTTTTAACTTTAATGCTTCGAGAATCCGTTGGATTGTCGGCTCACCGGAACTCTTAATTCTTTCCAGTACATGGCAAAAGTATCATCAACATATGGCTTTTGTTGTTCCTTTAAAGCAAGTTGCTATAAAAAATCGACAAAAGAATGTGAAGATATCTTAAACTTATTGATAATTTGCAAGAGAATCTCATATATTCATCCCCTCCTGAACGATCACTACTTTTCAAACAAGCAACTTAGCACGTCTTCAAAATTATTTGTAAGTGCCACACACGAACCCAAATGGAGAAGATAATTTAATTATTACACAAAACGATCTTATATAAAGGGTTACATTGTTGAACTATATCATAATTAACAAACAGAAAAGCAACAACAAAAGGAGATTAAAAGAGGAGCTACGGGTAAGATGATATCCTTAAGAATGAAAGGGCTTGGTCATTGCCTAGTTTATGTCGTGGTCTTTAGTGTCATTGCGGCTATAGTGACAGCATACGACTCACCCTCTTCAACACCACAATACACTTCCCCTTATCCACCTAAAAACTATTCTCCTTATCTCTCAGAATCACCCCCACCCCCACCACCACAATATAGAAGACAAGAGCCTAAGTACACACCACACCCAGAGCCAAATGTCTACGATTCCCCGACACCTCTACCATATTACTTTCCTTTTCCTAAACTAGACATCAAGTCTCCACCACCACCATCCGTCTACACCTTCTCACCACCTCAACTATATTACTCCCCTTCTCCTAAGGTAGAGTACAAATCTCCGCCGCCACCATACGTTTATAGCTCTCTGCCACCTCTAACATATTATTCTCCTTCTCCGAAGGTAATCTACAACTCTCCACCACCACCATACATCTACAGCTCCCCACCACCTCCCCCTTACTACTCCCCTTCTCCTAAGGTTGACTACAAATCTCCACCACCACCATATGTCTACAGCTCTCCACCACCTCCTCCATACTACTCCCCTTCTCCTAAGGTAGAGTACAAATCTCCACCACCACCATACGTCTACAGTTTTCCACCACCTCCTCCATACTACTCCCCTTCTCCTAAGGTTGGATACAAATCTCCACCAGCACCATATGTCTACAGCTCTCCACCACCTCCCCCATACTACTCCCCTTCTCCTAAGGTTAACTACAAATCTCCACCACCACCGTACGTCTACAGCTCTCCACCACCTCCCCCGTACTCCCCTTCTCCTAAGGTTGAATTCAAATCTCCACCACCACCATACATCTACAACTCTCCCCCACCTCCCTCATACTACTCTCCTTCTCCTAAGATTGACTATAAGTCTCCACCACCACCATATGTTTACAGCTCTCCACCACCTCCAACATATTATTCTCCTTCACCAAGGGTAGACTATAAGTCTCCACCACCACCATACGTATACAACTCACTTCCACCTCCATATGTATACAACTCACCACCACCTCCACCGTACTATTCTCCATCTCCAACGGTAAACTACAAATCTCCACCACCACCATACGTATACAACTCACCACCACCTCCACCTTACTACTCTCCTTTTCCTAAGGTAGAGTACAAATCTCCACCGCCACCATACATCTATAACTCCCCACCACCTCCACCATACTATTCTCCTTCTCCGAAGATAACCTACAAATCTCCACCACCACCATACATCTACAAGACACCTTATTATTGACTCTTGAATGGCTTCGTAAACATGTAACATGATTGCAATCATGTATTTTCCTTATTTGTGTCTTTATTCTTTATTGTTGTACTTTTGTTATCTTCTTAAGATTTCATTTCACCAATAAATCTTTGCTATATTGAAAATGCACTTACTGTATACTTCCAACTGAGTTGAAATATATAATATTTTTTATTTTGCTATCTGATTACGGGCCATTCTTAAATCTTAATAGGCCTTTTGTATATCAATGGCATTTAGAAGAGAAATGTTAAAATTCTTTGGATACATATCAGTATTTTTGGTGATACAATTTGTATGCATTTTCTGTAATTTAAATCTTAGAATACAAACCTTTAGATAGAACTTATAATTCCTTCCCTAACAAAATATACACGAACTTTAACCAATAGACGAAATCTCATATCAATCCTAAATGTTTGAACTTCGTTTGTGGTCCAGTGATCCTACTACTTCTTCATCTTTCTTAACGAATCTAAATTGATACAACACAATTCGAATATTTTACTAAGAAACAAAATTGGGCATTGAGTAAAAAAAGTTCATATGTTATTTACACAATATGTACAAAGGCCCAAAAGGCCCAATCCTTAGAGTCTTCTTCAATTACAAAAGATTCCTTGAAGAGTTCTAAAAGAAAACAAGAAAAACTCTAAATGACATCACATTCTTCTGATTTCTACTTCTTGGTCCGTCCGGTTCATGAATCTGACCGAAACCGCAAACTAATCAGAAATAGAGTGGTCGTGCCAGCAAAGCAGCATGGAGACACATCGTCGAAGTATGTAAAGTCGGGTTCGTTGCTGTTTGGCCATCAGTAAACACCGATCTCCGAACCTGGTTTTCCGGTTCGGTTTAGTTGGAAGAGAAGAATTGGACATAAAAAGACACATTTCAAGAGAGCAAAAAATCGATGGTGTTTTGGAATTTTGGGTAGATGTGAAAAAGAAGGAATTGAGAATGAGAGAAAAAGTGATGTGAGAATATTTATAGAAGAGAGCGTGTGATGTCGGACGCGGCTGCTACGTGGTCCTACCTACGTACGTTTATGTTGTTTGTTTCTTCTTCTAGATTCTTTCTTCATCTTTCTGCGAATATTCCTCATCCTTTTCTTTATCCAACACGTTTTTTATTCATTGTTTATATGACGTTATTGCCCATCTTTTTTACACAAAATTTCAAGTAGATTTAATTTTATTTTTTACTTTTTTTTTTATTTTTTATTTTTACTGTCCATCTACACTCTTAACACACACAAAAAAAAAACTGCATAGTGAAAGGATAGAGACTAGAGAGTGATGAAGCAGTGACAAATATTTCATCATGTATATAAAAGTGAAAATGCGCAAAACGATGCAAATTTCTAATTCTAAATCTCATATTCTCATTTTTCTATAGTATTCGTAATTAGATCTTTGATAATAATATTAATTATTATTATTTGTTAGTCAAATTACAAATATAAGAATTTCCAAATGTATGAAATTATACTTGGTATTATATATGAAATTATTAATTTTATTAGATTTTAGTCAATATTTTCAACGAATATACCAAATATATTTTTATACATTTGGAAATTCTTAAACATTTAGTTTGACTGAAAAAATAATAATAATTAACATTTATTATTAAACATGCTAATGCTAGCATAGTTTTCACTTTTCATCAAACATCTAATTATTAGTATTACTTTTGTTAGCGTCTAATTAGTAATATTATATAATTTTGACTAATCGAATTATCGAATGAATATTATTCTATATAAGAAAAAGTAAAGAAAAGATGAGAAGTACTTGACGCTAGTGGATCCAATCTTATTATGTATAAAAGATCTAGAATCAAATCGATCGTTACATACTTATTTGACTCTTCTACCTTACGGAGCGCAGACTTTGGACCATATAATATACGTATAACAATTGTCTTTTCCTATTTAATTTGGCTCCATCAATAGCACTCTCTACTTTTTCTCCATCAGTGCATGCATTAGATCTTCTAGAAAATAATATCACAAGAGACATATTCAGTGTCTTTTTTTTGTATTTTCTTCATATTTATGGTTATGGTTTCCTTCTAAGCGAAGTGATAAAAATAGAACTAGAAAAGATTCTGACAAAAAAACTACTAGGAACTGCGAAAGGCCACTAGAGAGTTCAAAGCGTGTAGCCGTGTTGCCACGTCGGTCTCTTAAACTATTGTCTGAACGTAGTACTAACTTTTGTCCTACCTTATCCAGTCGTCCATGAGGACTCGAAAGCGACGTCTCCATTTGACTACAAATTAACCTATCCACTAAACCGGATTCCAAACCTCATAACCAACCGGTCCAACCCAAATTCATACCGAACTATATAGTATTCGGAGAAGCAAAGAGCCCACTTTAAAGCTGTCTTTAACAATAAGACAAAAAAAATGTTTTGGCTTTATACGTTCTTTGTTTTTTCCCCTAGATTATATTCATTGTAGTATTTGTATGTTCTCCCATAACATTGAACCAAATTCATTGTAATGTACATGGAACAGAATCCAAACCAATAATTGTACTTCTGTAATTTCTATATGGTTTAAACTGAAACCAAATTTCACTTCTAACGTACTAATTTGGTGAGATTTTTCTTACACCAATGGAATCGTCATTTACACATATAACTTAAAAGGCTACTAAGGTTTTGTATCATAGTATTTGTTGAGCAGTTTCTCTGTATATTCTCCAAACGTCAAGACTTCATCAGAGAGACATAACTCTTCATGTATTGTAACTTCTTTTGGGAATGTAAGCTTCTGGTCCCTAAAACAACCACATTCACATTTTTCGTTGCTATTAACTTTTGTATAACGAAAAAATCGTCACAAATTTATCAATGTTATCATCATTTCAAAAGTTATCTACTTATCTTAGTTTCAGAATAATACCAGTCAGGTTGCATGAACAACGCGAATGTCGATCGCTCTAGACCACGCGCCTCTTCTCCTTGTGGCGCCTGAACACAAAAACAAGAAATTATAGGTTGTGTTGGTGCAAAGTTCCGAAACTAAGTACAATAGAATGTAACCATCCGCGAAGGTATGAAGAATATTACCCGAACACAATGAGGTGTAGCACAAAGATAACCACTAGACAGAATTGATGTTGTCTCGCCTATTTGGTATGCTATTTCATCTTCCCCATACACAACCTAATCAAAATGCAAAGGAAGCAATTCATAAGAAAATTATTCATAAGCAAAGCAGACTGGACAAAGTATTCATAACAGAATAAATTTGGTTTCACTGTTAGGTATCAAATAGGATCCATTTATACATACTATGCACAGTCATCAGGAAGGATCAGTACAGTACCTTAACGATCTGACCTGATCGTGTTTGTATGTATAAGCCAGAAGCAGGATCTGGGCAAGGTACTTCAACTGAATCTCTAGAAAATATTGCTCGAGTAAGACCTGTGGATATACATACAAAGATACACTTAATCAGCATATCACAGACGCTAAATGTATTTGCATACCATCAAAACAAAAGGAGCCAACTAAACTTTAAGTGAACAACAACAACTCAGGAAAGCAAGAGAGAAGAAAACTGGACACCTGTGAGTGAACCATGGTCTGTATGCCATCCACACCAAGATGAGATGGAATCGTTGTCATGCGTAGAGCTGATGGAAGACAATATGTCAATATATCAGGCAATCCCAAATGAAAGTTCTACTATTAAAGAAGCATATCTAACATGTGTTCAACAAGTATTAGCCGCTAGGGACTGAACTACAAAGTAAATAAGCAGAGTAAGAGCTTGTGAAGGGCCGGCATCTAATTTTACCTCTCTTGTGCAGGGAAATAATAAAGCAGCCGTCCTTTGTGACACCGAGAGCCAAGTAGTATCTTTTCAAGATTTTGCTTTTCATGTTGTTTTATACCCTTTGACACTGCAAATCATGGGTTGTTAAGGGCTTTAGAAAATAGACAATGATGTATCCATTAAATTTTCTAGCACCATGACATTTTGTGTCCGATCAAAGAGAATAAACAGTAATAGCCAGATTCATGTTGATACACTTCATCGGTAATGCAAACTCCACAGACCATGCAAGCATCCAACAAAGAGACTGGTTTCAGAGAGTAAGAAAACTAACTATTCGTCATTTTAAGAGTAATAATTAGGCTACTCTACATATAGCCACATAGTATCCCTGCGAATGTGCTATGTGCATCATGCTTTCTTACACTCGATTCCAAAACTATCTTTGCAAGCATCTTAAGGACACCTAATCAAGGATGTTCAAAGATAAATTCACGAACAGCAATGAAACTACTTACCATATTGATCACAGTGGTAAGCTACCATTAGCCCAACTTCGAACATCAGTTTACCAAGAGCTTTGAAAGCTGTAATGTATAAAAGTAATACTCAGTTATAAACTGGAGGAAAAATTGTAAATAAGAGGGCATCACGAAAAAAGCTAGGGTAGCAAACGCAAGCAGATACCAGAAATTGTCAAATTCTATGGCACTTTTAAGTAGGAAGTCATGCGATCCTTGTATTTATTCTCAAAGGTGAGACACCAACAAATTATATCCGACTAGGAAAACTAACAACATCCAAAAGTAAAGCAAGTATCACCTAGTTACCTCCTTCAAGTTCCGGTAAAGAATTCCTTGGCCATATATTTGATCCACAATACGATGGATACCTACATCGTGAAACAAATATGAAGGTGAAATAACGAATATAGAGAAGAGAAGCAGTCTGTTACACTTAACGCAGACCAGAACACATATAAACGTAACACCGTATTTCGAAGTAACCTACACTAGAGTATCTGGGAAATACAAGAATTCAGTTACGCCGTCAATATTTCAACACATTACAAGAATGCTACATAAGCCAAAGACTTAACAAACAAACAAAAAAAAGGTATTGGTATTACTTACCGCTGTATTTCATATGAATTACTCGTAGGTACATCTTGTAGAGGATTAGCATAGTAAGAACCCTTCAGCATGTCTGCACAAACAACACCAGAACTTTCAATTTAGTACTTTCATCAGAGCAGGCAAGAGATATGATACAGTCCTACACAAAAAATACATTTAAACTTCATGGTATAGTTCAATAAGTCCATGTAAGTTATCTAGTAATAAGTAACCAAGCCAAACAAGATGTTAAAAGAAAAGCTTTATTTAGCCAACTATGAAATCTTGTTTCAATTCTGAAGCAACACTACAGCAATAAAACAAAGTCTACATAAGCTCACCAAGCTTCCCGGATTCAAGTTTCTCCTTGCCATGACTCCAACCAAAATTATACCTAAGAAAGAAACAAAGCAAAAGAGTAAGAATTTGAAAATGAAAAAAGAAGATCATAAGTAACAAAGAATCGTATTTTCACCTACTATGAGGATCTTCAAGCTCCCTCTTCACCTCTTCAGGAAGACCAGCTAACCTTTACATAGGAATCAAACAATCCTTGAGAACCATATTGAAAAAAAATCAAATCTATCAACTGAATCAATCAGCTATACCTAAAGATCATTTACCTAGGTGCAAGCTGAAGTAGATTCTGTCTTAAAGCAGAATATCCAGGAACCTAAAAACACAAAAAGTCGAAATCTTTATTCCCAAACACATAAAGGTGACAACTTTCATAAATCTTGATGAGAAAAGAACTATATAATATCAAATTTACAATAAAGTTATGTACTTTAATACATATTTGACAGATTAAGAACAAAGCAACAAACTTTTTGGTTAAAGGAAGTGATTCATACATCTTTAACAGAGAGGATTCCAAGTCCATTAGGTCCAAATCCTTCTTCAATCCTTGCAGACAAATCTATGTTGCTCTCCTGTAATAAGGAAGAGTTTAGAAGACGAAACAGAACACAGAGAAGACAAATAAGAAGAAGGACTTGGCTCAATCTGACCTTGAGCTCTGAGTAGGATATGGTGACCGTGGAAACAGTAGGAACGGTGGAGTCCGACGAGAGAGACATGTGGAGGTTGGTTATCAGATGAGAGAAAGAATGGAAGGAAGACGTCGGTAGGCGAGAACCGGTGAAAGAGAAACGAAATCGGCGGCAGACCGGAGTTCTTAGAACTGGAAGCAATTGACTATTTTTATTTATTTTAGTTTGCTTTCTTACTTTACAGGTAGGTTTTATTTTTAACCAAAAAAACAATATTATTCCAATCAAAAATATTACACATCAGCTTTCCAATTTGCCACGTCGTATCTCCAGCTTGTCACATCACCATTTTCCAAAAGTGAAATTAAGGAGACTTCAAGAGTTTTACAAGAGTCTTAAGTAAGTGATAAGTCTTAACAATATTCTGCTTCTTCTTGTCTACAAAGACATCATCCTCAAAACAAGACCTTAAACCTATGAGTGTATGATAAAAGACAAGAGTAAATGAATATAGAGACGAATTGAGCTTAAGAGTGAAGACCATAAAACTTAAACTGAATTACTCAAGGTGATCACCCAAGTAAATAATAATTTACATTAGTCATCCGGAAACTTTATTTACAGGGAATATCCATTAGTCCCTAAACCTACATGATTCGCTGAGAATGATATTAAAACCAAAGAAATAATTGAAAAGAAGGCCAGCACCAGTAAAGAAACCCATGATTAAGTTTAATTATCATTCTCAAAATGTAAAGAAGATTAGAAAATAGAGAAATAGTTAGATTTACAAAACAAAAAACTGATAAATCAAAAAAGGAAACAATAACCTTTCTTAAGTTTTGTTTTTTTTGATCTTCAATATCAGTAATCATATGTGGCAAGTTTTCCTCTCCTATTTCCCCTAAGTGATACAAAGACTTAAATCCATTGTTTTGTGCATATCAACACCTCAACATATAATGAGTCAGACAACTAAATATATGTTGTCAAACAACCTACCCATAACAATAATATCTGGACTAACAAATAATGTATTCGGACAAAGCACTTATACATATCAAATTACATCATGCTAAACAAATGGATTCACATGGGTATGTTTATTGCACATATACTTGATTACAAATAGAAGATTTTCATATAAGTCGTCGTGTTAAGTTCCAACAAAGCCAACTCCGGAGATGAGAAAAGCAGTGGCTTGCATGAAGAGATACAAATATAAAAATGCATTTCCAAATGCAAAGTCGTAGCAAGCACAACATAATATGTATATACCCATCATCATCTCCTTCAAATTTACTCTGCAACAAAACATTTTCTTTCACTCATTAGTATCCAGAAATATTGTTTTATTTATCCCTCATTCTAACCTTTTTACACACAAAAAAAAAAAGAGTTTTGCTAGTCTATTGCGAATATATCACTATATCAGAAGTTCATAACACATGACTGAATAATCACAAATATATATTTTGAATAATGTAAAATAGATTAAAAAACAAATATCATTTTAAGAATTTAAAATTTAACAAATAACAAATGCTATTAACTAGTTTGAGTCTTCTAAGTCCGGATTACGTCAAATTTTATGTTAAGTAATTGATATTCTTTCTTTTCAAATGTTTCAATTTTTTTTTTCACTTTTTTTTTTTTTTTTAAAGATGTTTCAATTTTTTTTTTTT
>Ga0041059_1003509_pt1 | contig 10669 bp, 10 predicted proteins | sample AraColnosormetaG_FD_56232 | JGI IMG/M metagenome (GOLD analysis project Ga0041059, IMG submission 56232) | Arabidopsis roots microbial communities from North Carolina, USA - Col MF nosort | ecosystem: Host-associated > Plants > Roots > Unclassified | place: USA: North Carolina | collected... | reverse complement strand
AAAAAAAAAAAAAAAAAAATTTGATTTTCAGATCCAATCAACCAGAGATGAGAGATAACAACAATAACAACACAAGAGAAGAAGAGAGAAGCAGTTCTTCAAAGCAGCAACAACCACAAGCTCCTATGTCTTTGAAGATCATAGATTCATGTCTCAGACTAAGTGTGGTTCCTCTCAGTGTTGCAACCATCTGGTTAACTGTCACTAACCACGAATCCAACCCGGACTACGGCAATTTAGAGTACAACTCCATCATGGGTCTCAAGTAAACATATACTCTTTACTTTCTTTCAACTTTTTAGTAAGTATTTTATAATTATTAATTAATTAGTTATAATTTGTAGGTATATGGTTGGTGTGAGTGCCATATCTGCTATTTATGCTCTGCTCTCTACTGTTTCTTCATGGGTCACATGTTTAGTCTCCAAAGCTTGGCTCTTCTTTATTCCTGACCAGGTTTTTTAAAATTATCTTCTCAATCATTTATCAAATATCTAGTATGCAATTTCTTATGTTAGTTAATAATGTTTTTATATTTTTTTGGGTGTATGAAGGTTTTAGCTTATGTGATGACAACATCAGTAGCAGGAGCAACAGAGATAGTGTATCTACTTAACAAAGGAGACAAAATAGTGACATGGAGTGAAATGTGTTCTTCTTATCCACATTATTGTTCAAAACTCACAATTGCTTTGGGACTTCATGTCTTTGTTCTTTTCTTTTTCTTATTTCTCTCTGTCATTTCTGCTTATAGAGCTTTTAGTCCCTTTGATCCTCCTTGTGATTCTCAAACCAATAATGATGCTTAAATTAGTCAGTTTTGGATTCAACTTTATCAAAATGTTGCAGCAGTTTATGGTGTTTTAACTTTCTTCTCAAAATATTACAAAATATTTTTTTTTATGCCGCCAACTGTTGTTGTAGGCACCATACTCCTACAAAGAACAAGCGGGTTAGGCAGCCGTTTAGAAATACCAATTTATTTTATGTTTTTTAAGGCTACCAAATTATTATTTTACTTTTTAATGTTAATATATAGGTGTATCTTAAAATTTTTGTTTAATAAATTTTTTAACACAAATTTTGCATGATTTTAAACTAATTTTGAATAAGGGATAGAAAGAGCGCTACAAAAAAAATCTTGACTCGGACCATCATTTTTGTTGGACCGGCACATCCTGTAGATGTATAAATAACTTATTTTGCGGAAAAAAATAGATGTTTACATGATTTTACCTAAATACTACCATTTATGTAAATCTATAAATATCAGTTTATAGCAAGTTATAAATCCTTACATGGATTAACAGGTGTACAAAATTTTACAAAATAATAAATACAAAAGCATTGAAATAGTGTTTTTAACCAAAAGAAAAAAAAGATACTGTAATCTATAGAAAGAATCAAAGTGAAGTTGCAGAAATAAAGACCAAATCAAATGAATAATTTATTAAATTGATAAGGTGGCAACCAACAAATATATTGCACTTAATATAGTAAAAAATCATACATTGCTGTCAGTGAGTAGTAAACCAAGTAGTCACCCATATATAAATTTCTTGAAAATATGAAACTCCTAATCCTACATGACTTAAACCTTTTTTAGATAATTTCATTATCAAATGGCTATTCTTTCAATTCACCCTTATATCTTTGCACAACAATAGAGAGAGAAAAAGAAGTTCAAAAAAAACATAAGATCTAATTAAGAGAGGTTTTTGGTCTAGTTCCTCTGGTTCATACCACACCAACCATGAAGAACAGCTACAAGCATGAACTCATCTCAACCTCAACGAACGAAACTGATCGAGTCATTAATCGTTGCTTTCTCCGGAAAAAGACCACAAAAGAAGTCATTCATCTCAAAGCTTCTCAGGTCGAATCAGATTCGTATTCCTTCATCGTAACTTACCAGCCAAATCTTCGGATTCGTCATGAAAATCTCGATGGACACCAACTTAAGACCACTCTTGAACGTCATCCCGATCGTGTATTTAAACTCGAAGACAACATCCCAAAACAGTTTCTTGTCTCTCAAGAAACATGCCTTGAACACGTCATGATCATCTTGTCGGCGATGTATCTCCCGCAAACTATTCAAGAACGTCTTGTCCGTTACATCTCAACCGAATCCGTCAAGTTCAGAAACCGCCGCTGCGGAACAGGAGGAGGTTTGAAGGTAGAAGTTGACGTTAAAGTCGACGTGGAACAATGGGTGAGGATTGATTGTTGTTGTAAACAAAAGGGTACTTGTCTGGTCCCGGCGTTGGATTGTCCGATATGCTTAACGGAGTTATCTAGTGGGGTGAGTCGCATGAAGTTACCATGTTCCCATGTTTTTCACAGAGACTGTATAATGACGTGGCTGAAAAAGAACCCTTCTTGTCCTATCTGCCGAACCAAAGCTCATGGCAAAACTGTTTCTATCTATTAAGCTGTATGTGAACTTTTGTATTGGGCTTTAATATGTGAATTGGGCTTTTATCCAATCCATTTAAGCCCATTTAGTTTCCTTGGTCGGAAAAAGCAATAAGAATCATTTTTTCTTAGTCTCTTCGACCAAAATTCTCAGCAAGAACGAAGAAAGACGAAATATTCGCAGGTAAAAATCACACTTTCTACTTGTGTAAATCAAAACCATTTTTCATTCAATTTGTTTACGAAATATGAGTAATCCTCGTTTAACTTATGAATTTGAGTTACTGGATCGCAGTATTTTTGCTATGAAACATTCAAAATTTTCAATAGAATTAGAGCGCAAAGATTCGAGATTTTGTCAACTCTAGTTCTGTGTAGGCCTTAAGTTATGTTTACATCATCATCATGATCATCATCAAGTGATAGTCTTCTTACAGGTCAAAGCTTGGTGTTGAGTTCTCTTCTATCTTTCTCATGGAGACGAGCTCTAACTTGTCTTCCATGGTTCGTCTTAACATTGGTAAATTTCGTCCTTTTATATATTTTCTTGCAATCCCATTACTCATCACTTAGTTAAACGTTTAAATTCCTGTGAAAAATCAATCCTTTTTTATCCACAATGTTTAACTTTGAACCAATTATTGATTAACTAAAACTGGTAGCTAGAATCGTGTGAGAAAGGATGTGCTTGGTCATCTTTTCCTAGTTATGTTTCTGAATCCTGTGATTGAGATGGTGAATGCTCTAGTTCAGCAAATGTTTCTCACTTTGAGGCTTAGGTTTCGTTGACCTCTCTGGTTTCAGTTGTAAACTTCAATCTTTGTTGGGCTGATCATAATTAACTGTGATAGCTAATGTTGTTTTCATGCAGGTGGAAAGAAATTTTGTACGACCATTGATACTTTGACTATTCGTGAGCCAGACTCAATGCTCGCAGCGATGTTTAGTGGTCGACATGCAATGTGCCAGGAATCCAAAAAGGTAATTGTTGCATTCTTTATTACTTGATTTGCACCCCAATATTTTGTTTCAGGATGGTGCTAGTTCAGAACCTGCATATTTATAGGCTTCACTGAGTGTAATAGTTGGTCCTTGGATTGAGTAGCCTTCATTGAATGATATTTTAAAATTTAGTTTACAACAGAGACTGTGATTTTAGCTACCGACTATAAGATTTGCTTCAAAATATAAGAATCGATTCAAAGTTTTGACGCCATGTACCAGAAAATCTGTTAGACATAACAATATACTGTATACACTCACATTTATATGTATGAGTATGCTTTTTCCATTTAGCAGCACCTTAGGATGGCATAATAGCCTTAAAGACTTTAAGTTAAGGGCGAGGTTCAAACGAGGAAAGGCTTGCGCTGTATGCATACATGGATGTGTATTTCCACTAAACTAGTTAATTTTTATTGTTGCAGGGATATGTATTCATAGATAGGGATGGGAAGCACTTCCGTCATATTTTAAATTGGTTGCGTGATGGCGTTATTCCTAGTCTGTCAGATCCTGATTGTTCTGAACTTTTGCGGGAAGCAGACTACTATCAGCTTCTTGTACGCTAAGTTTCTCTCTTACCTTACTATTCTCGTTTTTGTTTTTCATTTCTTAGCTAGTAACTGGAGTTTTACTTTCTGTGGAGTACAGAAATAATTTGTGTTGGAGATGTAATACATTGCATTCTCTTCCTATTTCAGGGACTGAAAGATGGAATAAAAGATTCGAGAAAAGAAGTTGGTGAAGTAGAAGCTGAATTAACGCGTATAGATATCATCAAATGTATACAAACCGAAAGAGTCAGGTTCCGAGGAGTTAATCTTTCTGGAATCGATCTTTCTAAACTGGTAATATTTCTTAACCTCATATTCTTGTAGTTTACAATGCTGCTGATTTGAAACCACTACATTTCTGATCCCCAAATCAGTTCCTTCAGATTTCATTTGTGGGTTTGATTAACTTCTATGAAGGAAAATTAATAGAACGTATGGACTAACTGATTCTTGTTGTTTTAACCTGGAGTTTAAAAAGAACTTGCAGTTACATTTTAATTTGATTTTTTCAACTGGAATACACATCTGCTGTCTTAGTGAGTGTCTTTATTTCTTGTCAACATTAAGGGATTAGTAAACCTATCCGGGAAGAAGAGCTTCTTCGTCTTAGTCAGTGTCTAGAAGAAACCATTTCGTATTTACTGTCTGAATGTTCTCTTTGAATAATGTAGGATCTATCCCTTGTGGATTTCAGCTATGCTTGTCTCAGGAATGTGTTTTTCTCTCGTACAAATCTTCAATGTGCCAAATTTCGGGTAAATATGTTGTATCAACTTTTTTTCTGCTTTGCGAGACGAATAATATCATCGCATCAGGGGAGTTTGCTTGAACATCTGCTGAATTACTTAATGCTTAAACAGAATGCTGATGCAGAAGGCTCCATCTTTCACAATGCTATTTTGCGCGAGTAAGGAATTTGTTAGTTTCTCATCGTATATTGGACAATTTTTACTTGGTAACACTCACCTGAAAGATTTAAATTCTTTCTTTCCTATAAAAGGTGTGAGTTTACCAGCGCAAATCTTAGAGGAGCGTTGTTAGCTGGTACAAATCTTCAGAGTGCAAATCTACAAGGTGCATATAAGCCTATCTTGCTTGTTAACGATCTTTTAGACTGTCATGAAATGAAATTTGTACATACATATAACCATAATCTTACTAATTTGTTCCTACTTGTGTACTGTAGATGCCTGCTTAGTGGGCTGCAGCTTCTGTGGTGCAGATCTCCGCACTGCACACTTGCAGGTGCCTTAAGTAGTTAGTCTGTGTAGAATTAGAATTTTAGCTTAGACTTTTCACCATGACAATTAATGGTTATGAATTGCCGGTTTAATCCCCACCTTTCAATCCCACGTATCCAGTAGGTGTTTATGAGCATAGCGTGATTCGGTGATAATGTTTGATTCTCTTTCTTACCTAACAGAATGCAGACCTTACGAATGCCAACTTAGAAGGAGCAAATCTAGAAGGTGCAAATTTGAAGGTAAGCAATTCCTTTTATTGACAATTTATATTCAGCCTTATTTGATTTGTGCTAATAAGTGTAGTCTTAAATGAGTAGTGTTTAGTTACGGTTTTAACTGGATCTTATATGTATAGGGTGCAAAGTTGAGTAATGCCAACTTCAAAGGAGCAAACCTTCAACGAGCTTACTTGAGGCATGTGAATCTGCGAGAAGCGGTAAGTCCAAAACCAATACTTGGGTATTGAAAAACATACATGCGCAGATTGATTGATATAGGCCAGTAATTGGTTGGCTCTTATACAAGTTTCTGAGTAGAGTTTAAATGGTTAATCCTTGCGATATGTTTATGTAACAGCATATGGAAGGAGCAAACCTCGGTGGTGCTAATATGACCGGTGCTATCCGATAAACTCCATTTGTTCAGACTGACTGTAAGTCTCGTCTTTGTAACTGATTATGGCAAAACGTGAATGTATTGGCCATTTCTCAATGCTCCTTGTTGTTGAAAATTGAAATAACAAAAATATTTCTTTTTTTCTAAGAGGCATTTTTTCTAATAATGTTATCTTTCTCTAATCCCAAATGAATTTGGAAATTATAAACCTTCTAATCCTACATGAGTTTGCTTACGTTAAACAACAACAAAAGGAACACTATATATATATTCAGGTAGAGAGAACGAAGTTACAATCATAAGACAAACGAAATAATGTTGAAAATATTAGGGTTTAGTGGTAATAACAAAGTACCCAAAGATACCAGCTTCGAGCTACCGGACCATGTTACCACTATAGAGCGAAACTGTACGTGTTTCCACGAGTCAAAGACAACCAAGGAAGGCATTAATCTCAAAGCTTTTCCGGTAAAATCAAATTCGTTTTCCTTGTCAGTAATTTATGAAAAACTCGAAAATTTGGTAATAAAGATCTCGCTGAACACATATTCTCTTTACGACTTCAAATTCGTTTCAAACTTTCTCGATAGAAAGTCAAGGCAAATTACTTTTCTATTATGTTTTCATATTTATTTCAATTACTAAATATCAAACATTCGATTGTATGTATTAAAAAGAAAAGAAGAAATTTTTTTTTGATAATTATAATTAGCAATATATACAAGAAATCTTTAATACACTTAAGGCAATAACTTAAAATCTTCTTTTCTCACTTTTTTATTTCCTATCTCATTAAATTTTCTTTTCTCACTTCTTTAATACACTTAAGGCAATAATCATCTTTATCAAACTTTATTAATTATTTTTATATTTTTATATAGATACTATATTTTGGAAATTACCATTATATATATATATATATTAAATTTTTATTAAATACCAAAATTATGTTTTATTTTATTAACATCATGCATTATACCTTTTGAATGGTAATACAATAATGATACGAACACAAGTTACTAAATTACACATTATAATCAACCTAATATTCTTTTTGGCATATTTTTGTTCTAAATTAATTTTTATGTTTTGCTTAAAATTTTCGTAATTTCTTCTTCTAAGCCTTAGGTGGAGCAAGCCTTGGTGACTCGACAAAGTGAAGGGTTTGGTCTCCAGAAAGTTTTCTTCCAAGGTTCAAGAACGGATCTTCACAATTCAAATTGGTGAGAAACAGTTTGAATTTTGAGGATCCGTTCTTGAACCTTGCAAGAAAACTTTCTGAAGACCAAACCCTTCACTTTGTCGAATCATCAAGGCTTGCTCCTCAAAATCCTCACAATAAAAAAAAAGAGAGATATAAGAAGATCAATCTAGAAACGTACTACGTACAAGTAAAAGAAGGAAATGACCATTCAAGATTTGCAAGAGCTAGAGGAGAGAGAGAGATGTGTAAGTTGTGAGGTAGATTGTAGAGAAAAATAGGGTTTTTATAGATAAAATCGATCAGGAGAGTTAACATACGAAGAAAGAGTTTGGAAAAGCACTGCGCACTAGTTCTTTGGATGGTATTATCTTTCGTATCATTGACAGCAAATTATTCTTCTATTTCATTTTCTTAGGATTTATTTTAAATATTAATCACAAACAAAACAAGTAATTCAAAGTTAGGTCGACGCTTTGAAAGATAACAAAATTTGGAAGGTTCTTTCGCTTAGGTTTGACGCTAATCTTATGACCGTTAGATCTTTTTATGTTTTTTTTTTGGTTCTGCAGTTCTCCACCGTTGATTTCTTTTTAGCAATCCACGCTTGCTTTGCTTACGTGTGTTAGTGCGGGCTAAACCCACCCCATTCGGCCCGCCCAGTTACAAGCCCAATCCTTTTATGAGCCCAGCCCGCATAAATCCGTAAGTCTTAAATTTGACAATTCTAATCCGCCTGACTGTGGATTTTGCCGAGTGTCGGCGGATTTACATTTTTTTTCGGCCCATTACTTTTATAAAGCCTAAACGGACACATTGAAGGTTAAAATAAAGCCCACTAATTGCAAAAGAAAAACAAAAAAGGAGTCACTTGTTATGCCCATTACTTCTATCTCGTAAGACTCCAACAGCATCAGGTCATAATCAGTCTCAACATATCCAATGATTGCTTAGTTTTAGGTTGGTCTTGCATGTATTAAGACTTTGGAGTTGCATACTGTTGGGCCGTTCCGGAGGACAACCAAGTGAAGCCATCGCTTAGGCTTTACATTGTTAAACACTTCTTTTTGGAGAACTGCTTTTTTTTTTTACATTAACAAAAAGACACAATTTTTTAGTTCATCAAAGAAAAGTTTAGAAAGTTTGGACCCGCACGGTATAGGGAGGAAGGTGGATTATTGTGAGATTGCTGCTTGGACCAACTTCAATTTCGAAGATCCCTTCTCGAAACTTGCAAGAAAGCTTTCTGGAGAACACTTTTTATATATATCAAAACGGCACTAGTTTGGGCTTTGTAAGAGTTTCTTTATATGACTGCGTCTAGGTAGTTTAATTATTCTAGTGAAGACTTTGTAAGAGGTTGAAAAACAATACATGAACGTATCCATGATCACAAAATTAAGTAAGGAATCAAATTGCATTGAATAGTTAACAGATGATTTGCAACAATTATAAGTTAAGAAAATTAATGATACATATACAATCAAAGATCAAAAAACTCTGTTCTTTGTTAGTTCTTGATCTTGGCCGTAGATTCTTTTCAGACATAGTTTCTACCTTATTCCCTGCATGTCATCCCAGGAACAATTATTGTTATTATTCTTGTTGTGTTGGTCGTTTGTTGCGGCTACGACGGCTGTAGAATCAGCCGGGAATAGTGAAGCTAATTGATGAACATCAAGAACAAGATTGTCGTCAGTGACAACAGATGATTGTCCATTAGAGATCTCTCCACTATCACTTCCCCAATCAAGAAGCTTAGCTATGTCCTCCTGCATTGTGTTCATTTGAAGAGACTCTTCTTCCTTTGATTTCAAATCTGCGTTTTGATCATAAACATTTTACATTTTACTTGGAGAGAAGAGTAGTTTAGATTTGAAGTGTTGTAAGTGGTTTTAGTTTTACCTTGCAAGGAACATAAGTTGTCAGAAGAATCATAATGTCCGAAACTAACCGAGAAGAAGTTGTCGTTGTTGTTGGTGTTGTTGTTGTGGTTCGGAAGAGAAGCTGTGAGTTGTCTTCGTTTTGGAGGTCGGCCTCTGCCTCCAGAGGCTAAAGCTTCGGCCTCTTCGAAGACATCCTCTAAGAGGCTGCAGCTACTACTTCTTCTATGAGCACCGGAACTGTTAAGGTTATGATTCTGTCTCTCGTTGTCTGTGAAGTTGTTGACGTTATTGAAGCCATCTATTTGGGGAATTTGGTTTGAAGGGAGCTGCTCTTGTTTCATGGAGTAAACTGGGTTGGTATGAAATGAGGTGGAAGAAGGAGTGTAATGGGAGTGAAGAAAGCTTGGGGAAGAAGTTGATGTAGGGTAAGAAGAAGAAGAAGGGTTTAAAGAGAAGGAAGGAGAGGAAGAGTAAGGGTTATTAGTATTGTGGTAAGTAGCGGTTTGAGCGGTTGGGGAAGGGTAAGGCAATGTAAGAAAGGAAGTGTAGGAGTCTCTTGAAACAGGGGAAAATGGTGCGGTTGAGACGCGGTTGATGCAATTAAGAGGAGTGTTAGCATTGTTGTAACGTTTTGCGAAGAGTGATGAAGGCGGTTGAAGGAGAGGTGGAGGTCTAGGGAAAGTGAAATTTCCGTTGTTGTTGTTGTTGATTTGGGAACGCGGGAGGGCAAAGAGGGGAAGGGTCGGGTATTGGTTGTTGCGAGGGGAACATAAAGGAGAGGAAAGTGGTGGTGGAGGCGGTGTGGAAGAGAGTTGAGATGGTGTGTTTGGAGTGTGAGGGCTAAGTGGATGGAGGAGGTTAGCAGTCGTGGTATGAAAAGTGAAGGATGATGAGGACTTTGCGTTTGCTGGTGTTGGAGATGGAAGAGGGGAAGATGATGGTGTGTTTCGTTGTGAAGATTGTGGTTGAAAATACATTTGTTGATGTTGTTGTTGTTGTTGATGATGATGATGATGATGGTTATGTTGCTGTTGTTGTTGATGATGTGGATGTGGATGGAGTTGATGGTTAGGGATAATATCTGGAGGATAAAGAGGAAGTCCTTGGCGAAGAAGTCGTTTCAATCTCGTGTTCCAATAGTTCTTAATCTCGTTGTCTGTTCTTCCCGGTAACTATAATAAATTGCATGAAGATTAGTTAACGTGTAACGCAGGTAACACCAAGTATATATGTATAAGTTGTTGTTATACCTGAGCAGCCATGCGAGCCCATTTGTTACCAAGCTGAGCATGAAGCTGAATGATGAGACGTTCTTCGTCACCGGTGAAAGAGCCTTTTTTCAGATTTGGTCGGAGGTGATTGGCCCATCGAAGACGGCAGCTTTTGCCGCAACGAGCCAAACCTGTGTTTTTCTGAACGGCGTTCCAATTCCCTTCACCGTTCTCTCTAACGTACGCAGCAAGTATCTCATCTTCCGCCGCCGTCCATGGACCTTTCTTCAATATCACTCCTCCGTCTGATAAGTGATTGGTGGATCCACCGTCCTTCCCTGCTCCTCCTCCTCCGTACATGATCATAGCTTCTTCCCTTGCCGATTCAAGAAGAGAAAGAAACAGAGTTTGTGTTTATTAACGTCTTGTTGTGTTTTGGCTTATGATTGGGGGGATTTGAGAAAGGTAGGACCCACAAAGTGATATTCACCCTCCAAGTTCGGCCATCGGAAAATAATTGTTTTTTTTTTTTTTTTTT
>Ga0041059_1003508_pt1 | contig 10674 bp, 4 predicted proteins | sample AraColnosormetaG_FD_56232 | JGI IMG/M metagenome (GOLD analysis project Ga0041059, IMG submission 56232) | Arabidopsis roots microbial communities from North Carolina, USA - Col MF nosort | ecosystem: Host-associated > Plants > Roots > Unclassified | place: USA: North Carolina | collected 2013-09-02 | reverse complement strand
TATTGTTTTGCTTTCGGTGGTGAAGTTTTTTTTTTTTTGTTATTTTGATATCTTTCAATGGTGAAACTGAAGGTACTCTATATCGTTCTTTATAGTCCAATTTAGGTGGTAGTTGACCAAAAAAAATCTTGAAAAGTTTGTTTGTATAGGTGTTATTAGTACTAGATTTGACTAACTAAAAATAGTCACTATCAATAAACAAGGAAAAGTAGTGAAATTTTAATTGATACTAGATTTTACTAACAACTTTATAACAATGACTAAGAAAGTAACAATATATCACATTTGGCATGTCAAACTACCAAAACATAGTTCACACGAGGTCAACACGTTTGAATCTGTTCCCAACTACGTTGCGAGTAACACATAGGGAGATATTTCTCAGAATCATGCTTCCCGAAAAATATTTTGCACCGAGGTGATCGGTTGGTCCGAATCTTGAATTGCATAAACGATGATTTGCAAAGTTTGTGAATTCTGAGCGAGCTCTTCTGAAGTACATCAAATTTAACGGTTGCAGAAATAACTTTGCTTAATCAACATAAGAAAGCAAGCATGTATAAACGGAAAATTCATGGTTCGTATTGAGTTGTTAAAAGTTACAAGACTCAGATTCGAATATGTCGTAAAGTACAAATCATTCAAAATAATTTAGAAGAAAAAGTACAAAAAGTTCAAATATCCCCCATGAAAGAACAGCCTCCAATTTCCTAAGGATCTCTCACTTCAAAAGGGAAATACACATTATACCTGTTTAACTGTATCCACACACATTCGAAGCTTCCATGAAAAACCTAAAGATTCATAAAAAGGAGTGAGGTTGAAGATAGATGGTAAAGACTTCAGGCAATCTTGAAGATCTCATTGATAGATAGCTTGATATTTAAGACTTAAGAGATTACCTCCTCATATTTTAGCTTTCTTTGTTTGGTTTCTCTTAAACCTTGAACTCGTGGACATGGAACCATTTCGTGGATGACCATTTGTTTCCTTTCACCACTGGACATCCACCTGAAAATCAATGCATAGGATATTGAAGTTTAGAAACTGATATTTGTATTAGCTTCTAAAGAAAGCAACCTCTTTAGTCTTATTACCGTGCAAGCTCGAAGGGTCTAGAGATGCATCAGGCCTCATGTTCCAGAAAAGTAAAGCATCTCGCTTCTTTGGTAGAACAGATAGTCCTTCTTTACCACATTTTGAGAGCTCGTTCCACCATGGGACAGCACTAATGTTTCCTCTTGCTGCAGGGAACACAGTCTCGCCACCATCATCGACATCAGAGCTAAAGAATCGTGTGAAAAAAAAAGAAAGATTAAACACAGAAATGCTCTGAGAAAAAGGAATAATGAGTTTTGTGAGTTACTTACAGGTACATAAGCACAGTAGCTATTCGTTGTCCTCCATTCTTGGTGTTGAACTCATCTAAGAAATAGTCATAGTGAGGCTCATACTTCTGCCCAACTTGGTAGTGAAGAACTTGAAGACCTTCACCATTTTCTACAAACAAAAGCGTCATCCACAAACTCAATAAGGGATTTCCAAAGGAACACAACTCAAGATATCAAGAGTAAATGCAACTGATGACCTCAAGATGTGTCAACATTTCCTGCTGTGCATCTAAGTATTGGATAACAAAGCAAAGAGCACTTACCAACAGGAATGAAGGTGAAATCTGAAATCCTTTTCTCAATCACCTCGACAACTTCGTCATGTCCTCTTCTAAGAAAAGTTCCTGAGCTAGTTCTCACTCTACACAGGATTGATACAACATCGATTATAAAACCTCCAGAGTTAAGCTAGAAGGACACAAGTAAATAGTCACTACAAACCTGCTATCTTTGCTCCCACCGGTTTTCTCATCTACCACGGTTGACTTAACCATACTCGGTTTAGCAAGGCTGATCAAGTGCTCACATTCTTCATTAGTCTAAAAGAAACAGAAATCTCAAGATCACATCTCAAACATTCCAATTTAATAACTCATTTCTAACACAATATCTCCAAAATCACTTTAGTGCAGAACAAACAAAGTCAACCCTATCCTTAAACCATTTTCGCTGAAACATTCTTCAATGAAAGATCTAAATTCTAGAGAAGAACAAAGTCAACTCAATCGATCAAATTTCTAAACAAAACAAGCTCAAATCTCTTATCTTGTCTAACAAGAAATACTAATCTTAAGTCCTAAATCAAAGAGAAACACGAAATTACCAAGAAATTGTGATAAACAACAGCACGAGGCTCCCAAGAAATAACTTCAACCCAACGTTCACCATTCCCTTCTTCATCTCCAGAACTCGTCTCACTAACAAAACAATTTCCAAAAAAAAACCAAATCAATAAAAAAAAATCAAAACTTTCAAATCAAAAACAAAAACCCAGATCGAAAAAATTGCCCTAACCTCTTTCGTACAATGTTGGTCAAATCATTCGTCTTGGAAGAGTTTCTATTAGCATTAGGTAGTGACAAAATCCCGAGACCCAGAAGAATCAGAATCACTACGAGAAGAAGTATAAGCACCGTGAAAGCTTGTGTTGATCGTGACACAGATTTTCGCGGCTGATAACGAAGATGCTGCTTCGATTTAGACGCCATGGAATTTGGTTTTTTCTTCTGGAGATTTTGTTTTGTTCGAGATCTAAAAGAATAACATTGAACGAAAGAGAAATTACGAAGAAGCTTAGATTGAAGTTTATTTATATATATAATAATGAGGATTAAGAAGAATTGTAATTTTTCTTGTGTGATCGAATCTCTTCTTCTTTGTCTTCTTCGTCTATGCAGACAAGTTAGGAAGGTGGCTTTGACTTTTTGGAATTTTGGACTCAGTCTTTTATTTTTGTCTTTTTATGTTTTGCACCCGATACTTTTTGTTTATTCACATTTAACCCGTTTGTTTTGTTAACCATGTTTTAGATTTGTTTTAATTTAGAAAAGATGTACTGTATGATGTAATTTTATCGATCAAGTGAAAAAGATATTCGTGGTCATTCAAAATATAAAAGATATAATTTTTGGTATTAAAAAAAAAATTAACTTTGAGACTTATTATTTCTGTTTAAGTTGCTACACTAATAAATAAGTTTTTGATCTAATGCATTTGTTTCATATTAACTTACCCTGGATTTGTTTTTGTTTTTGGTTTTTATTTATCTGTTATGTTGCTATCCATTTTTACTGATGTTATTTTGAGGGTTTACGAAAAAAAGTAAAAAGATAAAAGAAATTCATGTTCATGCAGTATGGCTGACAACATGAATTTGTTTATTTTCTATATTGATACTTGAATGACAGATGGATGAATAATTTTTGTTAAAAAGTAGTAAATTTCAAATTTAACTGTTTCTTTTTATATTGTTATTTTTTATAAAGAAAATTTAAACTTATAACCTAGATACTTATGAAGGTAAGTCAAGAATAGAAAATATGATAGGATTTATCCCACCTTTGTTCCCTTGAACCATGTGTTATATAAAAACATATTCAATGTATATGTATATGTTTATCTGTGAATTAAGATGTGGTAAGAACATGTTAGACATTACCAATACATGATTTGATCACTTCTTTAAATCTATTTGTTTATCTTCAAATTGAGATGGTCAGCTTTTTTATGATTATTGTTAATCAAAAAAGGTTAGGTAATAATAATATTTAATAAATAAGGATATAATATTAAATTTTTACAATTGCTACCAACTAAAATGGAAAGCCGATTAAACTTAATATATCCTTTTTGATATTAAGATCATATGCTTGAATCGTGTATAAAACAACTTAAAAATCTTGAGCAAACATATATGCTGGTTGTGGTTGCTACAATGGTACAATCGCTTTAATTTCTCTTTATACAATATTTTAATTTTATAATTTAACCAATTATTTACGATAAAAATGAACTATATATTCACTTAATTTTTTTAAAAATCATCTTTGGATCTATATTGTCACTATTACCAAAATCAACAAATTTTGTGCACATGCTGCACAACATAGTCTCAAAATCAATAAATCTGGCAAAGTATACAATCTTTTTGAGCCAAAATTCCACACACCCCTTATTATATTTTAGTTTTACAATGTTTTATGAGAAACCTAACAGTTCCAACGTAAATGCATAACATATTCGAAAGATTCATAGAATATTAAGAAAATTACTTTTCTACAAAATAAGTTCTTAGAATCAGTGACAAATCTAAACATGTATTTTGTATGGGGCACAAAAAAAATATATGTTTTATTTCAAATATATATATATATATATATATATTGTTTCAATATTATATTTTTTTGATTAGTAAAATACAAAATAATGATAACAAAACTTAGAATTGACATTTTTATAAGAAAGACCAACCAAAAAAGAAATTAGAATAATGTTATTTGGATAACTAATAAACACATAAAGAAAACATTGCAACATCAAAGGGATCTAAACATGGGAATGGTAATACTTTACTACATTACGACCAAAGATGCTAAGTAGCCATTGTAAACTCTAATACTCGCAAAACATTATAATCAATGTGGGGCACGTGTCCCACATACTCCTAACATACATCCACCCATGCTTGCAATCCAAATGTGACTATTGAGTTAAAATTATCATGGTTGCTCTGCTTTGCTGATGGTTGAGAGTCTGATGATCTACTTGTGTAGCTTGAAAATGACATAATGAACAACTGCCTTTTTGTGGGGTGAACCAATTGACATGCATTATCTAAACTGATACTCAAACAACAAAACCATTGTCGTGATACAAAACCAAATCTCCAATATGTGAAGCTACAGTAATATGCATGTGGTGTTTTTTAAAAAATTAACAAAATATGATGTAATAATAGAAAAATTACGATTTTTATTTTTGAAAAGAAACTAAGAATATTGTGGTGACAAGGTATATTTATGTTGATGTTAAAAAAAAAGAAGGTCATATTAATGTTATCATGAAAAAATAAAAAAGTCTATGGTAAAAAAAAATCTTGAAGACCTTTTTTACATTTTCATACTCCTAATTTGAAATATCTGTCGCAATTTATGCAGATTAAAACAGTATGAAGCTTCAGACCTAAAGCAAGAAGTTCAATGCAAAACCACCAATTGACAAAATTTTAAATGAAGAAAAAAAGAAACTCATGTTAAGTATGATTTAGTTTGAAGGATAATATATAACAAACCCTGGTTATTAGTCACTCAAATCTACTATCTAAAGTATATAAGCTAGGATTAAATTCAGCAACAATTCTGTAATTCAAATAAGATAAATGGAGACTCATTATGCACCTGATATGTATTAAATCTTTCTAATGCGTAGAATTGTAGACTGTAGCCACCAAAATACAATATAGAACAAGAATACTTATCATCTATGGAACAAGAAGAAATTAGTGTTCCATAGAAAGATTTTATTCAACAGTTACAAATCAACAACCACACCAAAGTCCAGATCCATTAATATAGAAGCAATAACACATGACATGTACAGAGACACACACGAACAAATATATACATATATGCAAGACGATTGATCTTGCAGAGTTTGCTGCTCATGGTTCAAAAGACATTGAGCGAAGTTGCGTAGAGAGGATTGCAAGGCTTGAACGAGAAACAGTTTGGTGTATAAGTCGAAAACCTCTTTCTCTTCAGTGAATCTGCAGATCCAAGAGCCGGCTGGTTCAAGTACGCGTATTTGCTCTTTGTCCACCTGAATCCAACATACACATCGAAAATCAAAGTTAAATCGCAAAACAGCCGAGACAAAAACCAAAAATGGTTCTTGTTTTAGGCTCATTGAATGGTTCAAGATATCTATAAAGGTGCAAGATTATATTGATGAGAAGTAAACAGAGACCAGTCTTTCAATCCCTGATGATCTTCGGTTTCCAGGTCCTCCATGTCCAAGCTTTCTTCAAAGCGTTTGTAGTCCTCATCCTGCAATAGATATAGACATCAGAACCACCTTCTCAGAGATTAAGAAATAAAGAACAACACAAGAAAAGAATTGTTAAAACCAAAAGGACATACAGAGAGATTACGAGCTCTGACACGAGCTGCAGCCTTAATAGCAGAATAGAGATGATCCTCTTCAATGATCTGCTTCTGTCTCCAGAACTTCTTGATCTGTTTATTGGTTATGCTGTCTCCATCGATCTTTCTTGATCCATATCCCTGAGATGGAGGAAGAAGCGGTGGAGGAGGAGGCAGCATCAATGACTTTACAGACTCATCCATAATCTGTTTCTTCATATTCATACCACAACTTCACCTTTCACCAGCTAAAATCAATTCGATCTATATATATACAACACAAAGATCACACAGAAAAAGCTACTAATGAATCTACAGAGATTCTGAATCTAACCTTCAAACTAAAGAGATACACCTAAGATTCTTAAGAGCCTACCAAATAAGTATCCAACGTCTACGTCTACCTTTCAAATTATCTTGTACGTTAAGACAAACTATAAACTCCAACTATACAAGAAACGACAAGTAGACAAGTAGATGTAACTTCCAATCTTCATCAACATCAACAATATTTTAAGCAATTAGGTAGTGTATGGATAATATAAAATATATGGTCTTGAAGCAACTAATGTTACATCATTCAATCACAGCCGTTGAATCATAAATGGCCATCACAATCAATATCACCAAAACGTCATTTTCAAATGACGTCCTCCATTAAACTAACACTATTGGTTTTTGTTCTGTTCTTCACATTCTCTTTAAGCCGATAGAGTTTGTTCTTAAAACAATCAGCTTCTAAAGTTCCTCGTACAAAACTCGAATCACCAAACAAAACAACCGATGATTATTGAACAAACTACGAAAATATTCGTCCCAAATCATTGAACAAATCAGTCAACCATGTGATTCAAACTCACAACAAACACAAACACTACAAATATGATCAAAATCCAAGCCAACAACATACTTAACATACATATCTTAACTATACTAGCTACAATAGACAAGAGACAAAGGAGAGAATATGATTGTAGATGTTTCTTCAAAAGCAAGCAACAAAAATCAGTTCCAAAAGGCGGTTAAACCTCCGTATTGCCATCCGTCTTGGCGCTGAAGCAAGCGCCAAGACCGATGGCAAGTCTAACGACCTTACTATCTGAGTTTTAAGCAACAAACATCTACAATCCTATTAACCCTTTTAACAAGTTTATACATATCTATGTAAAAGCATTAAACCCTCTGCTTTAGCTAAGTCTGGGACGAGACTTGAACCGCCTTGGTTTTGAATCGATACCGAGGAGCACGAGGAATGACTTGACTCGGACCAAATCCGTATTGGCCAATACCACCAGTGAGAGGAGGACCATCGTCGTAGATGTAACCGATGAGGTGGTTGCAGCTAGTGCACTTGATCTTGGTTCGTTTCCGTTGGATTCCCCAGTAATTTAGGGTTTCGAAGAAAGGCATGATCTTATCTTCTTTCTCGAATCGGAATTTCTCGGCGTCGACGGCGGCGAATGAGAGTGTTCCTTTGTTACCGGCTTCGAAGTAGAAATCCGGTGGAAATAAATCGTTAGGGTTTAGATTCAGATCTGATCCGCATTCTTTGCAAGTGTAGATCGTTGAAGCCATTGTTTGCTTCTCAATTCTGAATTCTGATTTCTTCTTCACGTCTCTCGTCTTTTTCTTCTTTCTCTGTGAGGAAATTTTCTCCAGAGAGAGAGACGCGTTTCTTTGGTCAGCGCCGTCGGAACTGACTCTGAATCTCTGCCGTTGTTAGATTGGGCTTATGGGCGAATTTTGTAATGGGCTTTGTGTAATGATGTTCATAATGACTTTCCTGTACTGTTTTTATTATTTTGGGGCGATAATTATAAATATAGCAGAAACTCTATAAATTAATAATGATAGGACCACATAATTTTATTAATTTATATAATAAATTAATAAATATTAATTAATAAGATAAATTAATAAATATTAATTTAAAGAATATTTACGTAAAACACAATATTATTTTTTTTTAAACAATATTTTTAATTTAGATTTTCTCGTATTTTGTTGTTTGTATATTCAATTATGTTATATATTTTATTTTATTTTTGACTTTTTTAATTTATTTTCTTACAAGATATTGTGTTCGTATATCTACGACGTTAACGTATAGCTTAATCCAATTTTTCTTTACACAAATCTTAACAATGATTTTTCATAGAAAAAAATGTTACAAAACCAAATATGATGGATCAAATACTCAAAGAGTTGTGTGAGTACAAAAGAGATCATACCAACTGTAATCTAAAAAGAATTGCAATTGTAGTTTTAACAAAAGTTTCATATAAAATTAGTCTTAAAATATTTGTTTAAGATCTATGATTATTAATTTATGATATTATTGGAACCATATTTTTACATAGAAATTTCAAAAAAATTATTATCTTATTATCTTATCGATTTTGCTTAATTTTTACATTGGCCCGACTTGAGACTAGCAAAATTAATTATTTTATTGTATTTATTAATTTATCGAGTATTAATTTATAGAGTTTCCACTGTATGTGTTTTGTTGTTAAGTAAGATTTGTGACAGTAATGGTGATAGTGTGACACTATTTAAGCAGAGTGATATTTGAATTAGTAATGATTTGGTTTGCTTGGTTAATAAATTCTTAAAAATGAACAAGTTTTTTTTTTTGCTTATTTTATTATATTCATCAAACATTTTCTGAAATTTTTCTAACAAAAAGAGACGTAAACAGTCAAAATAAATTTGTTGCCTTGCAACGTTGCAAATTTCAAAATCTACTTGAAATCTAGAAATATGATTTCTACCACATTTCGTCTTCCGTCGTGCCAAAATCTATTTAAAATCCAATTTGATCAAATCCAAAAGGCAAAATTTCCTACATACAGTATTTATATATCACACATGACACATGTGCACTATTAGTATTTATAAAATAAATGTCAATGTCAGCATTTTTTTTTTGTGCAAAATCAATGTCAGCATATTCCTCTGTCCTCAAATCTCAATTTGCTTCTTCTTCTCCTTCTTGATTACTTAATTAATCACAATTATTAGTAAGGTAAACTTCTTGTCCAATAATTTGTGATACAGTCACTGTTTTGAAGTTGTCATTAATGATGTCGGGTATCATCGACAAATCTAATTCGCTAACTGTGTTATTAGTATTATAAAATTACAACAAGCAGTGATATTGTAAATATTAATATGCTCATGGACCACTTATTTTGTGCAAGGGGGATAATTAACAACACATTCAATTCAAAAACATATTAATAAGTTAACATAAAAATAGTAGAATTATCATTCATTGAATCTTCTAACCAAATGATACTCATTTTTGTATTTATTTCTAATAAAGTAACTCCACTATGAAGAAAAACAAACATATATATTTGTAGATGAAAACTATATCAAGATATGTAATATTTCTATGCTAATCTCGCAGTTGTGTTACTATCTAAATTTAAATTTGCATATTGTATTATCGAATTTTGTGGTAACTCGAGCTCTTTGTTTTCCAAGAATTTTCTTTCATTCTTTGTAATGTAGGTTCGTCTGAGCCGAATAGAAAAGGATAATGAGAGAATCGAACATTGGTAACAATCCTTCCATAAGAAGATCGGTTGATCGACTATCTTCTTATGGAGTATCCGATTATCTACGAGCAGTATACCCTCAAAATAGTTTGAAAGTGATAAAAAATAATGACAATTTTTTTTCAATGATTATTTTATACCTTCTGATCCGCTTGATACCTCTAGATAAAATATAGTAGTACAAAAAAATTTGAAAATACATTTTTGATACGGCTTTTTTGATTAATAATTATTAAAACATTAAACTCTATACTGCATTGATACCAAGTTATTTAATTTACTAATCAAAACTTCTTTTCTTTTTCGTATCTCCTCAGCTGGTATGGAAAATTCTTTCAAACTTCCTCATTTCTTCTTCCACTAGTTATGTTTGGTTTTGCTTGATTCTTAATTGCATAATTAGAAAATGTCACACAAAGCATTTTTCCTAACTATTTAGACTCCTATTAACAACACCATTGGTTTAGGTCAAGATTGTGTTACACCAATAAATATCCATTGGCCATTGCTTCCAAAAGAATATGTTTGACCTAACCTAACGGATGAGAAAGAAAACTCTTTTTGTTTATAATATTACTAATCAACAACGACACACTACATAAAAAGATTTACAACTGTTACAAGAGATAGATTCAAAATTTTGAGCTCCAAGTAGCTGGGATGATTATGATATTCCCATTGTTTTACTATTCGACAAAAAGTAATACAAGTATGGTCATTGTGTTGAGTGGTATAGTTGACATATTGAACCAATCGATTTAATTTAATTTCAACTACTTCTTAAAAAATTTAAAAGCAATTTAAGCCTATTCTTCTTCCTTTTTATTAAATGTACACATTAATTGAACCTATCATATCATAGTATCAATTTAAAAAAATACAATAAAATCCCATCATTAGTGTTATCTAAAATAAAAACACTAATTATGACGTGATCTTAAATTAATTTTTAGATAAACAAAAACGAAAACAGAATCACACAAATGATGACGTGGCAATTCCCTACGTGTAACACCACACACAGTAACGTTCCTCTCCTCACTCTAAGCCCAAAAATCTCTCTTTTTTTTTTTTTTT
>Ga0041059_1003507_pt1 | contig 10676 bp, 8 predicted proteins | sample AraColnosormetaG_FD_56232 | JGI IMG/M metagenome (GOLD analysis project Ga0041059, IMG submission 56232) | Arabidopsis roots microbial communities from North Carolina, USA - Col MF nosort | ecosystem: Host-associated > Plants > Roots > Unclassified | place: USA: North Carolina | collected 2013-09-02 | reverse complement strand
TGGTTACTTTTTTGGAAATTAATAATGTATTTCGTTTTTTAATTAAATTTAATTAATTAAATTAGTATTTGACTTTTTAATTTTTAAAGAGATGAATTAATTTACTTTTTAAATTTTATTTCTAATGGCATACCTATGTAATTACTTACAAAAAATAAGGTTATATTTAAAATGTACTTCCCAAATAATATAGTAGAATGTGCTTTAGTTGGTTGAATACATAATACATTACAACAAATTGGAAAAAATTGTATGTACTTTTTTTTATTTTTCTAATCTATTTAATTAACCGAGTTTTTTTGTCTTCTTTATTCCATCTTTTTCAACTGTAGATCGGTAATATCCTCTCCCAAGGTAATGAATAGAAAACATGAGTTGTAGAGATTATATTGATGATGTCGTACCATTGCATGTACATTATAGATATATGTTAAGTCAAGAGGAGAAGAAGGAAGAGAAATTATTCGAATCTCGAAGATGTCTTGATAAGATCTCATGACACTTCAGGTACATTACAAAGCTATTCTTGGATACCCAAAGAAATTTCTCTTCAAAATATAATTTGAAATCTCACCATCGATTTCACGAAACCTGAATCATGTAGACAGAGAGGTCTGTTTTTGGGCTCGATTATGCATAAAAATAGGACTACATATCAAAGGCCAATATTTTTTTGGTTAGGATGAATCTTTGAGGTGGTGATGAAAATTTATATTAAGAGTATGAGAGCATTTGTTTTCTAAACCCTAAAAATAAACTTATATAAAACATTTATTAGAATGTGATCTGTATTCATATCTCTCAATCCGATAAGCTATTATAATACAACGAATACAAATCTGAAATTCTACACTTTATTGACATGTACATCTAATCATCGGGGTACCTTTATATATCACCTAATCACAACCATTCATAAATATACAAATTGTTTCCATAAATATCAACCTAATTAAATTGTAAATATATATTTTTAACAAAATATTTGCTGTAGCACATGGTCTAAAACCTCGGTTGATCAATTTGATCATTGGATTTTCAGATTCGAAGCCTGACAGCGGAAAATATTTTGTTAATATATCCAAAAATAAAAATAAAAAAAAAGACTATAGCCTTATAAGAAAACCAAAGTACTGTATATAATAAGATATCCAAATACAAATTATCTTCCTCTAAAACTTAAATTTACTTTTGTGTTAGGTATGAGATTTTGGCATAATTGAACTCAGCATATCAAATTGAACCTCTATAATATGGGCTTATGGGAATAAGAAAAACTTAAAAACCCACTTTCCCTATCCTGTTTAGTAGAAGTATATACTAAAGGCCTAATATATTCAGGCCCAACTTTATTTGATTTATCTCTCTAGAAAATAACTAAGCCGAAGCACCACGCCTCTCCGCAACCCCTCTCTCTCTCTCTCTCTCTCTCTCTCTCTCTATCTTCTAGCTGCTGCAAAACTCTTTTGTAAATTTCGTTAATCGTCACTCTAAAAATTCCCCCAAATTTTTACCCGCGAAAAATTAGGTTTTGTGACGTTTTAATCTTTTAATTTTCTTTTCAAAATTTTGAAGAACAAAAAAAAAAACCTCAGATCTTCCCTCTTTCTCTCTTCTAGGGTTTCTCTCTCACTCACTCACTGATTCGTTTCTTTCGCGGCTCTCTTTCTCTCCTCTCGTGTTGAGAATGGATGTGGCCATTAGTGATGATGTACCGGTGAATCTCGAATCGGTTGAAGAAAAGAGAGATGAAGAAACTGTGGAAGAATCGCCGGTGAAGAAGAAGAAGCCACGTTTTGATGAGGAAGTGAATAGAGTGGCGGAGATTGTATTGGTGTTATCGGCATTGCGGAAGATTCGAGGTGGGAAACCCCCGACGGAATTGGAGATTGATCTAATGGTGGAAGCTAAATCGAAATTGGTTGACATGTGTCAAGAGTTTACTCCCAAGGATATTATTGGTGTTGATGCTATTGGAGCTGTCATTGAAGATCTCGGTTTCAATGGTAAGCTTAAGGATCAGAGATTAGGGTTTCGAGCTCCTAAATTAACCATCTCTGAGAAGCTATCTCTTGGCAAGAGAAAGGTTTGTCTCCTCCTTTCTTCTTCAATCTCACTGCAATTTATAGACAAATCCGAAATATCTTTATATGTTGTTTTGGTAGATGGAGGAATTGAAAAAGAATCCAGTAGTATCAACTACATCTACATCTCCAGGTATGACTTTGCTTACAGTCAGTAATTTTAAGTAAACTAATAACTTTCAGGAGTCAGTCATGATAAAGTTCTCCACTGTATGATTTTTGCAGCAGTAAATAATGTTTCTATGGCGCATCAGTGGCCTAATAGCGAGATGAAGGCATCCGCTAGTTCTGTTAATGCATCTGGAAGCCATTACGTTAGGGAAGCGTCAGGAATAACACAAGCTAGAATGGAGAGACCACAGTTTAAGTCAGATTTGCATACCGGTACTTCTCAGGGACCAGGTATCTCCACTTTGCTTACCTCGTTCTGTCCCCATTTTATATTCTAGAGATATTCAGACTGGTAGAAGAAATAGCTCAAGTTTTGTGTTAGCTAGTGAATGTTTTTGGTCATTTTGTTGATTTGCTGTGGATTTGTATTATACTTTAGAAGTTTAAATCTTATTGAAGAATCTCATAGTGCCACTTCTGAGTATTAGTGCCGATTTTCAGAGTGTTTTTATAAGTTTTGTTGTCTGTATGACTTCTTTATTTTCTTTCGACACTTGGTATTATATTCTTTATATGATCTGGTTGATCAGTTCCTTTTGGCCATGAGGTTTTCATTTTGAGTTTGAATCTCATATCTTCTCTTGGCCATGAGTTTTTTTATTATGATCTCTCACGTTATTACCCTTTCTTATACACCAGCAGTTCCTGCCGGAAATTATTTTGGGAATACTACAACTTGGTCTGCCCAACCTCATTCCAGTACCTCCACCATATCATTTGGTACTGCATCAGATAGCAAGGTTCCTGTTCCGAGTTCTTCCAGAATCTCAGATCCGAGCTTTAGACCATTTATGTCTCAAACTCCACCAGGTGCATTCCCAGGCATGAAAGGAGCAACTTATGGTCAAACTTCTTCACCTTTTGGAAACAACAACCATGCTGAAATTGCTAAGTTAATCCACAAAGTTCTGCAACCGCGGGCTAAACAAAATCTCTTGTGGAACCCACCTTCAAGAGAATACATGAGTAAAGCAATGACATGCCAAATATGTCAAGGAACTATCAATGAAATAGAAACGGTGCTAATCTGTGATGCTTGTGAAAAGGGATATCACTTGAAATGTCTACATGCTCACAATATAAAAGGTGTTCCGAAATCTGAATGGCATTGCTCAAGATGTGTGCAATTATACAATGGCAAGTCTTTTCCTCCTAAATACGGCCGTGTCATGAGAAGCGCCACTACAGCAAAAATGTCTTCTAGTACAGCCGAAGTTCAATTACCCGCAGAGAAGGGGGTTGGTAAAATGGATCAAAAGGTTAGTCAAGAGGGAATGCCACATCTCGAGACAGCAAAACCAACTAAGGATTCAGCTATGGAACAAACAGTTGAAGCTGAAGATGTAGCTATGAATCCAATAGTTGAAAAAGCTATGAGTGAAATGGTGGAAGCTGAAGGTGCAGCTATTAATCCAATAGTTGAAGCTGAAGATGGAGCTATGAATCCAATAGTTGAAAAAGCAATGAGTCAAATAGTTGAAGCTGAAGATGCAGCTATTAATCAAGCAGTTGATGCTAACTTTCAAACACAAGCTCCCACAGGAAACGATGATGCTGAGAGTGATGATCCTTCGGAACCAGTATCTCACTCAGAGACTCTTAATCCTCCAGAACTAGAGAAAAAAGAAGTTATGAGGAAAGATGCTACTGAGAGATCTGTTTCCGCAGATTGTCAAGATAAAAACTCAAAGATCATAGCGGAATCCTCATTACAAGAGGAGATTTCAGCTTCTCAGACAGAGAACTCACCAACCCAGCCTCCTTCGCAATCTGACACAGATCATTCCCAACAGCAGAAGACGACACCAAATGTCGAAGAGGAGAAATCAGCTTCTCAGGCAGAGAACTCACCAACCCAGCCTCCTTCGCAATCCAACACAGATCATTTCCCAACAGCATAACATGACACCAAATGTCGAAGAGGCTACTATACCGAAAAATGTCACAGAAAATCCAGAGGACGACAAAAGCTGTTAATGGTTCAGACAAAAGTTACAGGGGGCAGCTCACTCTGTCCACAACAGTCGGTATTCGCACTCTATTTGGTCCTCAAGTATATATAAAGTAAGTGATGAAGTCTTTGATTTAACCTTTTGGGGTAGGTTGAATTTCTAAATCTATATTCTATGAAGTGCGTGTGTGGGCTTTCAATTTTCTGAGCAGAAGTAGTGACTGATTTAGTTTAGCTTGAACTTTTTTAAGACACTTTGTGAAATAAATCCTGAATTCACTGTAACCTTATCAATTTTCTACATCATCTAGTAACATGATATGTACTTTAGACTTTGTAGTACAAGACTCCGAAAATATGTTTACTTATTTTGCTATAATTAGAAGAATTTGTCACTTCACAAAACACGAGAGTGTATAGGCTTTTTATTTCCAATCTAATTTACAATGACATGACTCTATAACAACATTAATAATACAGTGGCGTATACAAAGCACAAATAATTTGATTTACAGTAGAAAGAAATTAGAAAGTGAAAGTGGTTCATTGCCAAAAGGCCCAAAACATTCGGATGTTTCTTGGAGATCCCAAAACAGATTCAAGAAATTCCAATGGTTTTACCAAGAAGCCAGAGAACAAGAGACAATTCAAGTCCGAAGATTGTATGGAGAGTACCTCTATCAAGTGTAAACCCATACACTGTGATTCCTGCGCTGTTATTCTCGAAATAACTCACTAAAAAAAACCCAACCAGATATCATTTTAAGTAAACCATTAAGACCAAAAAACAGCATTGCAGAAGATTTTGTATTCTCTTACCTAGAGCTTGCCGTTTTTGGAATGACATGGTACTGAAAGCATAAACAGGAATGATGTCATTATTGTCTAGATCATCTTCTTCATCACCATACTCGTCACTGTCTGATTCTGTCAACGTAACAACATCATGGACATTGTTGTTATCATTGTTGTTTCTAGCAACCAAAGTTGGAGTCTCTACTGTCTGATCAAAGGATTCTACTGTCTGATCAAAGGATTCTAACGTGGCGCATACATGCCATTTCGCAGCTAAACATGTCACAGCCTGAGCCTTGTGTGTGATCTTTGATGCACTTCGTAATAGTATCAGAAGTGCAGTAACTAATGTCATAGAACAAAGCTGAGATAAAAAAAAAAGCACACAAATGTAAGTTTTTCGAAATGGGTTTATCGAGAAATGAACATCGAGACTAAACAAACTTACAGCGAGTTCTCCAGCTCTGTAGATATTGACTTCAGTGTAGGCTTTGGTAGTAATAAGCAGAGAAGAAAACTGACTTCCAGTAACTAGAATCAATAAACATAGAATGAAAGAACGATATCTATGGCTAATGATTCTAAGATGACGTCTGATACGAAGATGTTCAGACAAGATAGAACCAACATCTGAATCAATCTGAAAGAGCTTAGCAAAGTCTTGAAGACGAAGGATCTGAAGATGGCAAATGAGACGGAAGAGAACACAAACAAGGAAGATTACGGTTGTTCGGTATAGCCAAGAACAAAGCTCCATTATACAAGCCACTGTATCGCTTAAGACAGCATTTCCTAAAAAAGGTATTCGAGATCCACCTGAAGCGTACCACCAAATTTTGTATGCACTCATTGCTGAGAAACAAGGAATCACAAAGTAGGACACAATATGAAGCGAAGTCTGCAAAATAAAATAAAAAACAATTGTAATGCTTGTGAAACAAGTAATATGGTAAAATCTAGGTTTTTACTTTTTACACAAAAATGTTTACAGCAAATAGTGAAAAAAATAACATAATTGTTTTTGTTGCTCAATCCTTAAGATGCGTCGAGTTGTTTCCTTACTTTATAATATTCATGATTCTTCTACTTTATTCTATTATTTTTTTTCAAATCTGACTTTATTCTTTGGACAAATTATTTGACATAATCCTAAAAGAATAGAATATTAACAGATATGACAGATATGAGTTTGTGACAGATATGATTATTTTTTTTTCTTTTTTTGCGATTACAGAATTTGTAAAGAAATCAAAAAAATTGTGATTCGAAAATAGAGAAACTCACATTGAGTTGATTGGTATAATTTCGTCGAACGGTTTCGCTCTCGTCCCAGAGTTTATCAAAGAAGAGGAAGCGTCGAAGACCATACTTGCTAACGAATCTGGTGAGACAGAGGAAAGAGACGGTGGCGACGCTGCTTAGAGAAAGCTGAACGACGGAGTCGTAAGGTCTTGAATGGTAACTGTCGCAATCAGCACAAGCGAGGAGGAAGTGAGAGATCGCCGGAACGACGAGTGTGAAGACGATGAACATGGTCCAAGAGAGAATCGCTGTCCATGGACTAGAGTGATCTACACACATCCACCTTAGGTATTTGCGGAAGCTGTGTAGCTCGTCTTGTTGGTGTGAAACGCAGCGATTGAAGATCTTGTTCGTGTTGTTGTTGTTCTCATGGTTTATCAGCGGCTCTTTCCCGACGGCGATGTCGATGTCCGCCATCGATTAGGAAAAGCTGCTGCGGGAGAGAATGAATCAGAGTTTTTAAGAGAGAGAGATCGCGTTTGCGTTTCTTTTGACTGCGATTGGTGATGCGATCTTTGAATAGAAGTGAGATGGGAAACGCTATTTATAAGTTTGTGTTAATTTTTTTGTTTGCGTGTAAGGTGTTGTCTAAATAGGAAGGAGTTAGTGAGAGATAATATTTGGAGTATAAAATTAAGGGTCAATGTCAATTAGTCAGAGAAAAGTGTTAATTGCCTATATTTTGTTTCCAAATAAACAGTTAATTGTGTGCCATTTTACTAAGTCATTTAATGCAATCATACAAAAATGAATGTAAATGAGACTATTTGGACAAATTTTGCGGGATTGGATGGCTAAATTAACTAGATCTAGTCTTAATTAACTACTAGTATGATTGCTTTCAAATCAAAATAGTAGTCTTAATTAACTAGATCTAGTTAATGTTATTAACAAAACATGAATAACTTGTTTGTGTCAAAACTACAAACACAAACTTGATTTAGAAGATAGTTTAAGCAAAAGGTGAACACAGGCTGTGGAGTGGGGACCCACTAACCCATGTGTTTTATTCAGACCACCGTTGAAGCATCGCCACGCGTGCCGTTTGTCTGTTCCTAAATAACCATATTATCTTTTTAATCACTAAATTAGTCATTACAACAGCTATACACTCTTTTTGAATGTACGGTGATTTTCTTATTTGAATCACCGGCGGGGGATATCTTAAGTTTACTTGAAAAAAGTTTAACATTTAAGAGCATATGATTGTTTAACTCAAATAATGCTTATGATCGAATCGAATACCATGTTATCATTTACAAATTTTTAATTGAAATTGTTAATAATTGTGAATTATTTGAAATAAATTCGTTTGTTTGTATCTGGTTGATTACTTAGTGGCTATGTTTTATAGACACCATATGGAACCATATAACAAAACGGTGCTCAATTACTTATCTCACATGTTTATGAATTGATTTGTCTACCACAGTTTTTAACGTGATGAGTGAGGATGACCTACGTTTGGTTTTAGTGAAAGAACATAAATGAAAATGTTCCAATTGTTGACAAAATTTAACTCCTTCCATGATCTTTATGTTAAATTATCCTTTTGCATGCTTTATTACAACGATCATCTTTCTCTTTTCATCATATACGATTTTGGACTTCCATTATGATGCTAATCGAAATCATTTCTATGATCATATTTCTTTCGTCTAACATAATACATGACGAATTCACCGAGTACGACCATAGTAGTGTTTGTCTTGGGATTATTTTGTATATTAATTAATCTGGACATCTAAAAAGCCAGGCCCGAGCTTGTGAATAGCCCACGGCTCCAAGCCCATTATTAGCCAACAAACTGTATCTCGTTCCTTACTAAATATTCAATCTTTCTCAAATTCGAAGTGATAATCAATATTAACACTTTTTTTGGTTTTGTGAAAGGGTTTTCTAATCAATATTAACACTTTTGAATTACAGTTTATAAAACAATATCTTTAGATAAATTATTACATATAATTATAAGTTAAGATTAGGCATATTTGTTATCCAAATTTGATCTGTTATCCGACTCGTACACGTCTCAAAAAAATATTTGAAACCTTAGTATCGAATGAAGATAAAAAGTATTATAATTTTCTTATCTGCAAGTAAGTGTCAAATATCAGTATTAATTCTATTTTTTGTACCTGACCCATCACTCGCTTTATTCCCAAATTCGTAAATGTAGTTTTCATTAGTGTTTTATAATGTTACTTATATTTTTATAAATGTTTCCTTGGGTGAAAGTTAAAACCTAACTTCTAAAAACTGTTATTATTATTATCGATATATTTTAAACTTTGTAAATATTATGAATACATTTTTATTATTTATTATTAATTTTTTAATCTAAAAATCAAATTGATGCTCCAATAATATTTAGGTCCAAAATTCTAATAAAATTAACAAATAAAAAATAAGTCAATCAAATCAAAACAACTTGTCTAAAACATATATTAGGATTTGAAACTAGTCTTCTATGAAGTCTTCTCATTCTTGTCGGTTGCAATTTTTTTTCATTTTTCTCAGCTGCAAAATTGATCAAGCTTGTTGTTAATGTCTTCAATGGTGATCTTAATTGCATTTGTCGTCTTTTTTGGCTTCTGTGTGTGTCGCTTCCACTATATTAGTTGATTCTTTGTGAAGCATAAAATTCTTGCTATTCAATGTCGAGGCGGGGACACCGTGTTTGTATAAGTTCCACATATAAGGCATATGAGTCTTGAATCCTAAGACACCAACAAAGATGACAAATGGACCGATATGAAAACAAACTCTTCTCCCATTGCCCATCTCATCACACGACCCTCATGCCTCTTTGTTACAGTTACCAAATTTATTATTTATGTCGAATTGGTTGATTTAGTTAGAGTTGTGTGAAATTTTATATATCTACGGTATATTATATTATAGAATAAATTCTAGTCTCTTATACTAAAATAAAGTTATGATTTTTAATCCACGTAATTGTGGAATGAAATAATCAAATCTCAAATTTCCCAAATATTTAATAATAATAAAGGTTTGCAATATCCCTGCAATTAATTACTAATATATTGTTTCTTAAATGTTCTACATACTTTTTTTTGAACAAAAAATCTTCTATGATTTATCTCTAGTATAATCGCTGCAATTACATCACATTATTTTTTCGTAAATGTTCTATCATTATATATTTATACACTAATAAAGTTTGTTTTATATCTAACAAAAGATTCAAAGAAATTAGTTTTGGACAACAGTAAAAACAAATATGTGGGTTTGGTTAGGACCCAAAGGTCGTTTAATAGTGTTTGTGGCAGAAAAAGTAAAGTAAGATACTAGAATTTTAGGGTAACGCCGAACACAAAATCTAATCTAATGGGTCAAACACGAAAAGAATCTGCCTGCCACCATACACCTCTCAAAGATTTATTATCAATTGCCCACCAAACTCAACCAAAACAATTGTCTCAATTACCTATAAAAAAAACTTATTTAAAAAAAACAAAAGCTAGATTAAATACCCTTTTAGTACGTAAAATAAAGAAATTAGAAAAATATCACAAAAAAGACATCCAACAACACCACAATTTTTAGGTTTAAGAGACGTTTCGAAAACTTCTAAGTTCTAACAGCTTTTCCTAAACTTAAAATTTGTTTTCTGAAATTCTAAGAGTTTGGTAAATAATCCTGGAAAACATAAGATATAGCATACCCCTTATAACCTAATTACAAAAATTTAATTCAGAAAATATCAGAACCCAAGAACTTTAACAAGCTTTACCAATCTAAGATGACCATCTTGCAATTTTTTCCGATCTGGGCATTAATTTTGAAATTTTAAGATGTAAAATAAACAACCAAAAATCTTAATCTCTAATTAACCAAATCACTCACTGCTACAGAACTTGTTAAGATTCAATCCATGAACAGTTTACAAAACTAGCTTCATTTGTCTTTCTTCTAGCTTAATTCACGTGAACAAGAACTGATCTTTGAACAAAACTCATCAGAGCTCTAGAAGATGAAAAAAAGATTCTAGATTTTTTATTTAGAATCATGAGTGTTCCAAATGTATATGTTACAAAGATGGGGGTTGTTTGATCTATCTCAAGAAAAAAACGAAACCCAGATCTGCGTTTTTCTTACAGTAAAACAAACAGACACAACAGATCATCGTGTTCGGTCTTCTTCTTCTTGGTTTTGAAGATTTAGTAATAATAGTAAAATAATAATACTCTTACAATATCATCACAGAAGAAACACAGAACCAGCTCAAGCTCTCTCAAGCTCATCACCATCTTCTTCTTCTTCTTCGTTTCTTTGTCTTTCTATTTCTCCCGCATAGTAAAAATTATATGAGATCAACGAAACAGAAAATTTAAAAAAAAAAAAAAAAA
>Ga0041059_1003506_pt1 | contig 10678 bp, 8 predicted proteins | sample AraColnosormetaG_FD_56232 | JGI IMG/M metagenome (GOLD analysis project Ga0041059, IMG submission 56232) | Arabidopsis roots microbial communities from North Carolina, USA - Col MF nosort | ecosystem: Host-associated > Plants > Roots > Unclassified | place: USA: North Carolina | collected 2013-09-02 | reverse complement strand
AAAAAAAAAATATAATTAGGATATATTAATTAAAGTGAAGAAAAATGGCAAAAAAAAAAAAGAGGCCAAAATTCTCACTTTTTTCTTCGACCGATTTCTTTCTCCTATTTCGTCTATATCGGCACCGAACCAAAAACACAAACGAAGCAGAACAAGAAGAAGAAGAAGAATAGAGAGAGACGTAGAGAGAGAGAGACAAAGGCTGAGCCTTTTGGGTTTCTCTTAGAGAGAAGATCTTTAGTGTGTGTCCCTACAATGTCTGTCAAGAATAATAGCTTCTCGTCGGCTGAGATTCCCGATGTGGCAGACCAACCACGCGACCGATTTAACCCCGAAGCTACACAGGATCTACAAGAGAAGGATGAGACGAAAGAAGAGAAAGAAGGAGATGAGGAAGTGAAACACGACGAAGCGGAGGAAGACCAAGAAGTAGTGAAACCCAACGACGCCGAGGAAGATGATGATGGTGACGATGCAGAGGAGGACGAGGAAGAAGAAGTAGAAGCAGAGGAAGATGAAGAAGCAGAGGAAGAGGAAGAAGAAGAAGAGGAAGAAGAAGAAGAAGAAGAAGGTAAAGGATGTGTTTTTGTTTCTTCTACTCTCGTGTAAACGTGAGAGTGTTTTGTGTTTGTTCATGTGATCGATTTGGTTCTCTCTCTTTGTTTCTGTTTCAGATTCTAAAGAAAGAAGTCCATCTTCTATATCTGGAGACCAATCAGAGTAATGATTTTTCTCATTTCTCTGTCTTTCTCTTCTCCAGATGTGTTTAGCTTGTGATGGGTTCTCTACTCCAATATTTCTTTACTTCTGTTGTTCTAGTCAATTAAATGTTAAAATTGCTCTGCTTGATTTAGTAATCTGTTGATGCATCTTCTTAGCACTTGCATGTTGTAATTCCTCTCGTATTACTGCTCAAAACCTCTACGCTCTTGTGGCTAAACAATGTAAAGTCTTTACCTTGAATAATAGCGGCCATTACTGGAAGTTGTGTCCTAAGAATGATTCATCTTCTATTTAACTTGACCTTTAGAATGTCAGCTTTATTTTTGTCTTGAGATAGATTCTTTACTGTAGAATAAAGAAGCTGGATGGATCTTTCTTGTTTAATTGTGTCTGCATTTTTTTCATGCAGGTTTATGGAAATTGATCTAGGGGAAATCCGTAAAGACGTGCAGTGTCCAATATGCCTAGGTACTCAATTTTGTCCTGAATATTTCTCGTTGGGAACAGAACTTTTGCTAAAGCTCGAAAGCCGTTACTTTCTTCAGTCGGCATGAAATTCTTGCGTCTTTTCATATCGTATTCTTGTAGATAAGTCGGCATGATTTGGTTCACACTCTATTTTTAAGCTACATTACTACATCTGGCTGAAACGAGTTTCTTGTTGTCCTGTTTTCAGGTATTATAAAGAAAACAAGGACTGTGATGGAATGTCTCCACAGGTTCTGCCGGGAATGTATTGATAAGTCAATGAGATTGGGGTACGGTTTCAAATTGTTTGGGTCTTACTCTTATTATCTATGTTGTTTTCGTTTCTTCTTGCTTCTCAGTTCTGTGCCACTTTCAAGTTAAATATTTCATCATTCTCTTGGGAGCCATAAGTGTTGGCTTTTCTAAAGCTTTTTTTTGAGTTTATATTAACTGAAGTTTCTATTGCAGGAATAACGAATGTCCTGCTTGCAGGAAGCATTGTGCAAGCCGGCGTTCTCTAAGAGACGATCCGAAATTTGATGCTCTTATTGCTGCTTTATTTACAAATATTGATAGTTATGAGGAAGAGGTAAAGCATCAACATATTTTTCCTGCTTGTTTGTTTTGGAGAGATTGTTGCTGTTAAAACGCTTTGTTTTTTTTGGTTCAGGAACTGGCTTTTCACGAAGATGAAATGGCTCGTAATAAGCAGGTCGGATACCATGGAGAATGTTGTTATTCACTTTTTTGACTATTGCTTAAAATATACTTAATCACCTTCTTATGGCTTTTGTGTAGATTCAAGCATCTATAGCTCAGATATCGCAACGACAATCTGAGGCTCTTGTGAAAAGACGATCTCTTGGTAAAGAGGCAGCAGTCTTAATGAGATCACCGCGTATTGCTAGTGGCTCCAGAAGGAGACGGAACAGCAGAAACATGGAACAACAAAACGCATCAGAAGCTCATGAAGATGATGATAATGATGATAATAACAACAGAGGAAGAGACAAAGATTCGTCTTCAGATGAGCGTGGTACAGAAGTCCGGCAGAAGAAACGTAGAAAACGGTCTACAAGTCGTTCAACACAACACCCTTCTTCTTCAGGTGCAAACAAAAACAATGGTAACTGTGCAGATAACGACACAGAAGTGTATAGAGACACCAAAGGCATATCTCCCGGGCTTGTGTGGAATCCCGAGATACTGGCTTGGGGAAGAGGCGGGACAAGGAGTAACACAAGGCATGGGAATAATACTTCTGGAGGTAGTAGTAAGAGTGTAAGGAATGCCCGTGTGAACAAACTTGTTGAATATCTACGCAGCAGCGTAGATGGATCTAGTGTTGAGGTACCAAAGAAAAAAAACGATGATTCTCTTCTTCTTGATGACCTGTATTTTTGATTGCAGTTAGTTTGGATTTCGATTAAACTTAATCTTTCTTGCAGTTGGATATTCATGTCAAGCTTGTCTCGCTGGATACAAAATGTATACCAGACTTACCACAGCCATATCTCTGTTGCCGACCCACTTTGCTTGTAAAACAGCTCCGTGAAGTGAGCACTCTCTCTCCCTTTACAGTTATCATCAGACTTGTCACAGTAGAAAGTGGTTTTTTGTTATATATATTGATGCGAAAGTACTTCAATATGATTCAATAACAAAAATGATTTCAGTATCACATACGCTAATATATTTGTCAACTTTCAATGTTGTACAGTTCGTTGCACTTCAGATACATTTGAAGACTGAAGAGGTTGAATTGTTAGTAACAAGAAGAAGAGTAGGAGAAGATGCGGCAATAGAGAATCTTCCTGCAGTGACTCCAGCTTCAGCAGCAGCATCTAAAGATGAGATGCTGAGTTTGGAAGACAATGAAACATTGTCAAGGCTCAAAATCGATTTCATTTCAAGCCATGAACAACATTTGGTAGCGTCAATAATAATAATTTTTATCTAAATATCTTACAGTCTAATCTAAGTATGATTCAACTTTGTGAGACTTTTTCCTTATTTGGTTTGTGCCTTCAGATCATAGCTTACCGGAAGAAGCAAACTGAGTGAAGAAACTTGGAGCCTAATGGACGTGCTGCGGAAGTGCAAACAGTGTATAATATATAAACAGATGGATCAGGGCTTGTTTTGTTTATCCGTTTGCTAGATTATATATCTCAGTTGGTTTTTTTATTTAGGAAGTTTTTTGTTTGTGACAAACTTTTTTCCTTTGTGTATTCATTGTAGACGTTGCTTAGTATTTCCGGAGCAAGTTTTTATATGGAAACCTTTTTTTTACTATATATATATCAGTCAAGTCTCAGAACACAGGAAGATTATGCTACTGCCTCATTTTATAATGGAGACGTTGAGCGGTTGGTGCGGTTCAAACGTTCTTGAACAGCAATATCTGCTGCTGCTTAGTCTTTTTTACTTTTTAACAGCTACCTCATGTGAGGAGAAACCATCATCATTGTTCTCCTGTCGATTCTTCTAATCACTCTAAGCTTTGGTGAATTTGGTTTTGTCGTCTCCTTGTTCGACCTGTGTTTAATTGACATGGAGTTTTCTTTGTTTAACAAGTGTAGGTAAAAATCAAGAACAGAAAAGAAGAAATCAACTCCTGGTTTGGATCAGAACTTACTTGTGAGGTAAGAATGGGTTGTTAAGGTTTGACACTGGTCTGGTTTGAGGAACGATTGTCCTTCTCAGTTGTTTTAGAGCTCTCTCTTCCTCTACCTGACAAAGTTTTAGGTAAAATACATTTACTATCATACTCTTTTATTAGATACATCTATACTTGGCAGAAAATTTATAGTATTATACCATTTTTGCGGCTTCCGCCTCTTCGAGATGTCTCTTGTACATCATCTCTTTCTCTTTGATCTGGAACCAAAGATGATAGAACAAGTTAGTTGAGAAATCAAAAGGTTTCTTTTAATCTGCTGATCGAGTTAGATAAGCTTACTTTATGGTCAAAGTCTGCCCTTTCGATAGGCCGATGGTCCACATGCAGATTAAACTCTTGAAAAATTCTGTAAGAGGCCTTTAGTTTATCCAGAACAGAAATTTGATCTCTGAGTCAGCCAGTCAGGTGAGAATTCACAGAAATTATTTGAGTCTTTGAATATGTAAAGGAAACTGTATATGTTGACGAAGAAACAGCAGATGAACAGTCACTTACTCTTTAATCACTGGCTGTGCTCTGAAGACAATAGGAAACAAACAAAAGCTCTATAGCCTGAGACATTTCCGTCGACACTACTGAAGATGTCTCTCTCCGTACGGGCTAGCGGCTAGCCCGGGCCATCGTTTCTAGATGGAACTCCTGCAACAGTAAGAATAAAGCCACGTTTAAAACGTCTCACTCAGAAAATATTTTGGATAAGAGCGTTTGAATCTCGTGGTCTGATCAGTGTGGTTGACTTGAAATTCTGGAGGATGTGGTGTACTTCTTTGTGGTGTGGGCATAGCTGGAGCTGCCAAAATCTTTGTGAAACAGAGAGGAAGCGCATGCTTAGTTTTCAGTTTTCTCATTTCTGTGCAGCTCTGTTGTTTCTGAAGTTACAGAAGAGAGAGACGTTGTGGGAAAGCCACGCAGTACCTTCTTATTCTAAGGTCGCTCTTTTAACTAAGGCATCTTTGCCAACATCTCTTCCTCAAGCTCTGAAGTGCGTTAAGTCTTACAGGACGAACTCTCTGAGATGTCACAAACTCTGAATTCTTTCGCCTTTTTAGTGTCATCGGCAGACGCAATGCACCTTTATGTTCTCTGTCCGGGTTTGCTTAGTGACTGAAGGGCAGAAGTTGAAGCTCGTGTTAACAAGTCCTTGTTTTTTCTTGTGAGGCAAAGTTGTTGGTTTTAGGTTCAGAATCTAGTGACATCAACGGTCGGATTAACACATACAGTGAGATAGTGAAACAAGTATTGCAGTTTGAGTTGACTAACTTGTCTGGATTTACCTCCCATCATCAAGCTTTTGCCTTTTGATGGCTTCACCTGTCTTGATTTAGAGTTATGCAAAACAAGCAAGATAGTACAGTCTCTAGATTTACAGTCTCTAAATAATAATGATAATAAGGTGAGCCATCAAATAGAGGTAAAATATTTTGTATTACTTTTTAATCTTTTGTTTACTCACAATTACAACAATCTAAATGAAACCAGATTCAAACTTTATTCTATATAAAACTTTATTCTATATAAAACTGACACTTAAATGACAATAAAATGTAAATTTAGTAATGGTAGGACGATTTTTGCTTCTCACAAAGATCAAATAAAAAGAAAATTCACATGTACATATTACGAGTATAAGAAAATATTAACTACCCTTTAGAAATGGTCAGCCTCGGTAGAAACGCACCGAAGTACTTTAGAGTGGACTTCTCCACGAAGGACCACCACACTGTCTGTCCCGAGTTTGGAATGCTTTCCGACTAATGCCAGAGAGTAGTCAGGCCGCATGCATTTCTGACTACCAGGTAAACTAATTGGGCCAAGGCCCAACTGACAAACTTCCCAAACAAATGTGATTTTTGTTTCCATAGAGGATCGAACTCGGGTCTGGAAGTTTTACCCTTCCCCAAATCTTCTCTTACCACTGGACCACAAATGCTTGGGCGAGTAGCTATTAATTATCCTCCTGTTAGGTTTATTCCTGAGTTTTGTTTGATAAAATAAAATAAAAACCTAGGTTCATTCGATTTGTATTATTGTTCTCATTGGTATTTACGTATACGATGACACAACCATCAACAACAACAAAAACTCATGAAATAAGCATGATCACTAATACTGAACTACTATGTACAAATTAGTCTAAGGTTGGTCTCATTGTGTATATCAATTAATTCGAAGTCTAGAAATGGATACACACACCACTAAATTAGTCGCGATTTCACTTCTACTGCTTCTCGTGATCTCCGATTACACTAGGCTAATGATTCAGGTTCACTCGTACGTACCATTTTGTGCATACACATATGATTACTTTTCTTATTGTCTAGACTTTCTCACGGGATATTACTACAAACCCGGTAAAAAATGTTGTGTCCATATCGTAAAACTTAACATAATTGCGAAACACAAAAAAGAGAACCCGAGGCTTTTGTGTAATTGTGTTGAGATGATGACGAGAGGTTATACGCCTCCAATGTTGGCTGATAAGATCCAACAGCTTCCTCTTCTTTGCAACACACATCTCAGTTTCCCTATCTCCTCTAGCATGGATTGCTCCACGTAAGTTTATAAACATTAAATTTTACTTTAAGTGGAGAAAGATTCGAGATTGGTTTGGGTTTTGATTTAAGATGATCTTTTTTATATAAACTAGTTATGTTGTTGTGTTGTATATTCAAAACTATTAATAATGTAGCATGTGTTTGGTTTTATGCAGGGTTTAAAGTCTTGAGGGGTTGTGTGGGCCAGTTTGCTTTGGGGTGTTCAAGAAATATGGTTCTATGTGTATGGGTATTCAATTTTGGTCTTGTTTATATTAGTTTGGTTCTTTTTTTTCTCCAGATTTTGACTATTTTGGTTTAGAGAATGTGGCAGCCACATTTTAAAAGTTGAATCTAGCATATATTTGTGTCATTTTCGTTAGATTTCGAATTCAGTTTTCTTACAAAAAAAGTATATCTTTATACTAGTATACTTCCAACAAATTTGAAGTATTGATTTAGATAATTTCCACTTTTAATACAATGCTGAAGGGACACTTGATGACTTGAATGAAAGATTTCTTCTCAATTTCTTTTTGTTGTCTTATCTGTTATTTAAAATTTTAAATAGACTTTTTAGCTAATGATTTATTCATAAAAAAAAATTTGGATTGGACAACTAATCAATAAATTTTAAAATAAGCAAAATGTGCAGTAACAAAAATAAAATAAATGTATAAAACATATCGATTTTAAAACAAAATATCATATATATGCGTTATTTCTTCATAACTATGCGTGTTTAAAACAATTGTCCTTAAGAAAAGAGTAACCGATTGGAAGGAAAAACCAAAGGATCTTCGTTTCCATGCGAGCCACGTAACCAATAAAGAGATCCACCCTTGTTTAACACCTCAAACCTGTTAAGACTAATCACAATGTTCGAAGATAATGCCATTTCTATATATATTTAGTATAGCATCACACATGCGTTCTGTGTTGCAAAGTTTACTCTAGAGTTATCACTGAGTCATGACTCATGATGACCATTATTATAGTATTAGTACTTTTAAGTTTTAGGTCGAGAATATGAAGCTAATACATGCATGTAATGATGTAAATATGCCTACCTTAAAAAATATCGAATTATTCAGAAACAATGACTCGATATCCGTAAGAAACCGCCAGCTCCTGCTGAATTGCATGAACCTATCTTAATATTCTTTCGCCACGAACTCTTCCCTTTTGTCTCCTTCTTATAACTCTACACATCATCATTTCTTTTCCACTAAATAACTTACAATACGTATACCTTTTTCTTTTTTGTCAATTTAAATCAACACTAAGATATACTTTAAATACGAATCATTTAAATGAATATAATGTACTAATTGTTTCAGATTTTATTTCCTGTTTAAAAATATACTCATGAACTAAAACTAATTAATAAAATGTGGATAAATTAAAGCCTTTTAACAAAAAAAAAATGTGGATAAATTAATATCAATATGTTTCCTTTTTATTTTATTTTATCTATTTCAAAAAAATAAGTTATTCAATACATATGTTGATATTTTGACTATTTTTAATCATAATTTAAATCAATTGTTGTGTTCTTAAGCAAAATATCTAAAAACGAATATAACCACGTCCACCATAGAAGCACTGCAATTTTAGCATTCTAAAACATCCTTGATATTTTTTTGTCAACGTCTTATTATCTTTTATCTCAAACCATGTATATGGATGTATCCACTAACGCATATATATAGAGACAATTAGGCATCTATCATTTTATCCCACACTTATCTCTTCCTATCTCTCTCTCATTCAAACCCAAATAGGAAACAAATACACAAAAGTATAATAAAAAGTCTTTCTCTCATCTTTCGCCACGTAGACATGGACGTCGAACATCACAAATCCGGCCACATCAGTAGACCAACGGTGGATATTCCACCGAGGAAGCTTCTTTCCTCCGCCAAGTCTCCGTCGTCAGTTTCAAGTCCCCTTCGCGACTATAAAGAACAGAAAGACTATTGTTACGACTCTGACTCTGAGGATCCTTACGCTGGAGACCATTTCCGGATGTACGAATTCAAGATCCGACGGTGCACGCGTAGCCGTAGCCATGACTGGACCGACTGTCCTTTCTCTCATCCCGGTGAAAAGGCTCGTCGCCGTGACCCTCGCCGGTTTCACTACACCGGAGAAGTATGCCCTGAGTTTAGCCGTCACGGTGATTGTAGCCGTGGTGATGAATGCGGTTTCGCTCACGGGGTTTTCGAGTGTTGGCTTCATCCGAGTCGTTACCGTACGGAAGCTTGTAAAGACGGTAAGCATTGTAAGAGGAAAGTTTGTTTCTTTGCTCATTCTCCACGTCAGCTGAGAGTTCTTCCACCGTCCCCGGAGAATCATATTTCCGGTGGTTGCGGTGGATCACCGTCGTCATCCCCTGCATCGGTTTTAAGCAATAAAAATAATCGATGTTGCTTGTTTTGTTCCCATTCTCCGACGAGTACTCTCTTGAATTTATCACGATCACCTTCATCGTCTCCGCCTTTGTCTCCAGCTGATAAAGCCGATGCATTTTCACGGCTGAGCCGCCGTCGCACCGCCGTACTAAACGAACTGATTAGTTCTTTAGATTCCTTAAGTCTCACGGAAGCACTTGCAGCTTCTTCATCGTCTCCCGTTACCATGCCCATTTCCACGGCGACGATGATCGCTTCATCGAATCTAAGCAGCAACCACCACCACCACCGTCTTCCGCCGTGGCTTGATGTCGGAGACAGAGATCTCCAATTACAACAGAGTAGTCCTCTACGATTTGCTCTTTCACCTTCTTCAACTCCAAGTTACCTCCATGGCCAGCTTCAGCCACCACCGTCGAGCTTCTTTGGCGATGAATTCACACCACGTGGTGGCCGGCTAAGCGATTTCTCGGTGGCTGCAGCTGCGGCGGCCCAAGCTAGGGATAAAAATAGCTTTGAAGTCGGTTCTAGTGGCGATCTTGATCTAGGATGGGTGAACGATCTTTTGACATGAACAGTATGACATCAACTGTGAACTACTTGAGATCTTTCCCGACGGGAATAATTATACGGCGGCGCCGCGGCGGAGGTCCGTCGTGGTACATTGTTTATTAAAAAAGTATTTACGATTTTTTCCACGAGAGCTAATTAAGAGTCTGTAGTACTATGTCGTGCTTTAAAAATATATTTTTACTGTATTTTTTGTTAAATAAGAGAGTCCATAACTTCTATTGTTATATTGATCTCTTGGAACTTGTAATATCTACTACATTGTGATCGAATTCCTATGTAATGTTTACTTCAAAATATTCTGTTTAATAGAAAATGATGATGTAGTTATATGCCTACAGTACTTTTCATTAATGTCCACAATCATTACTATAAGAAAATTGATTCTTAATTAATTACATAGATTTAAATCGGTACATCAAAGAATTGTATATGCTCTATATTTGTGCTATTAAGCAAGTGAAACATTAACATTGTAATTGTAACATAACATTATGTCCCTCGAGTCGAGTATATATATAGTGGAGAATAACGTTATTGTTAGGTTTCGTTGGTTGATTGTGGAGCAAATATGCTATTCCTATCATATACTAGTTACTACAAAATCTTAAAATCTTCATTTTTATGACACTAGAACTTAAAAAGTCCGATAATAATAATATAATTTCCCCACTCCGAGAGCACTTGTTTCCTAGGAGACATACTTATCTGAACGACAGCTGTACATGCATAGAGATAGAGGTGTACATTACTCATATAGATATGGTATAATTAGGTATAATATATATACAATTATACATGTGTATATATGTACATGTGATCATGTGCATGTATATACATAAATAGATAAACATAATAGCAAATATACAAAAGCAAAGTATGTCGGGGTGTGGAGGTGTCACGTGGACCGGATGACCCACCAATACTTAGTTCCCATTCTCATCTCGATGGGTCGATGAGTCCTTTAGATGTCTCCTTGGAGACATATTTCACCATCATGCATTATATGTATTTACATATGTTTTTGGAGAAAGGACCGTGGGCCAATTACACCATAAAATGGACCCTAATAAGCTTGGATTTAAATATTATGGTACATGGAACTCTAACCATTTACTTCTTGTTGAAGAGTTTGGTGCATGCATGTACCTTTAACTTCCCATCTTTTTTCTTGATTTTTCTTTTGGAGTGTTCACTCTTTGAGATGTGAGAGTGAGGACCACGTACGTACGGTACTACGGTAGATGAATAATACAATGTGAAGAGAGTTATAAAAAAAAAAAAAA
>Ga0041059_1003505_pt1 | contig 10680 bp, 8 predicted proteins | sample AraColnosormetaG_FD_56232 | JGI IMG/M metagenome (GOLD analysis project Ga0041059, IMG submission 56232) | Arabidopsis roots microbial communities from North Carolina, USA - Col MF nosort | ecosystem: Host-associated > Plants > Roots > Unclassified | place: USA: North Carolina | collected 2013-09-02 | reverse complement strand
AAAAAAAAGAGAGAGAGAAAGACAGATAGAGAGAATTGATTGAACAGAGAAGAAGAAACAAATCTTGCTTGAAGTGTGAACAAGATTCTCAAAACAAAAAAAACCCTAGAAAATTATGAAAAAATGGCAAATGCAAAAAGACAATTAATTAATGAGGATGATGATGTTGCTGAGATAGTAGGTAATGAAATTTAATGAAGACTGAAAAATAAATTATAGACAAAAAATAAGTAGAAGACTCAAACCAAGAACAGATATTCTTCTTTTTTTCCTCCCTTTCACACTTGAAGATGAATCAAGATTTAGATTCACTTGTTTCTCTCCCCTGGAATCAAAACATTCATAACCAAACATCAAAACATGAACTGAGCAGAAACTAAGAACAGAGAAGAATAAGAAACTTACAAATTACAATGAAGTAGAAGATCTCAGATATGGCAACCAAAGCAATTGCAAGTTTTGGGAGTGAAAGAACAGTAACCAAAGGGTCTATTAGGGATATTGCAGTTAATAGCATAGCAACAAGGAGAAGGCAAGCAAAGACCTTTAGCACCACCACAACAAGTACAAACTGAACATATCTGAAAACTTCCAAGTTTCCTTCTTGTTTCATTCATTACCATAAACTTCTCCTCCCCCAATGGCACCATCATCATCTCATTATCTCCTTCAGCTGGTAATACCTCATTTGCCTAAACAAAATTCCAATCAAAACCCATAAAGCTCAAAACTTTGAATTCAGGTTATGTTAAAGGTTTGATTTTTAACAAAATTAGAAATACCCAGATGTGAAAGAAGAGAACTTTAGAGGGATCTAAGTAAAGAAACTAACCTGGTGACTGGAACTGATGAAGATTGAGAAGAGAAGAAGCAACAAGAAGACAATAGAGATCTTCGATTCTTCTAAAGTTCTCATTTTTTTTTTTTTTGGTTTGAAATTTTATTTTCTTTGTTGGGTTTGGTTTATTATGTGGTTAGGGATTTTGGGTAAAGTAGCAAATGCTACTTCTCTCTCGAGCTACTTTTTTCAATTATTTTGGTTATAACATTTATGATTTTTGTAGAGAAATGTTTTTGTTTTTTTTATTGAGGGAAGAAATAATAAGTGGGGTCTTTAATTTTACTATTCTTTAATTTCTCCACTTCATTACCACACCAATATCGAATCAACTGATAGAGAAAACCATACCAATTGTAATAAAACAGATTCTTCTTCTTCTTTTCGAAGGATCTGATTCTTTTGGTGACAAATATAATTTCAATAACGTTGAGTGTTTTTTTCAATTAGCATTTAGAATAGTGAAGTGGAGAAGATACCAGGCAGCAAAATTTATAACCCATACATAAGAGCTTATTTGGTCAATGACAAGAATTTAAAAGTGTGTCGTACATGTAGTATATAGTCTTTGAGTTCATAGTTTCAGTAAATTTCTTTGAGTTCATATCTCTGGTACTGAAATCTGATAACAAATAAAATAAATGAGTCATCTCACAATATCTAAAGGAATAATCTAGAAAATGCGTTGCCAAAACGTGGTTTTGAAATTGTCCACAAATCTGAAATCTTTGTAAAGTAGTAATCTTCAATATCCAATATATACCGGAAGAAAAATTACGAGAATACTATTACCGTAATTAGTAAATCAAAAAGATTTTCATATATTCTATTAATAAACTTAATACAAAGAAGATCAAGGTATATATCTTTAGGTGCAAGACAAGCAAAAGTAAATCTACTTGCAACTCTCATTAATAATACTATGTAAAGTTGATGGTGTAAGAGATAAAAAAAACGTTTGCTTTGAAGAAGATAACAAGGAAATCTCAAAATTGCTTAATAGTACTAAATTAAAATTTGAAACCTTCAATTGGTTGGGAGCTAGATTCTGAAAGCACAAATTTGAAGAATGCCAAGTCAAACGGATTAAACGGGACTTGTGAAACTGATACTACTAGATAAAATTCTTGACAAAGCCCAAGCGTTAGAGGGCTCAGATAGGCCCACTTTACAAATGTAACGACGTCGTTTTGCGTATCTCAAAGTAAGGAAATCTCTCCTTCGAGAGCAAAGAGAAAGAGCTTGCTAGGTTTTTCTCTTACTCTGCAATACACAGCAATGGCGGCGAGAGGTGCTATGCTTCGATACCTGAGAGTCAACGTCAATCCAACAATTCAAAACCCTAGAGAATGTGTACTTCCTTTCTCCATTCTCCTTCGTCGTTTCTCCGAGGAAGTTAGAGGCTCTTTCCTTGACAAATCTGAGGTCACAGATCGAGTTCTCTCTGTCGTCAAAAACTTCCAAAAAGTTGATCCTTCTAAGGTAAATTCTTCTTCGATCCGACCCATTTCTTCATTTTCGATTGTATTACGATGAAATTGTGTGATCCGTGGTGATTTCTGGTGTTTACTTGTTATCTAGAAATGAAAGATGATTAAAAGCTTTGATTTGTAGCTGGATTTAGTATTCATTGAAGTCTATCACTCAGCAATTATTCGTTATTATTTACTAACCTTGAGTAGAGAGAACTTAGGATTCTGCATCGTTTTATTTTTCACTTGCAAGAACAAAGGAGAAAGTTTTATCGTCTTGAGAATTGTATATGTACATTTGAGTATCTACATTACAACAATTTGGAAACTTTTGTTCATACTTGTGTTGATGTCTTCTTTTGTGGCTTAAGGAGATTTGTCCATTTCTTATTTACGTCTAGTAGCAATGCATATTTTCCTCGAAGGGTTGGAAACTATTAGTGAGTCCTATGTATTATTGTTAAGCGATAATAAACATTCGCTCCTTGTTCTCTTATATTTCTGTGAATTCTTGTTTTCTCGATGCCATGTTCGGGTGTTTCTAGCTAATGAAAAGTGCATTTGACTGATGTGGTTCTACTGATAGCTTATCTTTGATTAGGTTGAGATTTTCAAGATCCCTTCAGCATCATGTAGAAAAGAAGTTATCATTCTTGTATCTTGAAAGCTTTTTGAGAAGTTTAGCCGAGTGATTATTTGTGCATTTACTGTAGGCTTTGTGTTTGAGTGTTCATGTAGTGCTTCTTAGCCCTCTTGATCAGCAACGAAACACTAAATAATAACTTGGAGACTTCATCTGACTATCTGAACTAATCAGTTGTTATCTATATTGGAAGTCTCAGGCTCCAATTTCATTGCTTTCTACTAGGCTTGAACTCTGTACTAATACATTTGTACTCTGGTGGCAGGTAACACCAAAAGCCAATTTCCAAAATGATCTAGGGTTGGACAGTTTGGACAGTGTGGAAGTTGTGATGGCATTGGAGGAGGAATTTGGGTTTGAGATCCCTGATAATGAAGCAGACAAGATCCAGTCCATCGATCTAGCCGTTGACTTTATTGCTTCTCATCCTCAGGCTAAGTGAAAAGAGAAACAAATTCTTCGGTGTTCATGCGTGCCTCAGCTGTGTCTACAGATTTTGTTAAAGCCTAATAAGAAGTAAAGAAGCAAACAACATTTTCTTTTTGTCATGAGAATGGATAAGCTTTTGTGTTGGCTCTACTACTCTGGTTTCATAAGTATTAGATGTGTTTCTGCATGAATTACGAGGCCTTTCAAAGAACTTTGTTTTCTCTTGATTTTATCTTATTAAACGCATCAGACACTCCTTGCATTATTAAACAATCCTTCAAGTGTCCCTGGCTCGTCTTTCATTTAAAAAAAAAAAATCCATTTGCTAATTTAGCGTTCAAATAAATGGAACATACATAGAGTTAATAACTATTCAACATATACTCATTTTATAATCTACCACAGAACATACATAAAGTGTCGAATCTTGTTTAACTTAGTATGCATGTGAAAAAAAAAGACTACAGTAGCAAAAGAAAAAACAAGATTTGGTAAGAAATACTCTTTTTGGGTATAAAGTTCCAAAAATATTTGGAATTGGATACATTTATCGTCAAAACAAGTTTCCTTCAACAAGCTCTAAAGGAAGCTTCTTTGGAAATTCCCAGAAGAAAACTTGGAAGCCAAACCTTCAGCCATACCATCGGCATCAAGTTTCACATTCTGTCTCCCGGCAGTAAGGTCGTTTTCACGGTCCCATGGCTTCCACGGATGTTTCCCTACCCACTCGTCCTTCTCGGTTTTCTCTTTGGATGAAGACAATTTCTTCTTCTTTTTCAGACGGCTTGAAGAAGAAGAAGAGTCTTCTCTGTGCTTCTCTACCAGAGACTTTGCTCTTTTCTCTTTGTTATACTTGTCTACAAGCTCAGCATCCATGCTTCTTTTCATATTTTCCCCTTCGTTTGATGCAAGCGCACTCGCCTTGTTGTATGCCTCCAAGTAACTGATAAGAACAGCGGAAAGAACAAATATAAGAACAACGCTATGAAACTTCAACCAAATGACCAAAACCTTGAATATCTACTCCGCCCTTCAACAATCTGCAGAGACAGCCCTATAAATCCAACCCTAACTAATGGCTATCTAACAACTCACAACAGCTACGATTGATGTATTCAGTCCTAGGCTAATTATAGTAGACCTAGAACTTAGGTTTGAGCAGCTGAACTTCTTCAAAAAGAACCAATGTGTTTTGCTTTCATGACCAAACAACATCGTGAAATGTAGTTAATTAGTGTGTTCTTACTTCATCTTTGCTCTTTCAGCTTTGTCCATAGGAGTATCAGTCCACGCTGTAGTGTCTCCGCGTCCTTCTCTAGCATTTCTACTAAACGTGGTTGATTGCTGCACGGCCACTCCAACCTGCGAAAGAAGAACCCCAAATAAGATTTAAAAGTTAAACACTATCCAATAATTCAAAAGCGTTTTCAATCAATTGTGGATCTCTCACCTTTCTTTCAGGAGGCAGAGTGGTCATCCACTCATCTCTTTTAGGTTCAGGTTTAACCTCGGTTGCTGCCAACAACTCTGCATCCCCTTCCATTGATATGCCTGCAAAACGGAAAAAAATCTTCATTAGATTTTCATCCCTAAGAGGCAAAGAGATTAAGGAGCCTGCATGCCACAATGATTCATCTTCACCTTGTGATCTTCTCCACTGTGCTGCTTCTTGCATTGAACGTAATTCAACCTGTAGGGAAATACACCATGTCTATGTAAGTAAAACCAACATATTTATCCTGAAAGATTACATAGATCAATCCGGCAGAATTACAAACCTTAAATGCCTCTTGTTCCTCCTTAAGTTTAATCTTGTCATCCATTGCTTTTCTCTGTAGACATTAATACATTAGAGATATAATAAAAAGGGCAATATATAAGAGATGGTATTAAGTGAATACACATAAAGAGATGATGGATGGCCACATGATTCAGTAAGTCTCTAAGAGCATATTGAAAAATAATCAGACAGTAGATGATTCTTATCTCACCTTTTCTGGATCTTGTAATTCTTTGAAAGCTTTATTCAGTAAAACAAAAGCTTCCTGGGCTTGGGGATGAGAACATTTGTCTGGGTGAACAAGAAGCGACAGCTTCCAGTACCTACAGACCAGAATTGTCTATATCATCAATTATGTAACTGATAACTTAAACTTGTGTAAAATGATTGAGCGCAGTTATTTAGTGACTAATAATCATTTTTCTTGATTCCAAAAAGTGTAACAGAGTCCATACCTTTTCTTCATATTATCAGCAGCCATATTGTGATTCACTCCTAAGACGTCGTATGGACTATTAGCGTCAGCTTCCATAATCCGTGTCACCTGTTAATGCAAGAAGTATGAGTTGGTACTCTAGCGAATACACTATCCATAAACTTTGTAAAAGAAAGAACTGTATTGATAATGCCAGAAGGAAAACTAAGAACCTCTTCAAATCGCTCTGCCTCGTTCGACGATGCAACTTCTGCAACAACAGCTGGTGGAGCAGGTCCAATGAAATATTCTGAATCTTCTTCTAGCTCAGCTTCTCTGAAGCATTTATAATGAATATCTATTAAACTGGTTATTCCATAATAAAATAAAAAGACAATGATCTTTGAGCTGATAATCAATTAAAAGTACCTAAGTTCAGCTTGAGCTTCTGTTAGCTTAGCTGCTGCAGCAAGTAACTCAGCTGATGGCATTGCAGGTCCAATCACCCTACAATCAAATTATCACACCATGTTTTATCCTCTAACCAATTAATATCAAGCACACTAGAATTAACCACAAATAGAAAGCGTGGTCACCTTTTCTTTGGACCAGTAACATCATCAGCTGAATTCGATCCCAAACCGTTCTCATCTGCCAAACCCTTTTCAGTTTCCTTCAATGGGGAAGAATCGTCAAGGCTTTTCTCAACATCTTCTTCGCCGCCTTTAATAAGATGCCCCACTACATCTAAAGAAGGAGAAGCACCTGGTGGTAATAAAAAGACTCTATCCCCACGTTCCTTTAACTTCAAAGAAAGAAACAACTTCTTCAACCTCTTCTTCAAAGTGCTCTCGGAAATACCCTTTATATCAACCGCTTGTCCGTCATCAATCATTTTCAAAAGCTACATCAAAAACGAATAGCACTAGCTATGAGTTCAGGGTTCACCACAATTCCACTACTGAGTACTCATAAACCAAACCTATCTTAGAGTAAAGAAGTATCATATTACCTGTTTCAAATCATTGCCAACATTAGGAAACTCCAAAAGCATCTCTTTAACCACAGTTTCAGGATCATCCTCTTGATCAGAGAATGAATCAGAACCAGAGTAAGACTCAGTATCAGACTCATATTCACGCTTCTTAGTCTTCTTCTTCTTCTTCATATCCCTCCTCTTTCTCTCCTTCCTCTCAATCTTCTTCCTCTTCCTCTCCTTCTCTCTCTTCCTCCGTTTCTCTCTCTCATAACTTCCTCCGTCACTTTTCCGCCGCTCCTTTTGCTTCTTCCGCCACTTTCTAGAAGATGAATCAGATTCGTCTGAGCTGTATGACGAGGAGGACGATGTTGCTGACGATGGAGTATCGTCTCCCGAATCAGAATCTCTCTTCCAGTGCTTACCCATATTGTTCAATCCCTGAATCAGATTTTCCAAAACCAATCAAGAGCCTAAAATCCCTCAAATCACCAAACTAAAACGTGGAAATTAACTATTGACCTGTTCTACACTACTCCGGCACCGTTAAGGACGAGAAATAACTTTCCGGCGGAGTATTCCGTCGTAATCGTATCCTTGTTCCCCTTTTGGTCGCCGTGGCTACAGTCTGCTCGTGGTAGAAGAGATGAGCGAAGATCGACACAAGAACTGCGTCGTTTATGATTAAGAAAAATAAAAAATAAAAGTTGTACATTCTATGGGCTAATATTTGAATTGCTAAAGGCCCGTTTAGGCCCGCATTTCCATAATAACATCCCTAAAAACTGGGTTTTGAGAAAATAAACCCTTTATATATTTTATTTTTTCAGTTTATAATTATTTTATAAATGATTTCTCTCATGGCCTGTAAACGACTTGACTTCCCTTAAATTTACTAACAAATACAAATTGACAAACATGTGGTTGGACAGGTGAAATGCGATCAAAACAAGATATGGAAGCTGCTAAATGTCTTTGTTCTTGATATGTCATGAAGACAAGATTTTTGATTTCCCGATTGGTGAGTACAAAAACACACCGATCGAGGATTAAAATTAAAGGTTACATAAAACCAAATGATGGCAAGATGGTTTACATGAAGATCTGTTGAATCATCATCTCTAACCAGCTGCAGCTACAACAACATAAGCTAAAAATCAGATTTGATCTTATAACGCACTTCAAAGACAGCTTCCTAAACCTTGTTGATATTTCCATGCAAACTCCGAATTCATTTAATTCCACGTGACTTATAAGTTACAACCAAATAATATAAATCCACAGCTGCGAAGATAGCCAAACAAATATATAAATGTATTCTCCTAGGATCATAAGATTTAAAGACTGCTAGGTAAAAGAGAAATTTGTGCATAGTAATTGCGGCGTGGTCTACCTTTCATTGCTTTGGGAGAAGTAAAAGTGGAATCATCTTCTCCTGGCAGCTGGTTGCACTTGTGCACCTCCTGCCTGTCCACCCGCAGGTTCTTCAGCCATGTTTGATGCTTGTGTCACGGCATTCATCACTACGAGTCCCAGCGGTATCAAATACATCCACTGCGTATCATATGAAAGTTACATCAAGACCTAAAATAAAGAAGGAATCATCAAAAGATCTTTATCGTATTACTCACATATTTCGCCCAAAATGATCTCTCTGGTGGTGGTTCAACTTCTCCCTCTACATTCTCACTGCCTAGAATCTCCTCAGTGAATATTGGAGTTCTGTGAAACAGTCAGGTAAGGATAAGATAAAAAAATATTAGTTATTGGGCTAAAGGGTGGAGAAGCAATGGTATTTCTTGATTGATATAACTTGATGAACTGACAAATATATTTATATCTATAGAACACAAGTCGAATATAGACATCCAGGATCATGCAAAGTTAAGCCATTTTGATGCAAAAAAAAAACACAATAATTATTCTACCTTGGCGCCTGCTCACTGCTTTTCAGAATTGTGTGAGAGTTAAACGACCATTTTGCTGGCTACAGTAAGCAAAACGAAAAACGTAGATTAGAACGCATACATAATCAAAGTCAGAAGCTCTAACGATAATGTAACCTTTTTCCTTCATGAATATACGGTTTCAGTGTTCAGACAAGAGATGTGATAGAACCCAAGGTCGGATTCTATCAGAAAATATCACTATGAGTGACACTTAGAGAGACCAGCACAAAAAAACTCACAGAACATGGCACAGTCACCCAACACTAATTACTTCACACCACACCGCAAAATCACAACATTATGGAATGCTTACAGTGATCCTAAGACCATACTCTCACATATCTAATCTTCTGACGGTATTACTATTTCCTCACAAAAGTTTCTGCGGATCTATCAACATATTACAGAACACTTATAGATAGTCCACTTATGCTGAAAATACCTAGGCACAGTAGAGAAAGAGGGTGCGATACTGTACTCTAGAATATGACTCAAAATATATTAAATCACAGAAAATATTGGTGAATGGAAAGATAATGACTCAATTACATCATCCGCATTCATAATTGTATCAGTATTATCTGATTCTAGACCGAAGGCAAGAAAGGATCAGTCCATGTCCAATTTATCTCAGTTAGAGTGTAAATAAAAAGAGAAGCTGGGATAATCGAGTTCACTTACAAGTTTCAATTGGCGAGGATATTGACACGCCCCAGGAGAACCATAACTAACTGCCAAGATGTTAGCACCTTCCTGCAAACGGAGACAGTATAGCAATTAGCAAGTAAACAAACTGTGCCGAACACAGTTTTGAACTATATTCATAGTCCCAACTTTCTCTGTAATACACTCAAGTAGTAGTTAAAATGCTAAGGCGCAAACTAAACTTTGAACTCAACAAAAGTTTATACCAAAAAAGGGCATTACCATGTGTATAATGAAATGCTCATCCAAGCCATCCCGTGGTAGACATCTCTGCAATCAAACAAGTATATTGTTCTATAACAGACACATAAACTGACTGAAAAGTGGGAAAAAGCAAGAAGGGTGTCTAAACGAGTGTTGTCTTTATCAGTCTAGCCTAGAAACAAATCTGTAAGTGTATTACAAAACGACTAACCATTTCATACCGATCCAATTATATAAACAAGCTCTCATATCTCGAAAGAGTAGAATTAGATTATTACTAGAAAGGTGTAGCCTACTAAGAGTTCAAAGAGTGAAACTAAAACAAAACCACCATGGTTACAAAGAGTCTTTTATATAGACTTAAAACAAAGCCTGTAATTTACACCTCCAGACATGGGAAAGCACTAGCAAACAATCAAAGAACAATCACAAAGAAATCAACCAAAAAGGTAGACATAGACTTACAGCTCTCACTGATGCAATCACAAACTCTCTCCCTGGTGGACTAACCACATTAGATGGAAGCCGAATCCGATAAAAGTCATCTCCTTTCAGCAGATTCTACAAATACATTCCAACAAAAAAAAATTCAAATCTCCATTCCAAGGAAATTAGACAAACAACTGATAAATCAATAACATCAGAACATTACCTTGAATGCATCTTTCTCTTCAGCAGAAAAATCATTTCTAGAGAATCGCAGCTTCGTTAATGTCTGCATACACACAAGATCAAATCTACTTAATTACTGAATTAAACTATGCTACTACTCTAATTAGATCAATTCACTTCAGAGCAAGCCAATTCCAGAATTTGCAGATGAAACTTAATATGATCGAAGTAACATGAAAAGATTCGATCCAAAAACCTAAAATCAATAAACCGAATCTCGATACCTTTCCGCCATGACTCCAGGTTTTGAGACGAGCGGAGAAAGTACCGGCGGGGGAGAAATCAGAGTCACCGAAGGCATGTTCGAGAGTAAATTGGACTTTTGAATCCAAATCGGTAGGATCTGAGTATCTTCTCCGGATAGTTGGAGTCTGTTGCTGCTGCTGTGGCGAAGAAGAAGAAGATGTGTAAAGATCGGTGGAGCGGGGCTTTGCTCCTTCTAGACCAAATTCGTCGTCGTCAACGAGGAGCTCGTCTGATTGGAAAGCGATGGATGAGGAGAAGATGAGAAAGGAAAGGAAGAAGAGAAGTGTGAGCTTCGCCATTGTTGCTGGCGATTGAGTTTTTTTTTTTTTGTGTGTGTGGGTAGATCAGCAG
>Ga0041059_1003504_pt1 | contig 10680 bp, 6 predicted proteins | sample AraColnosormetaG_FD_56232 | JGI IMG/M metagenome (GOLD analysis project Ga0041059, IMG submission 56232) | Arabidopsis roots microbial communities from North Carolina, USA - Col MF nosort | ecosystem: Host-associated > Plants > Roots > Unclassified | place: USA: North Carolina | collected 2013-09-02 | reverse complement strand
AATTAAAAAAAAAAAAAAAATTATCAATACAAAGCAAAGCTAACAAAGTATCAACTCTCGAATGTGGTAGATTTTTTTTTTTAAAAAAAAAGAAATTTTGTTGAATCTACCACATTTTGGAAAACCCTTTCTAAATCTACTACATTCTACAATATCTATCCAAAACTACCGCATTTTAGTGGTAAGTTAATAGTGAACATGTGATTTTACCCTTTACAATAAAAGAAATAAAAAAAGTATGTGCGTGATGAAGAAATATGAGACCTGACAATTAATCTTTTATTATTTTATTTTCTTACAACCTTTATTTTTCACATATATATACTAGCAATGGTAAAAAAAGCTCTCAAACGTAAAGTTGAAGATGCATTTGACTGTTTCAAAGAAATGTCTAGAAGAGCCACACGAGAGTTTACATATAGTAGAGAGGCCATGTCTCTGAGATTCCAGATAACTGATAACAATGGTCAGATTTATACAATCGAAGATGACAGAAAAAGAAAACAGTAGTTCGTAATAATCAGGTTAGCTGCCTGATTTGCTCTGAGCTTGGAACATAAGAACATACAAGTGGGAAACAACTCGTGTATGCTTCTTCCCCAATATCCACTTTTTTGAAGTATCCGTTCTTCCCAACAACGTAAGCCATGTCGCGATCGGTAGCCTCATCCATATCTTTATCAAAAACCACAACAACATTCTTCTTCTGGTCAATGAAGAAACTCCCAGCCTCTGCCAGAAACTGAAAGTGAGAGCTGATTGCTATCAAATCAACCTCTAAGAACAATTTGTTCCACAAAACCTCTGTGGACTCAACCTTGCTCGTAACCCAAATCTCCATCATCAATGTATACTCACTCTGAAACAACACCGCAAGCTGCTCTTCTCCAACACTAGAGAGAGTAACAACATCTTCATAAGTAGGAGACTCGGTAGCGTTAAAAGGCAGAGGCAAACGCGGTCCAAATTTCTCTGTTGTGAAATCGAAACAAATCAAGAAATCAACATTGACATGCTTCTCTGTTGCATACCAGTAAGTATTCCCCTTTAGAGACAAGCCACGGTTATAAGAAGGTATATACCAGTCAGGACTGACATCAAGTACAACCTTCCATGAATTAGACTCAAAACTGTAGAGTTCAAACTCACAAATCCGTTCCCGTGGAGCGTAATAATTATCCTTCAATCTCAGGATTTTGTGGTTCTTCTTCTCATCGTACCCAAGAGCGTAATTGTCCTTTCTGTGGTAAGAATTTCTGGGTTGGATCCATCTTGTTTGACCAAAATAAGGGTTCCAAACCACAAGCCTATAGTGGAGGTCTTTGGTGATGCATAATAGTAAACCATCGCAGTGAAAGACTCTAGATACATTATCGACTTGATGATGGTTTGCATCATCGCTTAAGCTAATAAGTGTACCTTTAGGCGTAAATGATGGATCAACATTGTTGTGGATATCGATGCTTGTTAGATAAACCCTAAAATTCCTCATCATGATCACCTCAATCTCCTTCGATTCCAATTGCTTCTTCTTTGTTTCGACGATTTGCTTCTTGAGAAAGCTCCGATCTTTGGATAAATCGTTCCACTTTTTGCAAGTCAATCGCACTGCTCTTAGAGATGTCAACGGAACCCTACTGAGAATCTCCGCTAACAAATCCCGTGGAAGATCTGACATTATCGTCATTGTTGAATATTAGGCTGGTGAATATAATTGTAGTAGAGGTGCTTTCGTGGGCTATTGAAACACATAGAAACCCACTGGGCCATTCGTGGGCTTTCGATGTTTCTTTTTTAGCAAGAAACGATTTCATTTTTGTGGTTCTTATCTGAGACTGAGGCATGCTGATTATAAGTTTTTATTGATGATATTTGAATTTTTAATAGTAAATTGTAATTTTTATTTTTTAATATTTAATTTAGTAAATATGTTTTGAATCGAATTTCAAAATTTATAATTTTATTTTCTTATACACTTTAACTATCTATGTTTTTATAGTAAGCCGAAGTTAAATTATACACTCTATATTATTGATGATATTTGAACTTTAAATAATAGTTCATATACTTTTTCTGTTTTAGTAATTTTGGTTTTTAAAAACCAAAATTTATACTTACATTTTATATTTTGCTATATATTTTAACTATCTATTTCATCATAATAAACCTGATTTTGATTATGCTTACCCGATTTTAATGGATAAGTGTTAAAAAGTAAAAGAGAGTATAAATGAAAATGATAAAGAAAAAAATATATAATTAAAAAATAATAGGGTTGAAAGGGGCATTTTTAAAAATTATTCTTTGTTACATTATCTTATTCGATATACGTTTTATGTTATTAAAACAATACAATCTAATCAATTAATTTTCCATACATGCGGGCCTAATATAACATTGGTGACAAGGTGATGTTAGCAGATAAAAAGGTTGTAGTAGTAATGAAGTAATGACTATGCAAGTCACAGGCTTATTGATATATCTTATATCAATAAATAGTGATGGTATCGTTTTGATACTGTTTGATTGCTGCAGTGATACAAATTACTATGCGATTTACTTCTTCCTTTTTAAGAACAGCAGAAGAGAAAAAACATGATGTGTTGTATTCACAAGTCTTTCCAACATTCATTTTCTTCAAGATGTTGAGAAACAAGTGCCAACATCCTATAGACTTCATCCTTAAGTTCGTTGTTCTTGTCAGCATTCACAAAGACACGAATTTGGTCTCTAACTTCAATCCAACTACATCCCGTAAAACGCTTTAAACCAGTCTCCTTCATTTTCCTCCGTATCAGCGACACATTCTGCCAGTTTTCCATAGCAGAATAAGCATTTGAAAGCATTACGTATGATGAAACATCTCTAGGATCCAATTCCAAGATTTTTGACGCCGCTAATTTAGCCAGACGCTTGTTTGAGTGAATCTGGCATCCCCCAAGCAATGCCTTCCAAAACCCGATTCCTGGGTCAAGAGGCATACTTTTAATAAGCTCTTCTGCTTCTTTGAAACGGCCGGACCTAGAAAGCATATCCACCATACAAGCATAGTGCTCCAGTTCTAGTAGGTTTGGATCATCATAATCATTCACAGCTTTGTTAAAATACATGTACCCTTCTTGTATTAGGCCCGCATGGTTACACGCAAATAATACTCCAAGGATTGTCACGTTGTTTGGTCTCAGGTTTGTGTCTTTAACCATTTTCTCAAACATGGCTACAGCTTCTTCTCCTCTTCCGTTGTGCGCATAACCCCATATCATAGAGTTCCAAGATACAATGTTCCGTTGTTCTTCTTCGAGCTTGTTGAAAGCCAGAAGACTATCTTCCATGTTCCCACATTTTGAGTAAAAACTGATCAGAGAGTTCCAAACAAAGACATTGAATCGCTTCCCCAAGAACTTTATAGCGCAGGCGTGAATACTCTTACCAGCACCATGAGAAGCTATATTAGATATGGCTGTTATAGCACAAGGGAAGGTTGATTCGTTAGGTATCACCACACCTTCCCTTAACATATCCACAAAAGTATTCACAGCCTCTTCGTTCCGCCCCGTCTGGCTAAACCCTCCAATAACTGCATTCCAAGTAACAACACTTCTCTCAGGCATTGCTCTAAACAACGAAAGAGCTTCTTCAAATTCATGTTTCTTAAGGTACCCACTAATCAAATTGGTAATAGAAACTACGTTTGGGTCTCTAGTGTCATCAAAACATCTACGAGCATCTGTCAACGTACTCAGTTTCACATAACAGTTCAAAACCGCACTACCAACAAACACATTCGACGCAAGTCCCATCTTTAACGCATAACAATGAAGCTGCTTACCCAATTTGACATCTCTCGAAGTTGTAGAAGACCCAATGACCGTGCCAAACGTGAACTCATTTGGCCTTATGCCTAAACACAACAACCTTTTGAAGGCTTGACTTGCTTCCACATGTCTGCTTTCCTTCACAAAGCGACCAATCACCGCTGTAGCAGAAATGACATCTAACTCAGGAATTTCGTCGAACACCTTATGTGCATTACGTATCAGATCCGAATCAATATGTTTAACCAACTCGGGGATAGAATTTGGTGATTTGGTAACAAGGGCATTTGCAGAAGAGTGATATTTTCGTAAAAGGATTACTCTTTGAGATAAAATCATATGCAACATTCCTCGTCGTGAACCCAGGAACTGGGAGAGAGAACAAAAACAAGCAAACGAAGATGAATTCTCTAACCTTTGATTCCAAATTCACTCTTGGTTTAGTTTGGGTTTTCTCATACCAATCTCTTTGTTTTTTTATTCAATTTGATTCGGTTCGGTTAATTTACTTCTAATAAATTCCAATCAATATTGGTTCGGTTTGGTTTAGATTTTATTCAAATTTATTTGGTTTGTTCGAATCAGTTTCGGTTTAGCTCTGGTTTTATTCAAAATAGTTTGGGTTTTGCTCTCTTTGTTTTGTGATTCAATTTGATTCGGTTCGGTTAATTTAGTTTTAATAAATTCCAATCAAAATTGGTTCGGATTGGTTTAGAGTTTACTCAAAAATGGTTTGGTTTATTCAAATCAATTACGTTTTAGTTCTGGTTTTCTAAAAAAGTTCATGAGCACTCTATTTTACTCTAACCAGTTAGTCATAGACTCAATAAAACTTGCATCTTATAAAAAATTATATAAGATCTGATTCATAATAATTTAGTTAGAAGAAATTTGAGGAACAATAGTAACGGAAGCAAAATGTTAAAAATTCACCAAATAACTAAAATACAAAATTGCAACAGATGGTTCAAAAAATAGTTATCTTTCAAAGAATTTTTAAAGACGAGCTAATAAAAGAATAGAGACTTGGTTTAAGCCTTTCTTGCAGCACGACCAAAATACTTGGCCTTTTCCTCGCTGGTCTGGAAGTGACCATGTCCCCCCTTCGATGAGGTATCGACGAACTTGAGATTAATCACCTCCATCGCAAGACGAGAAGTCTGCCTTAGCAGTGACTGACGAAGAGTCACAACTCTCTTCTTTGGACCCATGCAGCAACCCTTAATCATCAAGTAGTCATCCTTCACTATACCGTAATGTGCGAATCCTCCCATTGGAGTTATTTCCTTCTCAGTCCTAAGTTTGAAAAAAAGACATACCCTTTCCTCTGTGACGATTAGCTCTCTTCCTTGGTAAGAAACCAAGAGAACCATGTCTTGGATGCTCAAACTTCCTGTGAGACATTCTTCTTCTCCTCCTAATTCGTTTCAATAAACAGTAAATTTGAAATCAAGCTCTAATCAAAATAACTCTGAATCAGTTCTCTATTGATTCGACTAAGATTCTAACTAAGTCTGAATCGTAAAATCTTTGAAAATGGAGGTGGAGGAAGAGAGAAGAAGAAGAACCTGAAACTCCGATGAGCCCTGCGGCGTAAGACTCTGACGAGAAGTGAGGAATAAAAAACCTATTTACGTTCCTTTTATACAAAACCTTAAACACGTTTTTGAACATTTTTAAAATGTGAACCCATTTTCCTTATTGGGCTTCACAAAAGCCCAAATCAATGGAAATTAGGGTAAATAATTGTGCCCTATATAATGTCATCTTCATCTCTCAGCTTCCGTCTTCTATACCATACTCCAAATCTCGTTTTTGTTCAGTTCTTAATTTCAGTCTGCACTTTTTTTTCTTAGGTTTGAAGAGATTGATGAAATCAAATACATCGATCGCTAGTGTCTTGAAGACGCGATGAGCGTCGATTTTCCACACGAGATTTCTGACTCTTGATCTGTTTTTTTCTTTTTCGTCATAAAAAAAAATTGATTTGATTTCTTTGGTGGACATTAGATAGTATCATCCCTTTTATAATAAACAGTGACAAAAAAAGTTGGGGAAAAAAAAAAAATATAGTATCATCCCCAGCATGTTATTTTTAAAAATAAATTTAGTACATAACAAAATGTTTACGGATGTTAAAAATAGTATTTGGATCAAATATTAATCATAATCATGACAAGAAACACTTGAACCCCACAAATTATAAGCATAAACAAAACAACTCAAGATCTTTAAACGAAAACAAACAAAACGAAAATCTGTGACAGTGTATTCTTCTACTTTTTCTTAAACCAATTCAATCGAGTGTTTTAAGACCATTTTGTCTGTCCTATGACGTATGTTCTGTTCTGTTTCGCTTAGTTTTACGGTTTCTTATGGTTTTGAGCTCATATGATTTTGTTCTGAACCCTTGAATTCTCTAATAATGAAAGCAAATTATGTAGATATGAGTTTGTTCTGTCTAATTATCTTAGTAATGATGTTGTCTTAAAGAGTTCGTGTTTGATGCTTTCCTTAGGTGTGTTTGGTCTAGGTAACAAGTAATGAAATGAGTTTGTGTTTGATGCTTTTATTAGATGAGTTTGGTCTAATTATTTTAATGCTTTTACTAGAATCCAAAATATTTATAATTTATCATTTTAAAAGTATGATTTATTTCTCTTAAAGAAATCCATGCATGACTCTACCATTAAATAATAAAAAATATAAGAATTCAACACAAACTCTAAACTTTGAATTGTTCAAATTTATAATTAAAGAAAAAAAATAGAGTCACTTTATCATTGAAAATTGTCTTAGGGGTATAAATTAGTTTAAGCAACTAAACCTTGTAGTTTAATTGTTCCAAAACTATAAGCTAACTAATTTTGATATCAAGTAAAGAAATTCCCACTTCATAGCAGAAATTTTCAAGCATTTTACACATACTTCGTAACCACCAATATCGTCAAGACACGTGTACAACCTGCGTAGACTTTCTCCAGCAACAATCGTTGACTTGTCTTATCTACGACTACGACTCAATCAAAACCTTACACTTCCTCCTCCGTCACTATCAATGGCGGATCATCTCTTACTCTCTCTTTCTCAATCTCTCTCTCTCAATCTCATACTGATCCCAAACACTATCCATGGATTACCAAATCTCACTAATCCTAGCCACCAGCATAAGCTCCATCTTCCTCTTGCTTATCGTCTTCACCGTCGTTATGATCGTATGTCGCCGTCGTCCTCCAATCCAAAACCATCCTCGCCGGAATCGTAACTTCCCCGACCCCGATCCCGATCTAAACACGGAAACAGTAACCGAAAGCTTCGATCCATCAATCTGTGAAATATCCATGGCGGAACTCACTATAGCAACTAAAAACTTCTCATCGGATCTTATCGTCGGCGACGGAAGTTTCGGTCTCGTTTATCGAGCTCAGCTCTCAAACGGCGTCGTAGTCGCCGTTAAAAAGCTCGATCACGACGCTTTACAAGGATTCCGAGAATTCGCAGCCGAAATGGACACTCTAGGTCGTCTCAATCACCCAAACATAGTTAGGATCCTCGGTTATTGCATCTCGGGATCAGATCGGATTCTTATCTACGAGTTCTTAGAGAAAAGTAGTCTTGACTATTGGTTACACGAGACTGACGAAGAGAACAGTCCATTGACTTGGTCAACGCGCGTGAATATCACGCGCGATGTGGCCAAGGGTTTAGCTTATCTGCATGGTTTACCGAAACCAATTATACATAGAGATATCAAATCGAGTAATGTGCTGTTGGATTCGGATTTCGTGGCGCATATTGCGGATTTCGGATTGGCGCGAAGGATCGATGCGTCGAGGTCGCATGTGTCGACGCAAGTGGCGGGGACGATGGGGTACATGCCACCGGAGTATTGGGAAGGGAATACCGCGGCGACGGTTAAAGCTGATGTTTATAGTTTTGGTGTATTGATGTTGGAATTGGCGACGCGGAGACGGCCGAATTTAACGGTTGTTGTGGATGAGAAGGAAGTTGGGTTGGCTCAATGGGCTGTGATCATGGTGGAGCAAAATCGGTGTTATGAAATGTTGGATTTTGGAGGTGTTTGTGGTAGTGAGAAGGGAGTGGAAGAGTATTTTAGGATTGCTTGTCTTTGTATTAAAGAGTCGACTAGAGAAAGGCCTACTATGGTTCAAGTGGTGGAGTTATTGGAGGAGTTATGTCGATTTATGTAGTCATATTAATCCAATAGGTAAATGTAATTAGTCTTTTTTATCACACAAGTGAAGTTCGTTACATATTGTAATAATTGGGTAAAATATTCGGACCAAAAGAAGTTACAAAATAAGTTTCTATGTTCTGCTTATTTACGTTTTAGTTTTAGAGATTTATGTATTAGGAACTAGAGTGTTTTGTTTTTTGACTTTACGTCTATGTGCTAAACATCGGCTGAGATAATTAACTTTTAGGATCTTCTGTCAATCTTTAAAATTCTATTGATTTTTGAATGATTGCAAAGAAAACAAAACTTGAAGTGATTCTATCAATTTTAGGTTTCATTTAAAATCATTAGAATTGAGGATTTAGAAAAGGTAAAAAGGCATTTGGAACTGTTTAGTGTTTACCATGACAGATGAAGGAGCACACACACGTACTGTTGCAGTAAAGTGAATAAAAGAAGTTATTCTAAACATGAGAGATTCGTGAGCTTTATTTTATCGTGCCATACAAATATACAATCATACTTTAACCATTGTTCTCTGCTATGAGATAAGAGATGCTTCTTTCTTTCTTTCTGCAAGCATTTTATTTAATTTGGACTCCAAAAATAAAATTAAACACCTTGATTAGACTGTTTAAGAAGAATTCAGATTAATTATCAAGACTTGTTTTCAGAAAAGTATAAAATGAATGTTTTCAGGAAAAAAATATAAATGATTTTATTTTTTTTGGTAAAATATATAAATGAATAATGATAAATAAGGAAAGATACTACAATTAACATATATATACTCATACAATCATACGATGCTTCTTGGGCCTAGGTTAGCGAAAACCATGAATAAGATTGATTAATTAGGTCAAACTTTATCGTACGATACATTATTTAAGAGTCTCACCGATTTTGTGTTCATATCTCTCATCAGATAAGAAAATACAAATACGATCATGAATGGAGAAGAAAACTCAGATTCCATCCCTATCGATCTCATTCTTGAGATACTCTCGAGATTGCCTGCAAAGTCAATCACTAGGTTTCATTGCGTCTCAAAGCTATGGGGTTCCATGCTTTGCCGTCCATATTTCAACGAGTTGTTCTTGACCATATCGTCAGCTCGTCCACGTCTCTTATTTGCCTTTTCAAAACACGGTGAGTGGAGGTTTTTCTCGTCGCCTCAGCCTCAGAATCCATATGGGAAGTCATCTTTTGTAGCAACTGCGGATTTTCATACGAAGTTCTCTCAAAACCTAAACATTTGTAACTATACTTCTGGTTTGGTATATTTCTCTGCTATGTGGATCACAAAGGCAGATGTCATATGTAACCCTAGCACGGGACATTATGCGATGTTACCTAAATTGTTGTTGACGTATGGAGAGACGAGAAGCTTTTTTTTGTTTGATCCGGTTGGCAAGCAATTCAAGGTATTGCTCATGAATAAGATAAACAATAATGAAACAAAGGACATTCATATTTTGACATTGGGAACTAGAAAAGTGAGATGGAGGAAGATCCAACAATGCCCCTTGATCCATATTGTTTCGCATGAATGGATATGCATCAATGGGGCTTTGTATTACATAGCTTATAACATTGATGATTTCTTGGGGTATATAGTTTGCTTTGATGTCAGGTCCGAGAAATTCAAATGTCTAAATCTAAACCAAGACTGTTTTTCTGAACGATCTACTAAATTGATATACTATAAAGGTAAATTAGGTGTGGTTAATTTGAAGTATGCTCATGGCGGTGGATTTCCCCTTAAGTTATGTATGTGGGTTCTAGAGGATGTGGAGAAACAGGAATGGACAACATCTGTGTACACTTTGAGGGATGAGGATAGAGTCGTTAAGGTTTACTACGATCTTTTTATTGTTGGGATAACTGCTACAGGTGAAATTGTTTTGGCGAAGAAAAAGGTATGTAAGCCGTTTTATGTCTTCTACTTTAATCTCGAAAGGAACACTCTCCTAAGTGTTGAAATCCAAGGTTTTGGAGAATACCAAAGCTGTTGTAGTGTTCACGCCTTTGTAGACCATGTAGAGGATCTTAATGTTTACGCCTTTGTAGAACATATGAAGAAAACATATGAATATGATGCAACATCAATAAGCCCATCAGAACAGAAGCTTTAACCCACCTAGAGATGATCATCAAGTGAAGCTCGGTGCTCACCTGGAACAAGTGCTAGCAAATTCAATGCATTGGGTCTTTTTGATGATGGTTAATTTACTGATGCTTCCCTTGCAAGTTTTCTTCATAATATTGCAGTACATTTTTGTTTTATTCAAATCACAACCATGACTGAAGTTTTCTTCATAACATTTATTACATTCTAGCTATTTGGCCTGTGAGTATCACTTCTCATTTGGGAAAAATGTTATTTAATACCTGAACTTTCAAAAAATGGCCAAATTAACCGTGAACTCTTGAAATGGTCGTTTTATACCTCAACAAAAAGTTGACTTCTAATTTAACCTATAATTTATCGTTGACTTCTAATTTAACCTATAATTTGTCGTTGACCCGGCCAAATAGACTCACCGTTAACACTCCTTAACAGCGCTCCTAACAGCCGTTACAAAACATGGCCTAACAGCCGTTATTGTTGGTTTAAGGACAAAAACAGTTGTTAGTTACGCTGTTAGGAGAGCTGTTAAGAAGTGT
>Ga0041059_1003503_pt1 | contig 10681 bp, 7 predicted proteins | sample AraColnosormetaG_FD_56232 | JGI IMG/M metagenome (GOLD analysis project Ga0041059, IMG submission 56232) | Arabidopsis roots microbial communities from North Carolina, USA - Col MF nosort | ecosystem: Host-associated > Plants > Roots > Unclassified | place: USA: North Carolina | collected 2013-09-02 | reverse complement strand
AGATTTATTAATTATAGTATTGGAGTATATTTGTTTTGATATGCATTTATTTATTGGAAGGAATTTTATATATGAATTTAGTATAGTATTATATATTATAATCTATGTTTGTCAAGTGTTAGAGAAATTTTGTTTATTACATTTTTTTATTTTATTAGTAATGAAGATAAAGTAATTTTATTATGAATAATTATAAGAATGAAAGTGAATTTATTTTTCATGTGTACTATATATTTTAATTAAGAATTTTAGAAGTTGAAAACAAAATCACAAAACAAAATAAAACAATATGTGATTTCTAAATTATTCATAAACCTTTTATTCTGTAAAAGTTTCAAAATCATCTATACTTAATTAAAGATAACAAAAACAACAAACAACCTATTTTTTATGACACTTTGACTAACCAATAGAAAAAAAGAGTGTTATAATTGTGAACAAAACATTCTATTTGATAAAACACGGGAATGGATCTTAAGTTCATTTTTTTGACATTGAGTTTCCTTCAATTCGATTGCAGAATTCGATTCGATTTACTGGGTTTTCGGATATCAACAAATCTGATTAATTTCTTTCTTCCATAAATCACACAATTTCATCAGATCTTATCGAATTCGATTGAAATTTTGATCAATGGAGAAGGCGAAGTGTAATGGTCTTTCAAATTCAGAATCTTGTGATTGGAGTTTAGTCTATTGGCGTTGTCCGATTTCTGATTCATCTTCCGCTGATCACATTTCGTTATGTTAAATGTGATATTGAGAAGGTAAACAAATTTAAATGGAATTGTGAATCTTGATTGCTTTGTTTTACTTGATAGATTTATGCAATTTGCCAAAATACAAATGCAGCGAACTGTTCTTTAACTGCAATACGGATGTTCTGAAGTTTAGAGGACATGACAATGGATGTTTCATGGTGGCAGTCATAGAATCGATAAAATTCTTCACAAACCTCCCAGACAACAACAATCCTGAAAAGGTACATGGTTCTTAATCTTTAAGCAAGTAGAAAGTCTGCATTTGTGTGATATGGTTGATATATAGATAATTTAAGTAACACCGGTTAGAATCTGTATTTGATAGTGTAAATTCTTAGATTGAAGTAGCAAATGTTCAACGAATATTGTAGATATAAGACTGACATGATAAGAATCCAACAGAAGTAAAAAACAAATGGAAACTAAAGATTCTTAAAAACTTCTTTGAAAACTACATTTTTTGTTTGCTTTGGTGGCTTACCTTCATCATCCACAATCAGAATCTTTAATCCTGACTTTGATGTAACTCTGGATATGGCAACATAAAGTTGGCCGTGTGAAAAGCAAGGCCTAGGTAGAAAAATACCTACTCTTTTCAAAGATTGTCCTTTGCTTTTGTTGATAGTCATTGCAAAGCAAACAGCTAAAGGTAGTTGTGTTCTTCGCATTCTAAATGGCAACTTTGTGTCTGATGGTGTTAGCTTCAATCTTGGAATCCATACTAAATGACCAGCTCTGTCACCGGTTAGAATCATTGCTTGCAAAATGAATGGACCCATTTGCGTGATCCGTAACCTTGTGCCATTCATTAGACCACCTATAGGATCAATATTTCTGAGCAACATCACAGGACAACCAATTTTTAGACGAAGCTTATGGTTAGGTAACCCTGAAACTTTAACACTATTCAAAAAGTTAGGAGTCAATGCCGGATTATTTCTACAACCAATGTCAGCTGGGTCTATATTGTCTGAACTTAGGAATGTAAACTTCTCTCCTGAAAATTAAAATTTTGGTTAGTTACAGTTATAGAAGAAATAGGAAATACAAACACTATTAATATAAGTAAATAAAGTATCAAATCAATGCTTCTGAATTAGTAATAACCTTGGAGGTTATCAAGCATGATCTCATTTATTTGGTTGACATCTTCGTTGGTGGGACATAATATTGCTCTTTCTTGGAAAACACTGGATCCTTTTCTTCATGTATCTTTGTAATATCTCCATATATCTCTGTGCATATGGCTTGTATTGGATCTTTTGCTTTCGTAATAAAAAATTCAGAAGGAATATCGATCAAAGCCTCCCCATCATTAGGCTCGGCAATTCTACCGTCAACTACTGCTAATATCCACTCTGAAAACTCTTTAATATCTTTCGCTTCACTAACACTCAAACCTTCAGAATAAAGACGCATATTCTTTGTCAGAGTCAATACTCTGCAATGACTCCATAGGTAAGATGAATTAAGGGCAGACATAACTATGTCTTGCTTATCAGCACCGGGGATTACTGGTAGAACTTGTCTAAACTCACCTCCAAAGACAACAACCTTGCCACCAAACGGTTTGTTATCACCCTTACCACAAATATCTAACAAACTCCTATCCAATGACTGAAAACAGTGTCTGCTTATCATTGGAGCTTCATCCCATATAATCAGAGAAGCTTCTTTGACTAAATTTGTCCTATCTGAACCAGCTTTCATATTACATGTAGTAAACTCATTAGGATTAAGTGGAATTCCAAACCTAGAGTGAGCTGTCCTACCTCCTTCTAAAAGGAGAGAAGCAATACCACTGGAAGCAACGTTAAGAACAATGTCACCCTTTGACCTAAGTGCAGCAGAGAGTATTTTCCAAAAAAATGTTTTTCCTGTTCCTCCAAATCCATAAACAAAAAATACTCCCCCAATGTTTTCATGCACTACACCAATAATGTTATCGTAAATAGACTTTTGCTCTGGAGTAAGCATTTTAATCCATTCGGCATGCTTTTTTGTCAAACTATCACGATTAAACCCTTTCTCATCCAAAATCAAGACATTAGTATCAAACCTAGGATCTCTAGGTACTTGTGGCATAGTCTTATATTATGTAAGTGAAGTACCATTCCTTCTTAAAATGTGATCTATCTCTTGTAGAGCATATAATTTTTTCTCCTCATCAGACAAAATTAGATCTGTAAACAAACAGATAACTAAATGAGTTACAATTTAGCAAAGCAAGTTTATTATCAATATTGCATTGTATAACAAAATGAGATAAAATTGAGGTTTTGAAATTATATTAGATGTTACCTGGTCTGTTGAAATATTTCCTTTTATCATTTTGAATATCTTCAGAGAGATGTTGTCACGTTGCAGCCCACACATTTTCAGGACCAATTAGAGAATCTAACATAATTATGAATAACTGACATAGATACCAACCACTGCTCCAAAAACTTGTTCTCTTTAAATCATCAATGTATTTCTGATCATTATTTAATAAGCATAATGCTTCACAAGCATCTTTCCACTCTTTATATAGCACACCATTAACTGTCCTTAGCTCTTCAAAACATCTTGGACTTGGCACAACATTGAGAAGTATTCTCAAATAATATCCATCTTCTATATCACGAGAACATGGAGCCATCTAGATCAGCCTTGTTTAACAATGTTTCTACTTCTTCATCCCTTTGAAATAAATAAATTGTTCCCCTGGCAAATGGAACGAAAGCTTCATCACAACAGTAGATCTATAATGTATAGGATATTTTAATATTCTCCAGGTTGCTTTGCAAGCAGAAACATATATGAAATGCGAAATTATACAATCATAAGGAACATAAATAAATGTATTTAACAGGAATAATACTATTAAAATTTTAATTAAACATACCTGCAATTGAAATAGCCTTCGACTTCATTCTTCTTCTTTGGCTCTTATCCATCTGTATCAGCATTGACCTTCTGTTTACCTTTTTCTTTATTTTTCGAATTTAGAGACGATTCAACAACAACAGTAACACGATCTGGTCCTTTATGAATATACTTGAATATGTATTTCATAGAACCTGATTGGTTACACCACACCACGTTGATGTGAGCTCTGTATCTCAATGAGGGATCTATTATAAGGAATGACATAACGGTTATCGCATTTAAAGTCTTTCTTCTGAATAAAGTCATCTGTTATTCGCCTTCTGTATATTGGAAATCCTTCTTTATCAATAATTGTTTTTTGAATATGATCTTTCGGATAAAACTTTGAACACTTTCCGTTTTCCATACATGGACATTTCGGGTTCACCACACCACAAGGACCATGAACCATCCATTTTCTTTATCACTTCAAATAGCTTAGGGTCTTTCAATTTGTCAGGAATCTCTTCTGATATAACTTTATCAATGTGCTCTGCTTTGGTCAACTTACACTTTGAATCCAACCAAATTAGTATATGAGCATGAGGGAGTGCTCTTTTTAAAAACTATATAGTATACATAGCTGCAATTACACAGAAAACATAATAATTAGTATAGTTATCATAAAAAATAATAGACATAATATTTCAGAGTAAATGAAACAAATTAAAATCTGCTTACATGTACTTGTCTTCCCTAGTATGTTTCTTTTAGTTAAATCAAGCATCAGAAAATCAAGTTTCATTTTGAAGATCTTGCATATAATCTCAGGTCTGTCATCAGCTCTCAAGTTTCGCTCACCACAAAACCTAATCAACTCTGGCCACTTTGGATTGCAAGTGAATGTGATAAAATAATCTGGAAACCCAAAATTTTTACACAATGCCATCACATCCAAATACATGTTCCTCATATATCTAGGACCACTTGTAAAAGTAGCTGGCAAAGAACATGCTAATCCTTGATCTTTCAAATTACTCTTTCCTTCCTCTGAAGCTTTTTGCACTGAATTGTAATTATCTGCCCTCAAACTACTATGGTTAATTTTGATGTAACCAAGCCGGTTTGATTCTATTGCTGTATAAGAATCCACCAAGAATTGCTGCCATAGCCTTCTGGACCTAAGTAAAATATGCTTCTCATGTTTCCTTTCGTGAATTCTTAAGGCAAACGATTGCCTTATAGATATGCACTTGTTCTTCTTAGTTTTACCAGCCCCTGTTTGATGTTTCTCCATGCCTGTTCAGAATCCATTTTCACCATAAGGGAACAAAATAGGATATTGTAGAGGAAGATAACAGGGGAGAAGTTCACTAATTATTTGTAGTTTCCCTGATTTCTCTTCCACTACTATATCTCTACATGGCATATCTATAGTGAAGTCTCCAGGAATCAACATGGCTACCTCTGATGCCGTTGGTACATTATACACCCTGCCATCCGTTTCCCGTTTACTAACTATTCTCATATGCAAAGTCTGTTCTGGATTAGCATTGAACCTGTCCCTAGCAGTCCGTAAGTGTGATACATAAGGGTTGACACTATTCAGCAATTTGATCACAGTATCAATAATTTCTTTTCTCAACTCTTTCTTTTTATACTTGTCAGCAGTAGCACCATTACTGTTAATAATCAAATATATAAGCTCTAATGACATTTATGTTTCACAGGAAAAGAACATGAAGAGTTTCAAGATCATCATATATATCAGACTCTGAACCTAAAAAATAAGAAAAGAATTTTGTTATACATCACATACTATAGTTTTTTTTAACAGCGAAGAATATGTAAATAACGCAGTTATGCTTAATATTTACCATCTGATTATCCATTACTGTCACATTCTCCTAAATTCATTTGATTTCCTGATTGCAGAAATTCAGGAAGAATTGGATCATCCGTTCTGTCTCCTCGTCCACAATACAATGTGTGACGCCATTTATCTGAAGAGGAATGTCATTGGTAAAGTTTCTAAACAATCTTTTATCCTTAGACGGGTTTGATGTCTCTCCTTCTTCAAAATTAGTTGTTGTGAATGGAGAACTTAGGTTGGAATTTGGTATATGATTTCCTGAATATAACAAAACGTTAGATAGTATTAAACGACATGAGACTCACCAAGTTTGTAAACCATGACTTACCAAATGGATACTGAGAATCATTTGCATCTGAAGGTAGATTATCATCATATGTTAAATGCCTTCGATATGATTGAATAAGACTTGGAAGATCGATTCCTGCTGCATTGTTAACATTTCATAAATAAATTTTGTTAAATGTAGTTATGTTATATAGGACAACATATAAAGCTTAAATATATAATATAGATTGATCTGTAAACTTAACTTATTTTTGGTGTTAAACACGACTGCAAAGTGCGAGGCGTTTGCCTAATGCTTGGTGTATGAACTCTTTGATTTGTAATATCACTTAGAACCCTATTAAAAACAGAACTAACTGGCACTAATTTCTTCACACTTGGTCCATTGAATGACGGAGGTGTATTTTCAGAAGCTTCTCCATGTCTAAACCGCTTATCATATGTGTTTTGAATAAATTTACATGGAAACAATTATTAATTGGTTACATGATCCAATTTATTGATCTTTGTCTATGTAAATATGGTTATTTTGTTTTCTTAAAGAGAATTCGATTATTCAATTTATAATCTATGAAGATCTTTTTCTGTTTATAGGATCAACTCGAGGACTAAAGGAAATCATTGTGGTTGTGAGAGTCTCAAGTGGTATGAATTCTTCTCAAGTCTATAAGCCATTGACTACTTATTTTAAAGTAAATTCTTGTTTGTTATATAAAAAATAAGTTATTAACATTTGATAGGAAACTTTTGATTAAACATAAATTAATATACATCAAATAAAGCATTCTTAGACCATTACAAAATAGAATAGAATCCACACGTTAAGAGAGACAAAAAGAACAGAGTTTTACTTCAAAAAACTAAAAAAAAAACACAAACTTCATCATAGATTTAGTTCTCCTCAACGACCTCCATCTTTACATCGTCCTTATCATCTTCAATCATGTATCTGCGTCTGCATTTCAAAATCATCTTGGCAATTAGTAATGTTAACAATTAAAGTATAAAAATAAGCAAAAATATGTATACTTACAGCCAAGTTGGTATATCAATTTCTTCGAATTTAGGATCGATGTATAGCTTTGAAAAGCCACATTCACTCATGAGAACATTCTTACCTGTAATTTTTTAAAAAAGTTTTCTATATTAACATGAAGATAGAATCTATAGTATTACTTAGAAGTAAAATTCAAAGTAATCACCATGATAATTTGTGATTCTCCAGTTTTGGAGAACAGCGACAATAGGTTCATAATTGTAAGTAATCAAACTGATTCTCTTTGACCAGTGGTTCACAAACCACTTACATATCCTACCAACAGCAATACAAATTATCTCTTTTCCCCTATTACAGAAAACTCAATATCATCACTAATAAGATTATCAATGATTATCTTCTAAGAGTAGAAATAGACTAAGATATATTTCCTTAAGAAAAGACTTACACGTTGTCCGCAATCATGAATTTCACATATCTTGCTTCATAATTTGTCTCTCTCTGACGACATACAAATGGGAATCTCCTAATGTTATAAACCCTTGTAATAATACCCATTGCATCTGAAACGTTTAATATAGAGTAAGTTGTCAGGAATATATAACAATTCAGTGAAAATAACTTATAGAAAACAGACCACAAGATGATCTCAAATAGAAAATAAGAGATTACCAGACACAAACTCCATATCCTGCGGTGCAGCATTCTTAACATCGCTCGGAGCCGCAAACTAAAAAAATCTACTTGTTGAAAGTGAAGGAACATGCCACATGTTTGTTTCTCTGAGAAACTTGATGTGTTTTGAACAAAATGAGTATCTAACAGGCATGGTATTAACCACAACTCGAAAGTCGGACATGTAATACCAACACCCCCTTTGAGTACATCCTTCTACTTCCACAGAATGGTGCCTTCTTGAATAGTAGCATCAATTCGATTATAATACATAAAAATTTCAAAATTATTAATTTTAGAAATTTAGGGTTTCAAATTCCATCAAGTCACATTGTAAGATATGCTAATTTATAAACTTACCTTTGAATCGATCAGCATCATCGTGGTTACAACACCATCTCGCGGTGGATTATGATGGCAGAGACCAAGAATCTTCACATAGACAAGCCATTTAGTGCTGTAGACACCTATGTCAGATAAAAGGTTCATCCTCTCCATTGAGATTGATAACTCCAGTCGGTCTCTAAATTAGAGGAAGAATCTAAGAAATTAAAAGAAATTTGTAAACACAAAGTCGGAATTGTCTATTTTATAGCAGATTGAAGAGTTGCAATCATAGAGAAAACAGTTTTAGAACATCTAAAATCGAGAAACTGAAACGTTATATACTGATTAATATTATTAGTATATAGATATAATATATGATTTTAAGTGTAATCTTTCCATTTTTGTTATTTATACTAACTCAATATATTAGAGAGTATATTCTAAGAATATTTTAGTTAAGTAATCATATATTGTTATGGAAAGATTATATACATATTGATACTATATATGAAATTATAATTTAGGCTTGTATTGGAGGTTTCGATTGTTATAATTTTACTTTTTATGTAATAAAATTTGATTTAAATTACTTAGTTCATATTAGCATATTTTTCCTTGTCTACAGATGAAGAGCTAAAAAGTGGAACTCATTATCTCCATCTAAGGTTAGATACTAAGAACTCTTATATTGCATAAGTCTATGTTCTGTAAATATGAACTTAGTTATTGTTATATAAAATAGCCGGATATTTAGAATTTTCAACTATTTATTTTGAAACTCTACACTTGATTCTTACCTGCTTAAAGAAAATAGTAACTTGCAGTTTCAAATAGGAAAAAGATTAAACTGAAACCATCTCTACCAAAAAGAAAACAATGTATGATAAGTCAAACAAACATTCCAACAATAGTTCAACAGATGAAACCAAAATCAACTTAAAAATGAACAGTTTGATTTTTAAAAGCAATGTAAATTGCTTATACAAATCCTTGGAAAGACGAATCTGACTCTAGGATTAGTCCTCAGCAACATACTCAATCCTCTCTTCAACAAACCCATCCGGTTCACATCCAAAAAAATTGTTGTAACAAAAATATAAAAAGATGTCATTTTGACTTGAATAGTTAGTATCTAATGAATAAAAACAAATTATCTAATGTCTTTCACATACATGTAACATGTTACATCAAAGTCTGTAAAAGATTCCTCAATGAAGATCCTTGAACACCCATACTCGTTGATTAAGGCCTTAGATCCTATAATATTTGTTATAATTCTGGTGATTAGTTATAGATCACAGGGTTTAACATTTGACATGAATGTGACTAACATATTAACGAATTTCCACTAACCTTTAAACATAGAGGTTCTAAAGAACCGGAGGACTGTAGTGATTGGCTCGTACTTATAACTTTTCATACCAATAAGTCGATCAAACTTTGACAGAAAAGATCCACACGCACTCCCTCTAGCAACACATGTTATGATCCTATCACTACAACCAACAAAAATACAAATTTATCATACTACACATATATGTCTGTTCCTAATGAATTTCAATACCAATATACATCAATGATTGTTAACTTACAGATTATCTCTGATGGTAAATGTCACATATCTGGCTTCATAGTCTGTTTCCCCTTCACGACAACAATATGGAAACCTCGACACAGTTGAGACAGTTGATATGACTCCAATAGCATCTAACATTAACAGAACAGTAACTCAGATTTAATCAAAATCTTAGTACTAAGGAATTACAATTGCAAGAAACCATAAACTATATAAATAAGGCTTATATTACCGGTTATATAATCCTCGGACTCAGCATTGACTTCATCAGCATGGATGAATTGGAAAGAACTTTCTTCAGCTCTATCACTTATAGGCCACATTTTAGTGTTCCACATAAACTCGATTTCATAATGAAAATCTGAGTACTTAGGTATTGTTGTTGCTCTCTTCAATCGAAAGTCAGCAAAGTAATACCACTTTCCTTCAAATAGGCTAGGCTTGAAATTATTCAAATAATCGCCCCAAGGTACTCTAGCATCGATTCTGTTTCCCTGAATAAAAAGAGAACCGTATAAAATTCTTTGAACAATAATAGAAAGAAAAAAACAAAATAACAACCAAAACCAGATCATAGTTACTCACCTTCACATCAAAGAGGATCATGGTAGTAGGAGTTCCACAGATCATAGACTGATTGTCTCAGATGCTTAAGATTTTCACTTATAGGACATGATTGTTCCTGTGTAAATTTAGATCAGGGATATAATTTCTCTCGGCCATTGGAAGTTTGAATGGTTCTTCCTCAGATTTCAGAGAGAAGATAGATTGATGGAAGTTAACCTAATATTGGTCTTATATATATATTGAAGAAGCACGAGGAAAGTTGAATAGATTCAGTGAATATATATGAAAGCTTTCTTGCTATATATCCGTTCAAATCATTTAGTCAATATCTAATTATGTGCTAACCGATTCTGTAGCCAATCACAATATAGAAAAGTTTTTTTGCTAATGATTGCTGATATGTTAAGTAGATAATGACGATAAAATATTTGGATTCAGCAAGGATATAAATAATGGTTGATTATGTTTTAATTCCAAAACGAATTTTTCAATATTTAATCAAACAATTTAGTTAATATATACTAACATTGTTGCCTTACTAAAATTTCAGGAATTTGAAGTCGGAGAAGATAGCACAATGCATTAAGGTTAGATGATTCTTCTTTTACTCTTGTCATTAAAGTTATCATGGGCTTTAATACATTTCATGCTAGAAGTTGTTAAACATAAGGATACATAAGCAAACTTTACTAAAGTAGTCACAGGAAATCCAACTTACAACATATGAAAATAAACATAGTTCATAAAACATAGCACAATTGATTTCTT
>Ga0041059_1003502_pt1 | contig 10684 bp, 13 predicted proteins | sample AraColnosormetaG_FD_56232 | JGI IMG/M metagenome (GOLD analysis project Ga0041059, IMG submission 56232) | Arabidopsis roots microbial communities from North Carolina, USA - Col MF nosort | ecosystem: Host-associated > Plants > Roots > Unclassified | place: USA: North Carolina | collected... | reverse complement strand
TTCAGCTCCCGACTTGTTTTATATATATATATATATATATATTTTTTTTTTTTTATTTAGTGGATTATCCAGGAACTTTGAAATCTTAAGAGGTTGCAATGTGAGTAATAAAAGTAGAGGGAGAAGAATTGTGTTGACTATTGAGCTGAGAAATCCGGAGAATTGGCATCTCAATGAGTTGCTGAGATTTCATTCATTTTGGTATATGCCATTTGCAGATCATAGCTGCATATAATCAGTATTAGAGTGGTCTTCGTTGGATAGCATTTCTTGGCTTTGTTTAATTGGGCATGTGGTTGTTGAGTTGCGTTTTTGTAAAGTTATCATCTTTTGAATCAGTGATTGGTTTTGAAGAGTATCTGATAATAAGCTTACACATGTGACAGAAACGAGGAGAGTCTTTGCAACGGGTCTTAATGATTGTGGTCAACTTGGCGTATCAGATGTTAAAAGTCATGCTATGGTATGTTACTAATTGGTAGGTTGGTCAAAACACTATAGAGCTGCTGGTTTTTCTTTTCTTTTCCTTCACATGTCTTTATCTCAGATAATTCAATTATAAATTTGATATTTTAGGATCCGCTTGAAGTTTCTGGACTAGATAAGGATATTCTGCACATTTCAGCTGGTTATTATCACTCCGCTGCTATTACAGGTAAACAACCAGTAACCACAATGTTCTTCATTGAATTGTCATAACCTGAACCTTAAACATGATCTTGTTGAAATAGTATGGCACTCATATTTGCTCTCTTTCATTTCATTAGTTGATGGAGAACTCTACATGTGGGGAAAGAACTCAAGTGGACAGCTTGGACTGGGAAAAAGTACATCACTTTCCATTCAAACATTTATGCACTGCTATGCATGTCCTAATACATCAAGTTTCTTGCTCTATTTACATGTTCTTTTCCTTTATACATTTTTTTTCTTATGAAGAGGCTGCAAGAGTGGTACGTGTACCAACTAAAGTGGAAGCTCTGCATGGCATCACCATACAATCCGTGGCTTTGGGTTCAGAGCATTCAGTTGCTGTTACTGGTTTGGATCCTCGATTCTTATCTGGATACAGAAGAAAACACCTTTTTGTCTTTTAAGTACTCGGAGAAATCTGAGGGTATCTTTTTCTTGAGCAGATGGAGGTGAAGTCCTGAGTTGGGGAGGAGGGGGCTCTGGAAGACTTGGCCACGGTCACCAGTCCAGTCTTTTTGGCATCTTAAGAAGTAACAGGTTTGTTTTACTTAATTTCAATATCGTTTTGTCTCTTTCTCATGCATTTTTTGCTCACAAGAATTTTCCCATTTCCTCCTTTACTTTATCATGATTCCTTCATAATTTTCTTGTATTGCACTGTAAAGTATCCCCCTGATTGCAGTGAGTTTACTCCAAGGCTTATCAAGGAACTTGAGGGGATCAAGGTAATCTAGTGGTGAAGAATATCCACCTTGGATGAAGAGTTTCTAGTTACCTAGTGGTGGTTTTAATCTTTAGACTTTCATGCTTATGTTTTTCCATTCTTTCTGTCGAGCACTAGGTCACAAATGTTGCTGCTGGTCTGCTGCATTCAGCATGCACTGATGGTATTGATTTACTTTCTTAAAAGTATGAATGTTGTGCCATTTACCGAACTTTATGAGGTTTGTTTGCAAATGCAGAGAATGGCTCTGCTTTCATGTTCGGAGAGAAATCTATAAACAAGATGGTAAGAAAATGTCTTTTTCTTTGATTTCTGTGGTCATATATGTGAAGCTATCTGATGGGAAAATACAGGGCTTTGGAGGAGTAAGAAATGCCACAACACCATCGATTATCAGTGAAGTACCATATGCAGAAGAAGTTGCATGTGGTGGCTACCACACATGTGTAGTTACAAGTAATACTCTCTTATTATATCGTTCTTTCTTTGATATTGAGTTTGCTTGTATACTGCAAATGCCTGTCCTGCTCAAATTTCTTTTTGTTATTCTTTATAGAGGCCCAAAACTGCTCTTTAGTTTCTGCTAAATTTATGAACATATTGTGTTTGTAAGATGGTCGATAACAACTCATCGTTTGATGTTTCCTTCGTTTTTGGAAGGAGGTGGGGAGCTTTACACCTGGGGCTCAAACGAAAATGGGTGCCTTGGAACAGAGTAAGTTACATACCCCGAAAAAATAGAATGTTTCCCCATAAGATGAAAACAAGGTTCTTGAACTGTACCTATACTCTTATTTCAAAAAATTCAGTTCAACGTATGTCTCACACTCCCCTGTGAGAGTTGAAGGTCCTTTCTTGGAGTCTACTGTATCTCAGGTATCTTGTGGGTGGAAGCACACTGCAGCTATTTCAGGTAGCATCTCTTTTGAGTAAAACATATTTGTTTCCTCTCTCATTGTATAAGTTAATTCAACTCAATTTCTGAAACTTGTTTGCAGATAACAATGTCTTCACCTGGGGCTGGGGAGGATCTCACGGCACATTCTCTGTTGATGGACATTCCTCTGGTGGACAATTGGTTTGTTTCATCATCTTATCTTATTGATCAAATCTCTGAAACAACATTTTCAAGTGTCGAAGAGAATAAATATGGTATGCTTAATATGTAGGGCCATGGTAGTGATGTAGACTATGCAAGACCAGCAATGGTGGACTTGGGAAAGAATGTAAGAGCAGTGCATATATCTTGTGGCTTCAATCATACAGCAGCAGTTCTTGAACATTTTTGAAGACTCGGTCTCAAGTTAATATCATATACAGATGTTTAGTTTATTCTTGCTTAAACATCTATAGACTAAAAAAATAATAAGAAATTTACACTATTGAATAGCGATCAATTACACCATTGGTTCTAACTTGAACAATTTAGTAAATAGGTGGAATATTCTTGTCGTGTAAATTATTGATTTTATTTATTTATTTTTGAAAACTACAACAAACGATAGAAGAGTTGAGGAAATCTCTTTGTAATCATAATTATGAGAAAATTAAGATCGGCTCCGCTTCAAACACAGGAGAATCACAAACTGCAGAGAGGGCCTATTCAGCTATCCTCTCATTTTATAAGAGACTTTCACCGCACGTCTTCACTTCACGCCAACGCCCTAAAACCATCTTCTTCTATAACCTTTTCTTTGACGTCTCTCTACCACTACCAACAACTGTCGAGCTTTTCCTTTTCTTTGGATTATCGTTTTCTTGGCCCATATACTTGGCAGCACAAGATTTTTGAATCGCTTCCATGCTCTCGTCATCACGAGCCCACTCGAGCACCTGCAAAGACCTCATATAGAGAGAGTTGAGGAAGAATGTCAGAATGAACATGCTAGAGAGATGAGTACACAACATAAGACTTACCAAATGGCGTCCATAGAAATGGGTGTTGGAGAGTGCCTTTTTAGCGTTTAAAGCTTCTTGCATTGTCCCAAATTCTACAAAAGCATAACCAGCGTATTTTCTCACATTCTTCAATGGAAGCCCAACTCTCTTGAATCTGTCCAAATGGACTGAAAAGCTGTCTTAGTTCTTTCTTGGTTGCTTCAAAAGCTACATTTTTCACATGTAACTTTGCCAACTTTGTGACCTTGTCTGAACCTTCCCCAACCGTTTCACTCCGCTTGTTTTCAGAAAAATTCAAGATCAAAGAATGCCCATCCAGAACATTTCCCTACAAACAAACAAATCAGTGTCACCTTCCTTCATCGAGTCCAATCACCTTCAAGTTTCAAAGAGACTTAACTAGATTATATACCTCTACTGGTAGATCTCTGTAGACACTGGTCGCTGTCTCTACGGAGTCAAATTCTACAAAACCATAACCGCTTGAACGACGTCTCGTCCAGTCTCTTATTATCTGCTTTATAGTGAAAAATAAAGGAATATCAAAAACAGACTTATGATGGTTAACTGCATATCATCATCATCTGTAAGCAATGAACAACAACTTACCTTAACACTCAGAATCTTTCCCTGCTTCACCACTCCAGTCAAATGCTTCTTCAACCCCTCATCAGTTGTCTTGAAGCTCAGATTCTTTACATGAAGGACATTTGACTGAAATATAATGCATTATTTAGAGGAAACATCGTTATAAGATGTGATCTGAACACAGATATTTCAAGTCAATGAATAAACATGAACTTTCCAGGTTCCTAACCTGAAACTTGCAAGAATAGTGTACTAAAACCAAATCTAGTTTCCCAAGCTAATCAAGATTTTTTCAACTGTATTTCAGTTTGCGATAGTTCGATACCGCACACAAAGGACGAACATATGATTTCAAAACGTCCACAGCAACCATAAAGTAGACATACCTCGGTTATATCCGAATAGATTCCAACCTGCTGATCTAAGTTGACTCTTCTCGCATCATTTTCTTCGACAGCACTCTTCTTTTCTTTGTTATCGGCAAGTGCTTTTGGCTCAAGAATATCTCGAGGAGCCCACTCCAGATACAGGGGAGCATCTCTGTAATAATAATGAAATGTGATGAAGCAGTTTGGTTAAACTAGGACAATCATTCATCTCCAAGAAGCACTTTAGGGAAAGAAAGAGGATTTTAGACTTTATACATGCAGAAACAATAATGTTAAAGCTTACTTGTAACGCGTGTATGCCAATCCGTTCATAGCTGCACGTGCCTCAGCCGCTTCAAGGAAAACAACCTGAAATGCAAGTAAGAACAGGTTAGAGAACACAACAGGTTAGAGAAGAATCACATATTCGTTGGGAAGAATAATACCAAAGCCATCGTCTTAGTCGGAGGGAGAACAATTTTGTCTAGACTTCCAAATTTCCGAAACATTTGAGCCAGTTCCTTTTCAGTGGAAGCAAAGGGCAAATGCTTGACTAAGAGAATATGTTTGCTTCTGTTCTTCACGTCACCTTTCCGTGCAGCAAATTCTTCCAAAGAGGTGACACGTACTCCAGCTTTAGCAAGGGCTTCTTTGGTCTCCATAATCACTCTTGTTTCTCCCAAAGCAAGGCGTACTGCAGGATCTTCGCATTCACGGTCAAGTAACTCACTCTTTGTTACACCATACGACCTGACTAAGTTTTCCAGGATCTACAACAGAAAAAGCAAACATGAAGCAAAGCAACAAGCCAGATTTCAAAATGGATGCATTGTTGAAACAAGAAAAGGTACAGTATCGGGTCGCATGAAGAAACTGTTCCAAGCATTTGTGTTTCCACAAGCTTCAGACGCCTTCCTTTGTTCCTCCCTCTCTTTCTTGAATGATTTTGGCAGATTAGAGGAGTTATCTCTGTTGGGGAAATCCATGATAAACATCTGATGAAAATCCTAGCTAGTCCACAAAAACAAAATATTACAAGTTTGAGACAGAAGTGGTCACTGACACTTGTTTAGCAGACATTGCACGGGGCTTAGCTGGTAAAATATGCAACGTCCGGCCCTGGAAAGGTAACTTATCTAATTTATCCATTGCCCTGCAACACCATCCAAATTTTTAACGATTTAAAATCTGAACTAAAACAGCTGGAGATGAACATAAGTGCTACTTATTGAAAAGCATGCACTTAGAACTTCTTAATTGGTATGAATTAAGATACATTTTTGCAGATTCCGGTATCAGGTAAAGGACGAAGGCCATTCCCCTGCAACTTCTGGTATCCTTGTCAAGAACAAGATGGACCTCTGATATATCACCGAATTTGCTGAAATGTTCCATAAGCTCTTCTTCTCTATTTCATGAGAGAACAAATGAAGATGTATAAGACACAAGGATAATCAGGAAAGAAGAAGAAGAAAAAAGATCCATTACGTGGTAGAGTAAGGCAGGCCATGGACGAAAAGGCGACCAGCGTCAAGAACATCATCACTGCCATCGGCTTCTACCTCCATTGCATGGCCATCATCATCTTTGTCGACTCTGTCAGCTTTAACTTCTCCATCAATAGGAAAAACATTGATTGCATCTTCACGACTATCGGTTTCACAATCACTGTCCAGATTTTTCTTTATCCGACTCTTGAAGTATTCCATATCAGAAACATCATCACCAACTTTACTCTTTCTAGTCTTTTTAGAATCTAAGAATGATCTTTTGGCTTTGTTAGGGTCATCAGCACCATTGGAAGGATGAATACACATGTCATTGGACCAGAATTTCAACTTATGCTCCTGATGAAGAAATTCTTGAAGCTGAGGATCATGATCAACTTCTGGATCCTTCTTCTGAATCTGTTTATCTCCTTTAGCATAAGCATCAACCTTCCCTTGTGTCCTCCTCGGTGGAGGGTCCGCAACCTATATGCCAAAGGAGAATCTAAATTAAACTAGTACTACACTGAGGCGTAACTAAGTGAAAAATGAATTACCAAAACAGATATTTGATGACTATGTTTGAAATTCTTGTTAAAGTAAGTGATAGCATCTTGAGCTTTTTGTTCACTACGAAATCCAATATAAGCAAATTGTCTACTTCTGCCATCACTGCAAAAGCAAAAACGATATGTGTGTATAGTGATTGGTTCCAGCATATATACAACACAACAATTAGCTGCGACTGCGAATAAACACTCGACAAGATTTTGTTTTATAATTCAAAAAAGAATTAAATGATTTTAACAAAATTTAATTCAGAAAATATTTACCAGTTTATCTCCCCACCTTCCCACGATCATATCAACCCTATGAAACTAACCACTTTCTCTACGATTTTCTTTTTCGATTAAAACTTGTCATCTCCTATAAATAGCATCTTCATTATCTCAACTAGAGTAGATATGAATCCTATATAAAATAAAATTTCTCACCATCTGCATTATGTCTCTATTTAAGATTTTACGTACTCATAAACTAACTCATCGTTGTTTCACGACAAGACAAACACCACCATCTTTTTGTTCTAATTCAAGTTATTAACTTCATCTTCCTCCTATATCGTATTTGATTTAGGTTTATATAGTTTCTGTGAAGGTGTGCCAGTAAATATATATGGTTCTACTTCTTTCTGCATATAAGATAATCTATGGTTAAATTCAAGCCCATGGAACAGCCTCCAAGACTCCAACCATATACTATTCTACTCATTAATTTTCTATTTTCTTTTACTGAAACAATACAAAAACAAATATTTGTTCACGTAAGTTTTTTTGCCGATCTTGTAAAATGAGAAATTCAAGCGAAGAAGTAGAAGGGAGAGAAGCCCAAATGAACAATAGCAAGCATTGCCAGATAAGAAGTTGAATCAGCAAGGGTTTAAGCAAAGTTAAATACTCGGAAAACGATACAATACTATTTTTTCAGAAAATTTGTACTGTAATATTCATGCCTTTTAACATTGTTAACTTTTTAAACATAATTTTGATTCTTAACTTGTACGTACGTAGTAGGGGAAGAATGCTAGTATTACCTTAAACGCTTCAATTTCACGTCTGTGATTTCTCCTTTTTCCGAAAAGATACCTCGTAGTTGATCCTCTGTCACATATTTGGGAACATTCTTAACGATTATCCTTGACCTGTAATTTACCAGGCCGGAAAGAAAAGAAGAAGGAAGAAAACAGAAGATAAGTTTCTTACATTTATTGTGTTTCTGCGAAATCTCAGCTATTTAAAGGGAGAAAAAAAACCCACTACTTACATTCTTTGGATTTGCAAGCAGAGCTCGTTCTAGGAACTGTAGAGGGATTCCAAATTTAGGGTTTCGTTTCGTTTCAAAAGATAAAATGGGATTAATAATCTTTTAGTGCTGTCTATTTCTACACTAGAAATATCACATTATACTAAATACATTTTAAATTTTAATCCCGGTTTATACGTTTTTTTTTTGTTGTTGTCAAAATTGAAATTCTACTTTTCTTCTTGTAATTAAACCACTTATGATTAACATTTTTAGCAGGAACTAGCCAAACACTTATCAATATCATGATAGTAATACATAAGACTAAACCAAACTATAGCATAATCTTGAATTATTAAATACGCTAACTATAGCTTGCATAATCTTGAGTTGATTCTTAGCATGTGTTGAAATTCGAATCTCTTGTGTCTATGCCGATTACTCGATCAAGAAATCTTTTTGGAGGTCTTATTATTTGATGTTGTCACCGATCACCATAACATTATGAAATTATACCACAACTGACAAACACAAACATTAATCAAAACTTAGACATATACAGATATACTCTGAATATCCATTTTCACAAACATAGAGATTCCATGCAAGCCATATTTAAAAACTAGGCAAGTTAAAAGCTGTCTATAATCAACACATACATTACTGTTCAATTGACATTCAGAAACAGAGAAATTTTGCTCCATGGAAACTTCGTCATTCCCACCCGCAACACCAGTCCTCGTCGAAGAATTAACTCTGTCACCACCACAGTCTTTACCTTTACCATAACCAGCGATTTCCCACTTCTCCTTGTGATCAAGCCAATTATGTTACTTCTTATCATCTTCTTCCTCAACAAAGCTAGATCTTTTCACTTTCGAATCCATAAAAAAAACAGAGTTTGAAGAAGGGATCGATTTGGTTAGTCTCAGAAATCTTCATGGCGAAGAAGAGACACTAATCAAAGTTTATCAATAGACTATGGAGTCGTCTGAATTTTTGACTTTATTATACTTAGGTTAGAGAATGAGTGGGCTTGGGCTAGTAAGTACATTAATGAAAATTCTTAAATTTTGGATTGGGTAATGGACTCATCACTCATGGGTATAAACGTTTTATAATAAAACTATAAATTCTGGGCTTGGACAATTTCGGGTAACCGATTCACTATCCACGGTTATTTAAATCAATAACCATTCGGTTTTATGCCTATACATATATACGAACCGAACCGAAATTCCGGTTCGGTTTTAAGCCCAAGACTAATTGTACAGCGGTTCAACTCTACAGAAAGAACCTTGTTGATCTGGATTTGTAAGAATGAAAGAAAGTATAATATAATACAGAAGAAGAAGACTAATAAAAGTGCAAATTCATTTCTAACATCGAATCCTGTAAAAACACGATACTTTCCTTAATACAAAAGCTTGAATACAAATGTGGAGAGATTGAAAACATCAACACCTGTCTCCATTATTCCAAGTCAAAACTTCAACGAATGAATCTGTTTTCTCCGTACTATCTCTCACACTCACAATGATCACAATGCCTCAGCAGACAACCTAAAGCATTGGTCTTGTTGTTTTTTCGTTATTGTCAACAAAAGAAGAAGAGAAGTATTATGCATATGAAAGAGATGAATCAATTCCTTAAGCTGCTGACTCTTTAGCGATCTTCTCTGCCTTTGCAACCACCTCATCGATACCTCCAACCATGTAAAACGATTGTTCGGAAAGATCATCGTACTTACCGTCGAGTAGACCCTGCAACAATTATAATTCATATACGCTCTTAGCAAACAATCATGGCGCACTAAGAAAGAAAAGCTTCTCATGAATGCAAACATACCTGGAAACTGTTGATGTTTTCCTTAAGATCAACGTATTTTCCAGGGGCACCCGTGAAGATCTCAGCAACATGGAATGGCTGACTCAAGAATCTCTGGATCTTACGGGCACGGGCAACAGTCAGCTTGTCATCTTCACTTAGCTCATCCATTCCCAAAATGGCAATAATATCTTGCAAATTTTTGTAGTTCTGCAACACTTTCTGCACACCACGAGCAGTGTTGTAGTGCTCCTCACCCAGAATGTGGGGGGAGAGCATACGGGATGTCGAATCCAAAGGATCCACAGCAGGATAGATACCGAGCTCAGAAATCTACATAAGGGAAAGAGACGAGCATAAAGATATCAGCTTTATGAGCATTACACAGAAATATTTTTAAAAAGGAAATATCAGGAGACATGTTCCCACCTGTCTTGACAGCACGGTTGTGGCGTCCAAGTGAGCAAAAGTTGTGGCAGGAGCAGGATCCGTCAAATCATCAGCAGGGACATAGATGGCTTGGACTGAGGTGATAGACCCTTTCTTGGTGGTTGTGATTCGCTCTTGCAGAGCACCAAGATCAGAAGCCAGAGTTGGCTGGTAACCCACAGCAGACGGAATACGACCGAGCAAAGCAGACACTTCAGAGTTGGCCTACACAAGAAAGTATATAAGTTTAGATTACAAAACTACAGAGTTAAGATTACAATATAGGGCCCACAGGTACTGAGTGATATACACAATACATAACAAGGCTTACCTGAGTGAAACGGAAAATGTTGTCAATGAAAAGCAAGACATCTTGGCCTTCAGCATCACGGAAATACTCAGCCACAGTCAAACCAGTCAGTCCAACACGGGCACGAGCACCCGGGGGCTCATTCATTTGTCCATACACTAGGGCACATTTGCTCTCAGACTGTTAAGACAAGTAAAAGCAAGATTTGTAGCGACATAAATCAATCAAATGCCGTTTGCAGGAAAAAAGATAGGTGAAGAGTAATTAAAATGAATTGAAACCTGCTTCTCGCCTAGCTTGATGACACCACTCTCAATCATTTCTCTGTACAAGTCATTGCCCTCACGGGTTCGTTCCCCCACACCAGCAAACACAGAGAACCCACCTATTCATCAGAAGAAGCACCACTTAATAAATAGAAACAGAGAGACTAATACGGTCAGAACAACTTGTGGTAAACAGACCATGAGCTTTGGCAACATTGTTGATCAGCTCCATAATAAGCACAGTTTTCCCAACACCAGCACCGCCAAAGAGACCAATCTTTCCTCCTCTT
>Ga0041059_1003501_pt1 | contig 10689 bp, 14 predicted proteins | sample AraColnosormetaG_FD_56232 | JGI IMG/M metagenome (GOLD analysis project Ga0041059, IMG submission 56232) | Arabidopsis roots microbial communities from North Carolina, USA - Col MF nosort | ecosystem: Host-associated > Plants > Roots > Unclassified | place: USA: North Carolina | collected... | reverse complement strand
GGGTTTCTTCAAAGAACGGATCTTTGTGAGATTCTCAAAGAACAACAGAATTCTCAATTACCGCGGACGGTGTTCTTGATTTTATTAATGAGAAAGTAATGGTTTTATCGTACAAGTGTGATAGAGTATGAGAAATAGGTGTTTTTGCCTTCAAAGTCAGAGCGTTTTTGATAGCCTGAAGTTGAGAGCGTTTTTGTGCGTGCCCCTTTGTTTGTTCTCTAAGGTCCTTTTTATAGGGTCCGAGAATATCACCTCTTTATCTTTATCTCGTTGAAAGAGATTGTCTTTATCCTCCGAAGATTCTGGGATTTTTGTACCCGGTGATATCTTCGAAGATTATCTCTTCCGGGGTTTTCGGAGATGAAGTGTTTTGAACTTACATCGGCTAAGTCTTTCGAAGTCTAAAACGAGATCGTTCCGAGCCGTGATTAAGTTGGCCTCGAGTCATGATCGAGATGCTTGGTCTGCGGTATTTGAAGGCAGGCTCCCGAGGTGTTTTGGAGCCCGCCTCGGGATGATTTTCCAAGTCTTATTCCCGAGGCGTTCCGAGGTCGGGTCGGGGGATCACTTTATGAGACTGCCCGAAGCGTTCTCGATATCGCCTCGGTATGGATTCTTGACGAGAACTCCGAGGTGTTTTGGTCCGGTTCGGGTTAATTCATCGATGGTTCCCGAGGCGGTGTGGTCGGCTCGCTATCCTGGGTCAAATCCGACCCCAACAGTTTGCCTCGACAATCTCCCATAAACTACTTCAAAAGCTAAACCAATCTTCATATCCGGCAAAGAGGAAGCCAATAACGGCGGAAGCTGATGGACACCGGCTCAAACAATCCATCAACTACCGAGATCCGGCCAAAGATCACCCAAAACTAGCCATCTAGGCTCCAGCCAAGGAGCCACCGTTAACCTCTTCACAAAGTGGTGAAACCCACCGATCCAAAAACTCAACTTCCGCTACTCGCCGGAGGTACAATCACAAATCGCCAAACCGTAATAACAAGAACCAATCCGCTGTTGTCAATAACTAGCAGAACAAAGGAACCAATTTTCAGGCCACCGTGAAGGAGAGCCACCGTCAAGCAATGAGCCTGGACCAAACCACACCTCACACCATCGGAGAAGAAAGAAGCTCACCACCGTTTCACCCTCCAACCCATCAAGCGACGATGAAGATCTTTAATTGAAAAAGAAAGAAGAGAAAAAAAGTAGATCTACGATCTGAGTTGAGGAGAGAGAAGAGAGGGTTTTCGGTGGGAACGATTGTCCCTTCGCGACTAGTAGTTGGATAAACAAAAATTTAAAGATTTGCCTTAATGGATTTAAGAATGCATGCACATTGGTAAAATAGTTATCTCATAAAAATCTAAAACTAACTCAAGATCTCAATGTAAGTAGAATTAAGTAGTACGAAAGCTAAGTATCCTAATATGGTGGGTGTATTGGTTGAATCAATTTTTGTTTTTTTACATACCAGTTCTAAATGATCACACAAAACTATTATGTGACGATAAATTTGCCTACATTGCTTCAAATCTTGCCTACAACCTTCTCGTTACCTTCTTCTTTGTTTCTCCTTCAAATCTATATATTTTTGTAGATCTTACTAACATGCTGGTATGATCAATCAATTATAAAAATATCAACAAGTTGCTGTCTCAGAATTATAGATGCAAATCACCACACATCTATATAACTACGTTTTTACGTTTTTGTTTATTGAATTAATACACGATTCTTACAAAACAATAATTTACTTGTGATCTCTTCTTCTTACGTAAATGAACGTACGGTTATAAAGGCTTGCGATATCGTAATCTCCTTAGACAAAATTTTGCCCCTACTATGGTGTAAGTAGATTCTATGGGCGTCTATCTTGTAGGATACAACTATCAATTTCTGTATTAATACCTTACACGAATTCTAACAAACTTACTTTGAGTTTCTCAGAAATTGATTTTGGAGAAGAAGAAAAATTTTCTATCGTTCTCTTCCTCTATGTTGTAATGTCTTTATATAATGACTCAAACGATGCTATTGACTTAAGCGATGCTTTTGACAACCAATCGTATATGTGCCTTTTTCTTAATCGACACATCTCTCTTGAAGAGGTGTTTAGTAGTTTACATAACTAGTGGTCTAGTTATGTAAATAATTTGTAACTTTTTAATGTATATATATATATATATATTTATGTATACAATATCTTTATATAAATAACAGTCTGTTTTTATATAATAAACTCCAACAATACCCCAAATTTTCTTATTCAAACTCAATAATACCCTACATTTGAATAGAAAATAAGCTCCACAATATCTGAGAAAATAGAATCAATATGCATCGGTAAAAGTGTTTTTTAGACTTGAATCTTTCCTAGTAAACATTTATCAGACTTACTTTGTGGGTAGTGAATTCTTGTCTTGAACTAACCACGTTTGATAGTAAACCGAGACAATAAGTGAAACACATAAATTATTAGCTCATTTCATGTTTATACGGTTGTGTTCATTTTGGTCTTGAACATATCCCGACTTCGTGAGAGCTCTAGAGAATTTAGCCATTTCAATTCTCATAGGTGCGACCGCGACACCACTCTTATATAGGTACCATTAATTAAGAATAGTCCATTCTATTCCACTTTTTTTTAAAGAAAAATATTCATACCTTTAAACATCAATGAAAATACATTTAACTTCATAGGAATAAGTAATATGTATCTCTTTCTTGAGTCTTCCTCAGCCAGTTGGAAATGTATCTTTGACTTGAGTCGTGTAATATATATCTATTTCAATTCTTGAGTCTCGGTGGGTTCTACCGAGGCAAAGCCTTTGAGGATGTATCTTCCACTTGAGTCGTGTAAAGTCCATCCAATTGCCACTTTGCTTTTAGGGCTAGTCCACGAGGCATCTGTATAACAGCAGTGAGAGGGGGTTTGACGAAGCACTTCCTGAAAAGAGGTAGGGTTATTCATTTTGGTTAGGTCCTTCGGGTTAGCATGCGAGGGACAAGAAGGATTTGCCTCCTTCCACATTCGTAAATCAATAAGAGCAATCTATTGTTATTGAAAAATAAATCATTCTTGGCTTTCCATATGCGCCATCCAATAAAAGGAAAGACTTGGCTCTTGTCTTTTAGGGCAAATAATGCCTGAATATACAAGAGTTGACACGAGCTTGGGTCTCATCCTCCAAATGTAAAAGATATCTTCTGGATGGATCATCGCCTGCAACTTCTACTCATCCCATTGGTTGGAATACGACAACATAAGTCCTACCACTTTTAAATATGGTTTAGTACTAGTAGTTTGTCAAGTTTGGTCTTGCCGGATTATCCAGCCATTGATCATGCCATATTCGTATGGTATTCCCATCACCTACTTGCCATTTTAGACCTTGTTTAATAAGAAAAGTACCTTGATATATGCTTCTCCACTCATGACTCGGTCTGCGGCCGAGCTGTGCTTCCTTCCAAAAGTGTACCTCTAGGATAATATTTAGCTTTAATCACTGATATCTAGTGTTTTTGGTTGTTTTAAAACCTCTTTTCTCTTAAATTTTTTGTTGCTTTGAATTCATATTTTGGCATATAGTATTGCATTTGCATTTGCATTTGCATTTGCATTTGGTTTTCTTAGGTACATGAGTGGAGTTTAGAGTCTTGGAAGCAAATGGAGCAAACAAAGGAGCTAAGAGAATGCAAAGTGACCAAAGAGGAGAAGTGTAGAACAATAGATCAAGTGGTCGATTGCTTGGTCGATTGGTCAGGACCAGAGCTCCAGAGGAAATTTGAATCTACCAAAATGGGCGATTGGTAAGGACCTTACCTTTAAGTGCTTTTCATACCTTACCTTTGAAAATTGTTGATTAGGGTGATTAGTGGCTAGATAGACTTGTCATTTATGCTTATTGATCATTTGATTGCCTTTGGAAATTGTTGATGATTGATTGATTAATAAAGGGATTAATATCATGGAAATGTGTTAGTCTTGCTTAGTGTTCTATGGCCTAAGGATCATTGCTTGTTAGAAGTTGTTTGATGCTCCATAATCCATCTGTTTATCATTTCTAATCGATTGCCTTAACCCGAGAATTCGTCTTTAGTTATCACTTAGTAATTTGTTAATTTCCCGCTTTGTTTACTTTCGAAACTTGTTAGTCTTTTGTTTCTTGGTTTCTTTTACTTTGTTTTGCATTGTTTGCTTGATAATGCATGGTTATTAAGATTTAGAATACTCAAATCATCTGTTAGCTTAGATTAAGCAATTGTGTGTATCTTGGTGAGTTGATTGATTGCAAATTGTGGTTCGATAAACAATTGAATAAAATGCTACATCAATTTGGCGCCGTTGCCGGTTTGCAATATTTATTAGCCTTTAGGATTTCATATTTGCTTGAGACTAAGCCTTTTACTTTCATTACTAATCCTTTATACTTGATATTTGCTCTTGTCTTATAGGTGTATATGAACCTACGAAGTCACGGCCGAGCAAATTTAATAGAAGAGATTAGCGAAATCCGCCAGTTTGAAAGAGAAAATGTTAGAGCAAGAAGAGAACAAGAAAGACTTGAACACCTTGCTTGGTTAGGCGTCATGTATGAACCCGGACTTGAAGGCCATAATAAATGGCCAAGCTAATGGGGATGGTCATATGCCACAACATCCACCAAGAGCTCATCAACCAATTGAAGCCTTTGATGAGTCAAACATCCGTGGAAATAGAAACGGTATTCAAACTCCTCCGGTTGAGAACAACAACTTTGAGATTAAATCAAGCCTCATCAACATGGTTCAAAGCTCTAAGTTCCATGGTTTATCAATAGAGGACCTTTTGGATCATCTAAACCAATTTTATATGTTGTATAGCACGGTGAAAATCAATGGGATCTCGGAAGATGCATTCAAACTTATACTCTTCCTGTTTTCTCTTGAAGACCGAGCTCGTATTTGGGAGAAGAATCTACCTCAAGGCTCCATCACCTCTTGGGATCAATGCAAAAGAGCCTTCCTTTCAAAGTTCTTCTCCACAACAAGAACGACAAGGTTGAGAAATGAGATATCTATCTTCACTCAAAAGAGCAATGAAAGGTTTTTTGAAGCTTTGGAAGAGTTCAATTTAATCATAAGGGATAGGGGAAAGGTAGCCAGGCCAGGGATACAAAATTCAATGTCCTCCTCATGGTTTCTCTAAGGAGTCTATACTAAGTACCTTGTATAAAGGAGTTCTCCCTAAATTTCGCATGTTGTTGGACACGACAAGTAATGGAAACTTCTTGAGCCAAGATATTGATGATGGTTTATCTTTGGTAGAGAATCTAGCTCAAAGTGATGGTAATTATGGTGAAGATTATGGCCGCACTCCAAGAGAAAGTAATGAGATGAGCGATCTACACCACAAAGAGATCAAAGCTTTGAATGAAAAGATAGATAAGATGATTCTTGCAAATCAAAAACCGATCCATTTTGTATCCAAGAGTGATGTCTACCAAGGGTATCAAGAACACATGGAAGGCTGTGTAGAGGGACAAGATGAGGTAAACTATGTTAGTGGACAAGGGTACAACAAATTCAACCCCAACTATAGGACATCCCAACCTTTCATATAGGAGCACTAATGTGGAGAACCCACAAGATCAAAGGTACCCACCCATAAAACCTCCTGGTTTCACACAATAACCCAACTATCAACCTAAACCCCAAGGGAACTTCCAAACAAAGCCTCAAGCCTACCACCACAACCAACACCAAGGGAGTTCATCGAATCCTCCACCTCAAGCGGATGATACAAACACTCTTCTTAGAAAAATTCTAGAAGGGCAAGGAAGTGGAGCATTCAATCTTGCCACGCAAATGAAAGGAATGCACACCAAGGTTGATGACATTTATGGTGAGCTCAATGCCAAAATAAAGCGTTTGAATGCCATGTTTTTAGCCAATCCTCATCCACTTCCAAGCGGCTAATGAGAACTTATCGGGTAAACCGGAACCAAATCCGAAAGAGTATATAAATGCTATAACCCTTAATAGTGGTAAAGAGTTTCCGAGTGGAGAGCTCAATAGAGACATTGAGCCTAAACAAAAGGAGGTTGTGAGTGAGATTGATGAAGAGGAGGTATTGAATGAGAAAGTTTGTCAAGAAGAGATTGATGTTGAAAAGTGTATTATTGACAAAGAGAAGGGTAAAATTGTTGAAGAGTCTAAAGAAGACAAAACCCAAGTAGAAATCTCCACGAAGGATAAAAGTTTTTCTAAGAAAGAGACTCTATTTGTGCCTCCACCTTATGAACCAAAGTTACCATTCGTGGATCGTTTCAAGAAGCAACAAATAGAGAAGTATAGAGCAATGTTTGATGAGCAAATGAAAGAAGTTACTATCACCATGCCTATCATAGATGTGTTCTTGTTAAACCCGACTTACAACAAGTTTCTTAAAGATGAGGTTGTAGAAAAGAAGAAAACATTGCAAGGTATGGTCCTTTTGACTCATGATTGTAGCACTATCATCCAAAACAAGATTGTAGCAAAGAAGCTTGATGATCCAGGTAGCTTTACACTTCCATGTGCTCTTGGTCCTTTATCTTTTGACCATTGCTTGTGTGATCTTGGTGCTAGTGTTAGCTTGATGCCTCTTTTGATTGCCAAACACTTATACTTCACAAGATATAAAGATTGTAGAATCTCACTTGTCCTTGCGGACCGTTCTATTAGAACTCCGGTTGGTTTGCTTAAGGATCTTCCCGTGATAATTGGTCATTTTGAGATACCAATGGACTTTGTGGTCCTTGAGATGGATGAGGAACCAAAAGACCCACTTATCTTAGGACGCCCATTCTTGAGAACCACGGGAGTAATGATTGATGTGTGAAGAGGAAAGATTAATTTGAACTTGGGTTAGGAGGTATTAACCTTTGATATTAACAAAGTGATGAAGAAGCCTACCATTGAAGGCCAAGTATTCTATATTGAAGAGATGGAAGCTTTAGCGGATGAGCTTTTGGAAGAGCTAGCAATGGAGGATGCACTTCATAGTACTTTGACTATAAAATAAGGAGAGTTTTGGTTACTTGAAAGTGATAGTGAGGGTTATGAGAAGATACTTGATTCTCACAAGTCTTCTAATGAAGATGGAACCTTCCTTTGTTGAAAGAAGGTAGTCATGAGATTAGTGTTGTTTAAATTGAAGAGGTGACCAACAAGGAGGAAACTAACAATGGTAAGTCTCACATTGATGGAGATTGGAGTGAACTCAAGGCTCCAAAGGTGGAACTAAAACCTCTTCCCAAGGGGCTAAGGTACGCATTTCTTGGAACAAACTCTACTTATCCGATTATAATTAATGAGGAGCTTAGTAACTTAGAGGTCTCCACCTTAATAGAAGAATTGAAAAAGTATAGAAAAGCTATTGGTTATTCTCTTAGTGATATTAAAGGAATATCAAAAACTCTTTGTGTGCATAGGATCCATCTTGAGAATGAGTCAATGACTTCCGTTGAACATCAAAAGCGGTTAAATTCTAACCTTAGAGATGTAGTACAGAAAGAGATCCTCAAACTCTTGGATGCGGGAATAATTTACCCGATCTCGGATAGCACATGGGTTTCTCCGGTTCATGTGGTCCCAAAGAAGGGTGGAGTCACTGTTGTAAAGAATGATAATGACGAGTTGATCCCAACTAAAACAATAACGGGACATAGGATGTGTATAATTGAATGCCACTTCTAGGAAATATCATTTCCCTTTACCGTTTATTGATCGAATGCTTGAGAGGTTAGCTAATCACACCCACTATTGTTTTCTAGATGGATATTGGGATTCTTTCAAATCCCGATTCATCCAAATGACCATGAGAAAACAACTTTCACATGCCCTTTTGGTACATTTGCATATATAAGAATGCCATTTGGTTTGTGTAATGCTCCCGCTACATTTCAAAGATGCATGATGTCTATATTCTCGGATCTAACTGAAAATGTGGTTGAAGTTTTTATGGATGAATTCTCCGTCTATGGAAACTCTTTTGCTTCTTGTCTTTCTAATTTGTGTAAGGTCTTGAAACGTTGTGAACAGGCTAATCTTGTGTTGAATTGGGAAAAGTGCCACTTCATGGTTAAGGTTGGATAGTATTGGGTCACAAGATCTCCAAGAAGGGTATAGAGGTTGATAGAGCTAAGATTGATGTGATGACCAATCTACCACCGCCAAATTTGGTTAAGGGGATAAGAAGTTTTTTGGGCCATGCCGGGTTTTATAGAAGATTCATCAAAGACTTCTCCAAAATAGCAAGACCACTTACAAGACTATTGTGTAAAGAAGTTGCTTTTGTGTTTGATGAGAAATGTCTAGAAGCTTTCAAGAAGATAAAGAAAGAGTTAGTTAGCGCCCCGATAGTGCAAGCACTTGATTAGAACCTACCATTTGAGATCATGTGTGATGCTAACTATGCGGTTGGAGCGGCTCTTGGTCAAAGAAAGGATAAGAAGTTTCATGTCATCTATTGCAAGTAGGACTCTTTCTGATGCACAAGTTAAGTATGCCACCCACCGAAAAAGAGCTCCTTGCTATAGTGTTTGCATTTGAGAAGTTTAGATCATACTTGGTTGGTTCTAAGGTGATAGTTCACACGGATCATGCGGCATTAAGGCATCTATTGGCAAAGAACGATGCAAAACCAAGGCTTTTGAGATGGATTTTGTTTCTACAAGAATTTAACTTGGAAATTAAAGACAAAAAAAGGGATTGAGAATGGTGTTATGGATCATTTCTCAGTTGAGGATTGACAATGATATACCAATCGATGACTCTCTTCCCGAGGAGCAACTATTGGCAATTCGGCTTTTGGATGCAAGTCATGAGACCTATATGAAACTTGAGGAAGTCAAGAGATTGAAAGAAAATTGTCCATGGTATGCGGATTATGCTAACTATTTGGCATGTGGAAAAGAACCGCCGAATTTGACTAGTTATGAAAGGAAGAAGCTCTTGAAAGATATAAACCGCTTCTATTGGGATGAACCATTTCTTTACACCTTATGTAAAGATAAGATCTATAGAAGATGTGTCAGACGTGTCTCGAAAGAAGAAGAAGAAGGAATTTTGCTCCATTGCCACGGTTCAAGCTATGGAGGTCACTTTGCAACTTTCAAGACGGTCTCCAAGGTTCTACAAGCGGGTTTATGGTGGCCAACGATGTTTAAAGACGCACAAGAGTTCATTTCGAAGTACGATTCATGTCAAAGAAAAGGAAACATTAGTAGGCGGAATGAGATGCTCCAAAATCCTATTTTAGAGGTTGAGATATTTGATGTATGGGGAATAGATTTCATGGGACCATTTCCTTCTTTATATGGAAATAGCTACATACTTGTGGCGGTTGATTATGTGTCAAAATGGGTTGAGGCGATTGCTAGTCCAACCAACGATGCAAAAGTTGTGTTGAACCTATTCAAGACAATAATATTCCCAAGATTTGGTGTCCCTAGAGTGGTCATAAGTGATGGAGGGAAGCATTTCATCAACAAGGTCTTTGAGAGCTTACTTAAGAAGTACGGAGTGAAGCACAAGGTCACTACGCCTTATCACCCGCAAACAAGTGGTCAAGGTGAGATTTCTAACCGGGAAATCAAACCTATTCTAGAGAAGACGGTTGGGACTACAAGAAAAGAATGGTCGGTAAAACTTGATGATGCATTGTGGGCATATAGAACCGCCTTTAAGACTCCGATAGGTACTGCTCCGTTCAATCTTCTCTGCAGAAAATCATGCCACTTGCTGGTTGAGCTCGAGTATAGGCTTTGTGGGCAATAAAGCTTTTGAATTTTGATATCAAAACCGCCGAGGAAAAGCGGTTGATTCAATTGAATGACCTTGATGAAATCCACCTTGAAACTTATTAGAACTCCAAAATCTACAAAGAGAGGACTAAGGCATTTCACGATAAAAAGATCGTTCCAATAGACTTTAAAGTAGGTGATCAAGTGTTGTTGTTCAATTCTCGCTTGAGACTATTTTCGAGAAAGCTCAAATCTCGTTGGTCGGGTCCATTCAAGATTAAGGAAGTTAGACCCTATGGCGCTTTGGTATTGTGGAACAAAACGGGAGGAGAATTTGTTGTGAATGGTCAACGCTTGAAGTCTTACTTGGCAAATGAACACGTTGAGGAGGAAACTACGGTTTCTCTCTTGGAACCTCAAACCGCCTAATTTGTGTGGAAACGTCAAGCTTAGTGACTTTAAACAAGCGCACGTGGGAGGCAATCCCATGGTATCCTTGTAAATATTTTATTTTATCTGTGTGTTTTTGTGTGCTTTTGGTTTGATAAAGTTTCACGAAAGTATTTGGAAAATTTCATATCAAGATGGGCAAGCAAAACCATTTCTGGGCAAGCGAATCGACATGATCCATTGAACGATCAACTAATACACAACAGCGTGTCCGTCAGATTTCTAATCGAGCACTCAATAGAGCATTCAATAGACAAGTTGGTCGATTGGACAGTCGACTCATTCATGTCCGCAAATCCGTCGATTTTCTAATCGACCAAGCAATCGCTCGATTGGTTTTCAAGGCCCAGGTAAGTCAACTCTTGACTTTTGTCGGTTCACTCAAATTGAATTAGAAATCTTTCGGTTTGGCCCCATAACCAACGAAAACCGATTTTCTTTTAAAAATATATATATATATATATATATATAT
>Ga0041059_1003500_pt1 | contig 10690 bp, 10 predicted proteins | sample AraColnosormetaG_FD_56232 | JGI IMG/M metagenome (GOLD analysis project Ga0041059, IMG submission 56232) | Arabidopsis roots microbial communities from North Carolina, USA - Col MF nosort | ecosystem: Host-associated > Plants > Roots > Unclassified | place: USA: North Carolina | collected... | reverse complement strand
TATTATTCTGGTCAAGAGCATAGTTATTGACTTCATTTGGAGAAGGGAGAAAACTGACAACACCATCTAGTAGAGGTTGTACTCCCTGCAGATTAAAAAAAAAAGGGAGCACGGCAGATGATGAAAACTTTTTAATACAGACACAAGAGGGCAAGGAGAAACGTAAGTGAATATATCATCCAAACTTGCGCATATATCATCTTTGGATTCCAAAAATCAATTACCTTGTTTTTGAATGCACTACCCATAAATACAGGAACAAACTTTTGTGCTATGGTAGCTCTACGAATAGCTTCCTGCACATATATACAGCAGACCACAAAAGTTACAGTAACAAAATGCAAGTAAAAGAGTAATAATATACAAACACGGCAATTCTTGGACGCTAGGAATGAAAGATAACACTACGAATTTAAGACAATACCTAAGGCAAGCTAGAATCCACATGTTCATTAGTCCCTTGGGATTGATATCTGTTGAGTGAAATCAACTAACTAAACATCATAAGTTGCCAACAATATCTATCTATTTTCCAGGAACCATTTGATCTATTTCACGCAAAGAATTTGCTTTCAAACCAAAATGAAAAAGAACAAACCTCAAGCTCAGCAGCAGATACAGGTTCATCATTCAGAAATTTCTCGGCGAGTACATCATCAACTTCAGAGACTGTCTCTATCAATTCTCTCCTCTTATCCCCAACCAAACCCTCCATATCAGCAGGAATATCACCAGCCACAACATTCTCACTGCAATTTATAGAAAATAAAAATGTCACAACACATACAGATGCCCCATTACAATATAAGCAAATTCTAAAAAAAAGTATTGTAACACAAACCCGCTTGATCCATGAAAGAAATAAGCTTTCACATGAATAAGGTCTATAAGACCCTGGAAATTTTCTTCTAGACCAATGGGCACTTGCACAGCTGCACTATGATGTCGAAGCTTAGCTCTTGCCTAGTGAAGTAAAAAAAAGAAGAAGTTATAACCAGTAAAGCTAAACTTGATCAAACTCATTCAATAACTAAAAATAGAATGATCATAGTTTTACACACTTGGTTCAAGACTTTCCATGGATCTGCTCCCATTCTATCAAGCTTGTTAATAAACGCAACTCTCGGGACTTCATATCTCCTCATTTGCCTATCTACCGTAATAGACTGACTCTGTACACCACCCACACTGCATAGGACTAGAATCGCACCGTCTAGTACACGTAAAGCCCTCTCCACTTCAATGGTGAAGTCAACGTGACCAGGAGTATCAATTATATTAACCTGACAACAATCATAACAACAAATTTCAAAGCTCAATGCAATAGGATTACTACACAATTAAACAACCAAGGCCAATTTTGACGAATCTGAGAAGAAATTAGAATCACAGAATCCACAAGGAAGATCTTTTTTTCTATCTCCTCACCTTGTAATCCTTCCAAGTACAGTAAGTAGCGGCTGACTGGATAGTGATACCTTTCTCTCGCTCCAAGTCCATAGAGTCCATTTTAGCGCCGACGCCATCTCTACCTCTGACTTCATGGATCTCATGGATCCGACCGGTATAGAACAGAACACGCTCAGTCAACGTAGTCTTTCCAGAGTCTATATGAGCTGAGATCCCGATGTTGCGAAGCTTGTCCATGGATTCTTTCCACCATGGCTCCTTCTCATCCTTGACCGCACGAGCAGCGGTTCCGGCGGAGAAATGACGAATCAGATGAAAATCTCCGGTTAAAAGCGCGGCAGTAGGAGATGACGCCCGTTTGTTCGACGAGAAGAGTCTCAAGAGGAGGTTAGGCGCCGGAGAAGTCGGAAACCTCGCCATGGCTTTGTATGGACGACGAGGGTTTTAGGAAAATGGGTTTGAGTCTTTTCTTTGTGAGAGAGACTTGAGGAGAGTGTGTGTGTTTGTATTATCAATTTTGGTTCAGATTCGGTTTGATAAACTTCCGGTTTAACATTTGGACCCGATGGGTTATTTGACCCGGAGTACATTTGGACCCGATGGGTTATCTTTGTCTTCTTCTTCTTTCTTTTTCTCTCTTCTAATCTCTGATTCTTCACCTTAGAGCATCTCCAATGGCTTGATATTAGAGTTCTCTCAGTGGGTTCTCAGAATAAAATTGTGAAAAATTAAATCAGAAATCGTTTTTACAGAGAGAGCTGTCTCTCTTGAGAGAAACTTTGAAAGAGAAGAGAGACGTGTACGTGTCACGTTTTGGATGTTTTGTTTGACAAAACTGAAAAAAAAAAAACGCCTGAAGGAAAATACTTTGTCAATTTCTATTTTTCGCGAAACTCTCTCGAAACCAAACGACAATGAAAACGCTGGTGATGGCGACGGAGCCGGTCGTTTGCTCCGACGATTGCGGGTTGAATTTAAGCAGTCGATATGTTGTATGAGCAGTGGTTGCGCAAGAGCAATGGTTGGGCCGGATTCATCCTTCTCGAAGGCGGTGGTCACGTCGATTGTAAGTTCTTCTAGCCTAGCCCTTTGAGGTTCTAGGTTTGTGTTAATTGATGATGGGTTTGAGTAGATGTGTTAATTGATGATGGATTTGTGTTAATTTGTGTTGAATCTCACTGGATTTGTCATATATGTTCATGTCACGTACATCTCTTGGAAGAAGATTTAATTAGTGTTTATTCAAGTTAGTATTCATTGTCTATCGCAGATTTAACTAGTGTTTCTTCAAGTTTTTCTAGCTTGATGCACGTATTTTCTCCTAGGTGTGTGTTTTATAGGAAATTGATATCCGGCACACTTAAAAGATTCATCTTTTTCTTGTTTGATGTATGAACTAGAGTGTGTTACTAATTTAAGCATTGTTGTGCAGTGAGATTACGGCAGAAGGAAGACGGGTTACACTTTATAATGGTTACCTGATTATAGTGGCTTTAAAATTGTAAGTCAAAAACACACTTTAAAATTTTCTAACTTCTGGATATAGTGGCTTTTGCTTAGAGTTTGTTGTTCAACCGATGGAAATTGTTGTCTTGATATCTGCTTTAGCTTGTAAAATGGGTCTTTGATGATGTAAGTAACTCGTGTCTAGTTTCCACTTTCCAGTGATTTGAGCTTCAACAAGCTACATGGACCAAGGTTTGACAGATGGCAATTAGCCATGACAATCGTGTAAGGTTGGTAGTTACAGAAATCTTGAAAAGAGTTCATAGTTGAATGATTTTTTCTAGTGTCTAAAAAGATCCTTATTTTCTTCTTTGATTCGTTGCTTGTTTTAATTACTTACTTGTTTGCTCTCTTATTTCATTGTGTGCTTGTTTGCTTCCTTATTTTTCTATATCTTTAGTGTTCATTATTTGGTACATTGAGCGTCTGTCAAGAAAAATTGCATTGTAACTTACAGAACCTATCATATCTATAATTGCATTGTAACTTCTCTTGTGCTCTTGGAGATTCATCAAATTGGAATCTGAGTTCTTTACACTCTACTCTGACTTTTGGCGTTGTTTTAATGGCTTCGAACAGGACTACCTCTGTGGATTGCAAGCTAGGATCCGCAAACTTGAAGAGAGGGCTCAAGGGAGAACTAAAGAAGCAGCAAAATGTTGTTGGAAACGTGTGAACTAATAATTTATTTTTTTCATGAAAACCCAATAAAGAGAGACTACTATTGGACACTGCAAAATAAAAAAAATTTAACAGAATCTCTCATCTCATCAATTTGAAAAATTTATTCTTAAAAAAATGGTGAGAGCCCATGAGTGGCTATCACATTGGGCGACGCTTCATGGAGAACCGCCTCCGAGCCTAAACGCCTTGACCACGATGGAGGATGAAGATTTGGGAGTGTGTGATTTTTTTTCCTCTGGGGAAATAAAGCTGGTCCGCAAACTCCCTGAATATGCCAAGCTTTTGGCCCTGGCGTCCCTGGAGTACTGATAGGGGATACCACCTGAGAACAGAGGCCAAACGTGGGACAATAGTCAAGCTGAGGCCTGAGGTGCAAGTAAGAAGGTCAACTTGTCCAAGGTATCAAAACAAGAAGTTTTGGATTAGTGCAGTCAACACTTTGTAAATTCATCTTTGGTTTCCTAACATCATCAGTGTTTTGAGTTTAGTCATTTGTGCGAAAATTAGTAACATTAACATTTTATAACTCATAACCTTGTATTGGATCATGATGTGATGACTACTGACAGAAAAAAATTTAGCAGATAAAATGTGAGGGAACAAAAAGTCGGGTAAAATTCTAATTTGTTTTCGTCAGCTTCAGTAAAATTAGAATAGCACACCCGGTGGGACTCGAACCCACAATCGCTTGATTAGAAGTCAAACGCCTTATCCATTAGGCCACGGGTGCTTGTGTAATTACTTTGAAGTTTTATAATAAAAAAGAACAAAATAACGAAATACGAAACAAATTTACCAATCATGCAGTGTTTAATCACAAAATAGTTTTCTTCCTTCTTCCAAGAGATTCAATGAAGTCATGAATTTAAGTTCTGTAAAACTTAAGAGTACTATTGAACTTGTTCTTAGAACAAACTTTTGCATATTTAAAACCTAAGGACAATAGAGTCATCTGGTACGAAAACTTCTCTGCACAGAAAAAACAGCTTAAAGCATAAGCAGCAGAGATTAATAAGGAACGTTTCCTATAGAGGGACCATCTCGAGATCATTGTGTTGGCTTTTGGCAGATGATGGGGATGAGGACGAAGAAGATGAAGCGTCTCTTCTCTCCTCAGTGTTCATCTCTTGAACTGGGGGAGGATCCATAGTAGTTGATGATGAGGCTTCTGTATCAGAAAGATGATTCTTCATCTCCCTGTGTTCCTGGCACAAAGCACACCAGTGCAAGCAACAGTGAACCATGCAATGATCACAAGGCGCATTCTGCAAAATAATCACAAAGATCAATCAGAGATAATATCTGATATATGAGAACGATCTGATGTGGGATTTTTACTTTACCTTGAGATGATATTTCTTCTGGAGTTCTTGGCGGAACAAGCCTGAATAGATTCCACACATCCACCAAGCAAAGAAGAGGCCTTCGCAGATCACAACTGTTGTTTGTGGATCAATGTAGCCACTGAAGAGTGCGGTTACTGCTGCAAGTGCCATACCTCCTTCGACACATACAGCATGGCATACACATGGTTGGGTCCAAGGAATCTCTTCCCTCACAGCTTCAATGTTACGCCCAAACAGAACACACGGACAAAAGAGACCAGTCCTGCCTGCAAAATCATACAATAGCATTGATTCAAAGTGTCCCTTAGGTGCATATTGAACTACAATGGAAACGTTTCGCCAAAGTAATAGGGAACTCATGCACAAGAACAAGTGATTAAGAATCATCTGTTTGGACAGTTACAAAACAAAGAGGAAAAACTTACAGCTCTCTGGATCTTCAGCACAACCAAAAATGCCGGTGGTCCAGTTTTCATCAGAAGGAGGTTCATAGGTTTCAGGTAGAACTTGCATACATTCATGGCACTTGCGGACATTCAACTGTAAACAATTTCAAAAACAGAAAAAGCAGTAGAGTGGTTGTAATACATGACGCCACACTACAATGACTACCATAGTGAGAGCAGAAGAAATTCAGAGAAAGATTCTAGTTTCTTGATTCCATCACACATTCTTATAAGGAAGCTCAAAGGAACGTACACTACTAGTACTCTAGGCTTATTTTAATAGTTGCTTGATGAGACTAGACTAATCAGTGTTGATACATAAAACTTTAAAACAGGTAGTGGTGCCAATAAGAAATCGCTATATGTTCATGTCACAACAGATATGCACTACTAGAATCTATATCACATCACAAGGATCTAATGCACGGAGAAATTCAAGATTGATCAAAGAAATCAAATCAACAGAGACTAGTTACACTATTCCTCAATCAAACAGGACAAAAATTTCATCTCTAAGACCTCATCGAGAGGTGGAGATCGACACAAACAACAATCGGGATCAACAAGAACTCTACCACCACAGATTATCAAAGCCATCAAATCGATTAAGGTACAGATCTAAAGGAATTACGAGATCGGAGTTCTCTAGAAACGTGCGTTAAGAGTAATGCAGGGAGGGAGAATCTAACGTACCTGAGGAACATCAATGGGCTGATTGAGTTCACCGGGTGTGATATCTTCTTCGACAGGAGCCTGCTCTTTCCTCAATTTCACGTAACGCGAACTGGCGTTTCCATCCGCCATCGAAACCGGTCAAGAGAAATATAATAATCTCTGAAGATCTTTCACCAATGAGGTCGCCGGAATCCAAGAACTGGAATTTTCTCTCTAACAACAACGTTTTGTTTCGATACGCGTGAGTCGTCGTGACTCGTCTATATCCATGTGAGAAAGTCTTCTCATGATTAAGAAAACAAATCCGAAAGATAGACGCCACGTCGTCGTTTTACCCTCTTTAGGCGGTGTACATTGTGATGAAAAAGTAATTAGAAGAAACTTGGGATAACAACAACAAACTACCAGTCAATCAATAGTGTTCAATGATACAAATATTTATGGTAAAATCAGACCTCTCTTCTTTTTCATAGAAAAAATAACACGAAAACTACAAGAAGATAATCCATTTCCTGAGATTATGTGGTTTTTGTAATTCTTATCAAGACATCCAGTGCTTTGGAGCCATCAATTCACGATCTCCACCCGAACCTTGCAATGCGATTTTTTGAATCCGAGAAGAGAATTCCTCTGCCTGTTCAATGTTCAAATAAATGTTGCAAGTTAAAACACAATTGTAGTTATTGTAACAATGCGTAGAAGACAAATTTAAAAAACTTACTTTCTCATCAATCCACATTAAGGAACTGAGTTGATTGTTCAAGATTCTGACAACTACATCAAGTGGACTCATCCCATCTATCGCTTCAAGTTCTCCACCCTGTTTCCACACAAACATGTTTATGATGTATGTTCCCAGCAAAAGCAAACGAATAGTATATGATAAGTTACTGCGTTACCTGGTTTGCATTTACGGATTGTATAATCGATCTGATTTGTTCAGTCATATGCTCCAGTTCTCTTTCTACTAGCTCAGACTGTTCATACCTGGGATGAAAAAACAAAGTATATTGTAAGAAAGCATAGAATCAGGATGGGATGCGCATGATAGAGCTAATTCTTCTAAGCATAGATCAAATCATATTTGTTTCCGTGTCTGTGGGTTTTCTTTCATTATTCATCAGAATAATATGAAGCAGAAAGGTAATGATGCAAATAGTTCTCACATTGCATCTCTAGTTGATGCTGCTTCATCGTCCAGAAGTGATTTCCGCTCGTCATTATATATACGCTCAGCCTCTTCCTCCATGCTTTGCAAAGCCTTGTCAACCTTAAACAGAAACAGAGAATCCAAATGATTAGCACAGTGGCTTTGGTATTTGACTTGCCCAATTTCGAATTAAGCGAGGTAGAAGGTAGACAATCTCCATGTCAGATAAAAAAAGAGTGCGACTGAGAGAGATGATGAACAAGAGATATATTGATTTCCCACAGATAAGGCACACATGATTTCCCGCTGCAAGTTACAATCAGAAACCTCATTTAAAGATTAACATAGAGATGTAATAGTTTTATTGCATACCTCTTGCTGATGAGTCTCGATTAATTCCAGCTGTCGTTCCAAGCTAGATTGGGTTTCAACCACTTTTGCAACTTCAATCTGTTTGTTGGTCAAGTACACAAAAAGAATGAGCTAATTATAGAGTAGAGGCCTGTATGAGCTAAACATACAAACTCAGAGGTCAGCTCAGAACAATGTCTCTGAAGAAAGATTCATAACGGAAAGAAATTTTAACAGAGACTCCATAATATGACAAAGTTTTTTCACCTCAAGTCTCAAAAGAACATCACGGTTTTGCAAGATCCGCTTATCCCACTCTGCTATTGCATTTGCCTGTTTCCGGAATCTCCCTGTGCGCTCTTGTAGCTCAGTATTCCACTCCTTGATAATCTACAAATAACCAGCATTTTTGAATATTATATATATAACATGGCTAAAAGGATAAATGTAGAAGAGGGAAAAGATCTATCTACCTCCTCAACAGTTTTGCCAGTTATTTCAGATGGCAACTTTGGAGAACCAGCCACTGGAGCAACAGCTGTGCTCGTCCTAATAAATAACAAGAAACATATTAAAGTAACATCAGCAACAACATAATCAAGGTGAATGTAGAACATGTACAGCCGTTTTGGTCATTATGTGCTGGTCAAAATATGAAAAAAGCATACCCACTACTTGAAGGAACAACAAGAGTTGTCTGTGTTGTAGTAGCAGAACTAGTAGCAGGAGCAGTAGTAGAAGTCGAAGATGGGAGACCTGAACAACAACAATATTTCCTTCAGAAAGAAAAGAAAAAACTATAGCTTCTGATCGGTAAAACAACTGGGCAGGTATATATGTATTCATGTCATAGACTATAAGCAGAAGGCAAGCCAAAGCATAATAACGCGTATATATAGATTAAGGTAGATCAAGTACATCGATCACATATCTAATCCTAATCAATGATTCCCATAATTCTCTAAATTGTTATTCCTAATCATCGTAGCAAATGGGATAGGCAAAATCACAAACAAATCCTGAGACAAAACATAAAAACAACTTACTGAATGAGAATGCAGGACTAGTAGTTTGTGGTTGTGAAGATGATGCAGGTGTTGATGTCTTCGGTACAGCAAACCCAGTAAAAGAGTTCGTAGATCCAGTGGCAGGAGTCGAGCTAGCCAAACCAAATCCTGTAGTACTGAATGTAGCAGCGGAGCTAGCCGGAGTGGTGTTGGTTGCAGATGAAGTCACACCAAAAGAAGGGAAAGCCATTGTAGAAGCGGGAGCTGAAGAAGCTGGTGCACTAGTAGCAGCCGGAGTCGAAGAAGAAGTAGTAGTGGTGGTTGCAATGGAAAACACTGCTCCGGATGTGCTAGATGCAGGTGCTGCGGAGCTTCCGGTTGAAAGGTTAAAACCTGAATTGGCGGATGTACCAAATGAGAAGGAGGACGAAGATGAAGCCGTTTGTGGAGGAGCAGAAGGAGTGGTGGAGCTGGTGGTCGAACTTGCAGTGCTTTTCAAGAAAGAGAACCCGGTAGAAGCGGAGAATGGAGAAGCTGAGGCATTCGAGGTATTGGATGTAGATGAGGAATTGAAGGTGGATACTCCAAACGGGGATGGTGAAGAAGTTGTTGCGCCTGACGAGGAAGATGCAAAGAGAGACGGAGTTGAACCGGCTGAAGAAGACGAACCAAAGAACGGTGAAGAACCGGTAGCTCCAAAGATTGACGGTGAGGAGCCAGAGGCTGATGAGGCAACACTGAAGGAAGGTGACGAGCCGGTAGCTCCAAAGATGGATGATGAGGAGCCAGGTGCTGATGAGGCCACGCTAAAGGACGGTGTTGCGCCGGTGGCTGATGATGGCGCGCCGAAAAGAGGAGATGTTGAAGTAGCGGCGGATGAGGATGCTCCGAAGAGAGAAGAATTAGAGGCGGAGGCAGATGAAGGAGCAGAGAATAAGGAAGGGGAAGATCCAAAGAGAGGTGTTGAACCACTGGCTGGAGCAGCTCCGAATGGAGATGACGATGGAGTTGCGGCGGAAGAAGCGGGAGCTCCAAATAGAGATGACGATGGAGTTGCGGTGGAAGAGGCCGAGGAAGTTACAAATCCGAAAGGAGAAGAACCAGGAGCAGCTGAAGAAGCATTGGTGGTAGATGAACCAAACAGCGACGGAGCAGGAGCAGATGAAGAAGCGGCGGTTCCAAATCCAAACGATGGAGTTGTGGAAGCAGGAGTCACGGAGGCAGAAGATCCGAATCCGAACGATGGAGTCGATGAAGAAGCAGAAGAACCGAATCCGAAGGAAGGAGTAGAGGAAGCTCCGAATCCAAACGATGGAGTAGTGGAGGAAGCAGGAGTTGATGATACGGAGGATCCGAAACCGAATCCGGTGGAGCTAGGGTTTGAAGATTGGTTAAAGGAGAAAGATAACGGAGAAGTGGTAGATGAAGCAGAAGAGGAATTAGTTGCAGAAGAAGATCCGAATGAGAATCCTCCAACGGAATTGGATTGACCAAATGGAAACCCCGACATTGCGGGTTATTGATTGATTCTCTCTTCTCTTCTCTTCTCTTCACTGGTTCGTTCTTCTTCGCCGGCGTTTGAGAAATAAGGGGTTTTGCAGAAACCTCTTTCGTACGGAGAGGCTTTGTGGTGAGTCCGAGCGTATGGTCAACGCAACCGGCTTATGGTCAAACGGGAGGGAACAAACAGATAGGAAAAATGTAACTATTCTCGGCCCAGCCCAATAATATATGATGATGACGTGTACTAGACAACGAAAACGGTCCACGTAAGCTGTTCTCTCTGTTGTAATAAGTGTTTAAGAAGAACTAGATGAGAAGTTGCTCGACCCTAAAAATCAAACATAGAGAATAAGAGCAACCACATTGGTTAGTTTCTAAGTAAGGTTTCTATATATTTTTTATTAATTAATTTTGATATTTTTGTAGTTTAGAGATTTTGTAGAGTTTTTGAAAATTTTTTGGTCCATTAGAAAAATCCTTAAGTGAGTTTCTAATAAAACTAAAAAAAAAATTTGAAAAAAATGTGAAAGTGTTTGGGATACATTTGACTCTCAAAACTTGACACAGACTCTACGCTCTCAAAACTTGATACACTCACAAAATTCGACACAC
>Ga0041059_1003499_pt1 | contig 10691 bp, 4 predicted proteins | sample AraColnosormetaG_FD_56232 | JGI IMG/M metagenome (GOLD analysis project Ga0041059, IMG submission 56232) | Arabidopsis roots microbial communities from North Carolina, USA - Col MF nosort | ecosystem: Host-associated > Plants > Roots > Unclassified | place: USA: North Carolina | collected 2013-09-02 | reverse complement strand
TTTTTTTTTTTTTTTTTGAGCAACGATATTAATATATTAATTATTATACAATCTTACTAAATACAAGATACAAGGAAATTTAGTAGCTCAGATTTTGTGTTTTCTATTTTTTGTCTGATTTACCATCTGACGGCTGATCGATGAGTTTGGAACGTTAAGATCGTGAAATCGTTTATTTCTGAAAAATAGTGAAGCACAGATCTCAGTGGTTTGGTATCGTAGAGATTTAAAAAGTAGCTACTTTTTGTTTTATCAAGTTAATTGTTTTCCTTTTATTCTTATAACGTTATTTTATTGTTTGCTTCTTTTTATTAAATTGAAATGTTTATTAAATGTTAACAATCTGGTTGTTATTCAGTAAAATCAGGATTCTCGTTAACAAATTCTTTAACCACTGTTTAAACATTAATAACGAGTTAACGACATTAAAACCCAAAATAACACAAATATTTTTCAAGCCCAAACTCTATCCACAAACCCATAAAACAAGAAAATGGATCAAGTCCACAAGCCTAGAAGAGAGAAACGATAAGAAATTTAAGAACCCATATAGAGCCAACCGCTAAAAGATAAACTGAGTAGCAAGTAGTAACACAACTCTAAAACTCTGAAAAAGCCTTTTTGTACTTTGAGACATTTCTCTACTCAGCAGCAGAGTTACCCTGAAGAAGACCATCCCTGATCTGTGAAGCAATGTCCCTAACAGCGCCTGGACCGTGCGGTATGAACACCGAGTTTGACTTCGAAGAAGCACCAATTTCCTTCAATGTGTCAAAGTACTGAGTCACAAGAACCATATCCATCACGTCTTTGGAAGATGTTCCTGGAACAGACTCGGAGAAGGCGAGGACGCTGTTTCTCAGACCGTCCACAATGGCTTGTCTCTGACGGGCTATACCCATACCTGAAAGGTATTTCGATTCAGCTTCTCCCTCAGCACGCTTGATCTGCAGAATCTTCTCTGCCTCAGCTTTCTCACTCGCTGCCTCTCTCATTCTAGAAGCTGTGTTTACACCAGAAACAGAACAGAACATTGTGAGATTCTCAACAAACAAAAGTCGAAAACTTCTATAGCAAGATTTAAACGTACCAGCATTGATCTCATTCATTGCCCTCTTGACGTGCACATCAGGCTCGATATCCACAATCAGTGTCTGAACAATCTCATACCCGTAATGCGACATAGCCTATTATATACACAACAGCAGTTAGAGTCTTAACCTATGTATAATAATTTTTTGCACAAATTTCAAAATTATTGCTCAAGGAGATGGCTGGAAAGTAGTTTACCTTTTCGAGCTCAGTCTCAACGGTTTTTGCAATGTCATTCTTTTGCTCAAAGGTAGAGTCTAGATCCAGCTTAGGTACACTTGCTCGGATCACTATGCAAAAATGGTGGATCGATTAGTTAAGGCAAACACAATAACATCAAGAAGCCAAAAAGGAAGGATATTGAAACAAACCATCAAAGACATAAGCTTGAATCTGATTCCTCGTGTTGCTGAGCTTGTAAAAAGCATCTTGAGCACTCTCCGCTAAGGCACGGTATTGAATGGAAGCAACAACCGTGACAAACACATTATCCTAAACAACAAAGTAACCCAAAACCATTACAACCTTCAATGACACAGAACGAGTAAGGTATTGATTCAAGAGGAAGTGTCAAGAGACCTTAGTCTTTGTCTCGCAGCGAACATCGAGCTGTTGAACACGTAAAGAAAGGTGACCAGCGACTTGACTTCCCAAACACCATGGCAAACAGTGACAACCCGGCTCAAGAACTTCGTCGAATTTCCCAAAAGTCTCTTTGATTGCTACATTCGACTGATCAACTTGAATACAACCCAAAGCTTGACCCATTTTTTTCTCCTGAAAAGTAAATTACAAAACTTTATACCTGAAAAATCATCAAATTCTAGATTATGGGTTATAAAAACAAATACAAGATTCTAAATAATAAATAAAGTCGACGAGAAGAAGATTATAAAAATCATTTCTTTAAGAATATTTATTCAACGACTAGTAGACTCAGATTCTATAAAATGACTTTAAAAAGTTGACTCTTGTTCTAAACGATTCAATAATTATCAAAATCTTACTACAAAACCCTAAGGAATTCAACAAAATACCCAAAAGCCTAACAGTTCCAAAACCCACCAGAGAAGAAGAAGAAATCAAAATCCACACACGAAGAAGAATCCTAAAATTGATGGGAGTCAAAAAGAGTCCACGAAACAGAAAGACACAAATCAACAGTAACAAAACAAAATTAGATTACGAAGAAGAGAAATTAACACACTTGGAGAGAATAATCTATGTGCCGCGTAAAGGTAAAGGAGGAAGCAAAGACGCAATTATAAGCAAAGCAGAGAAAGTTGGAGGAAATTACAAAGGAAGATTCCGCGAAATTACCTATTAGCAATTTGATAATTAACGAAATATTATGAGCTGTAAGATCGTTTGCTCTTTATTGTTGGGATTTTCCTCTTTCGTCTCTCGGCAATCAGTAAGTGTTAATATTTATACCACGACTGGTACTAAAATGGGATTCCTGGGATTTAGCTTTTATTTCTATTAAAAAGAGATTTTAGTTGAGAGAATACAAATTTATCAGTACTTATCCAATTCTTTTTTAAGAAATTGCCAGAGTCATAATCGCTGTTTACAAAATTTATTTACGAAAAATTTGGACAAAAATAATTCTAGTTTATATTTATTTCAGCATTAATATTTTATCATAATTTTGGATTTTTTTTTCAAAAACAATCACCTTAAATCCCTTGTGAGAAATTTATTCTAGCTTTGAAAAATTGTTTCAGAAAAAAAAACTGAGTGATTACTTTTTCATCGTTTTTTGTCGACAAAAAACAAAANAAAAAAAAGATTTTAAAAAAAAATAATTACTCTTTTTCTGAAACAAAATTTTCTTAGTAAAGAAAATTTTGTTTCAGAAAAAAAAAGAGTTTTTTTTTTATTATCGTTTCTATATAGTATTTTAAGTGTTTTTTGTAAATATATAGTATTTTAAGTATCTTAACCTCTACTATCATGATATCTGATGTTTGTCTAGAGAGATTTAAGGAATCCAAATTAATCAATTGTAGTATGTTTAGACGTAAGGAATCAATTTGTCTTCAAAGAAAAAAACAAAAGAAATGTTTTGATTATAACTTTACTTACCACACTACATGACTGACCAAAACCTCAATAAATGGGCTTTGTTTCCTTATTATCTTCCAAGCCATGTCAAAAATATTTGGGCCTCGTGACCATCGTTTTCTCACACAAATGACAAAAAATCCTTGGGCCTCCTTATCCATCATTTCTCTCAAATTCCAGTTCTTTAGTATCTTGCTGAGAATTCAAATAAGTATTCACAGAATTTCCAGTATCAACTTTTGTGAATATATCAAAGATCAAAACCTTGACTCAATTTCGTACACCACAAGAACAAAAGAAAGACTTAAAGCAAGTTAATATCATTCGCTGTACATTACTTGTCCAACGATAAAAACTTCAAACCCCAATATATACCTGATCACAACATTACTACTTACCCCCATTTATCATCTCTTATATAACAGCCGCTCAAGTAAAAACATTTTCTGCTCTAATTAAAAACAAAAAAAAAACTCAAAAGTTGCCCATCCAATTTTAGCTTCTTGAACCAGTTGATCTATACTTGTAACGCATTGCCCAAAAGAGGTAGTGCAAGAAGTTAGCTGCACTAAGAACACACATTAGCCAATAGAAGTAGTCTAGTTTGTAACGGTTTATGCTTTTTCCTCTGAGCCAAGGTGTGTTCCCTGAGCTTCCTGTGATGCTGTTTACTATGGACACGATCACTGAGCTTAGGTAATACCCCATAGCCAAAGAAGCCCACGAGAGCGATGTTGCGAGAGATCTCATTGAGGAAGGTGCTTCCGTGAAGAAATACTCTAGTAGTCCAGCTAGTGTGAATAGATCGGCTGACCCTAGGAAAAGATACTGAAGTGCGATCCATAGGAAAGTCACGGGTAAGGTTTCTTTCGAGTCAAGCAAGCCGGAGTCTTTAGCCACTCCCTTTCGTTTAATCTCAACTAGAGCTGCAACCGCCATTGCTAATATCGAAAGAACTAAACCTACTCCGATTCTTTGTAGATGAGTGACTCCTGTTTCGGTCTTGGTAGCTTTTCTAGCGAATGGGATAATGAGATGGTCGTAGATAGGTGCGAGGATCATTATGAAAACGACGGGGAAGATCGGTAAGGAAGCTGGAGGTATCTTTAGGCTTCCTATCTTTGTGTTCATGGAAGCAGCTTGTTGGACGGAGAATGTAGAGAGCTGAGCTAAGCAACAGTTAAGCATGATAGTGCAAGCAAATATCGGAAGCATTTTCAAGACAATCTTCACATCTTCCACTTGTTGGACTGTGCATTCTAACAATCTATGGACAGGTTTTTCATCCGCAGCTCCATTTAATACTTTCAAACTGTTAGTTAGTTGTGCCCGAGGAGGCAAAGCTTCTTCTTGACGTGGCTTTTCCAATTCTCCTTGTGATTCAACTTCTTTTTTCCCCTTTGATACGCAATGATTTGAGGGACTCACGGACATACTCGCAACCGCATTGCTTGAACTTCCACTCGAGCAGCACTTAACCGAAGCCGCAAGAAGAACCTGAATAAAGAAATCATATACATAACTTAGGGCACACGTCAATCTCCAATAAGAGCTAAAGAGGTCAAAACAAACCTTCAAGATTGTGGTGAGAGGACTTCCACATGGAATCTTGTTCCTATAAAATCTTGATCCAGAGAGAAAGATGAGAATAGAGACGAAGATAGCAATGGTAGAAACACCGAATCCCCATTCCCATCCTTTGTTGTCTTCTAACCAAACTACAAACGTGACAGCAACTAGTGCTCCACAAGCAAGACAAAACACGAAGTAGTTAAAGAACGTTGACCTTTGTTTCCGACCTTTAGGTGTACTCTCATCAAACTGTTCTGCTCCGTGAGATGCTAATGAACCTTTGATCCCTCCCACACCCAAAGCTACAAGGTACAACCCCACGAATAGCATCGCTGCCTTCGAACCACTCACTTCTTCACATGTGGGACTATCGCACGATGGAGGCATTAAGGATGGTGTCCGAGCTTGAATTGTGAGTATGATCAATCCCTGCACGTTTCCCAAATAAAATTTTAATCCTATTGATTTGTTAAAATCATTAACTAGAGACGGTTATTTTTTTGGGATTAGCAAAGAATAGTATGGGAATGGGACCAGGGGCACGTGAGAGATTTTAACCCTTGTGGTTCGTGAGAGTCAGATCAGCGACGTGATACAAATAATTGAAACCGTTATGAACGATGAAACGTCGTTCGTTATTAAATGAGGTATGGACAAAGCCTAATTTTCGTGTGGTCGCCTCATTGGCCACTGCCTTTTCTTGAAGAAATAACTTCGGTTACACTGACGTAACACCAGGGTTTTAAAAGTTTTGGACTCTAGTATACATTATCCAATCATATATTGATATATGTTGATTCTAGATGAATGTATATGGAATATAAATACTTCATATCATACAAGTAAATGACTCAAATCTATAAAAAGTGACAAGGAGATTATAAGTTAAGTCAGCTATATATATTTTCTTGTAATCTGTTATAAGTTTTCTAATGAAGTTATGATAGTGTATAGGTATACATGAACCATCAATATCTCTATCCATAATGGGAAGTAGAAGAGTGAGCGTTTGCGTTTGCGTCCGGCCAAACGCTACCCACAAAGCATTAAGAGCCCCAACTGTACTTTAGAACTACAAGTTTGTTTTGTCTTTTGTAACATTAAGTTGCAGAGTCACGAGGGTACGAGTGGCAGATGTTATATAAGTGGACATTATAGTTTCATACCCTATCATACGTAAAGACAAGATAACAAAATAAAATAAAAAGCTTGCTGTGTTACTGAAACCCAAGAAAGAGTTTTTAAATTTCCTCTTTTAACCCTGAGACAGTGACAGTTAAAACTGATAAAAATACGTTTGGGTCCCGACCTTAACATACGGATTTTTTATAGATGTTATCACGTATGTGTCGTGTTAGGATCAAAACAAAGCATTGCTTATAGATACGGATACGGTACCGTATCAAAGTCACGCTCCTCTTTGCTTTTGTCCTTTTTATCAGCATCCTAATGCACGCATGGTTCGTTGGATTTTTTTTTGCTACAACCATATTTTCATGTGTGATAATTTTCTTTTATGCTAATAATTGTATAGATATACATGTGGGATCTATTTTAATGTGAACGGATTTATGATTGTGGTGGCTTAGCCATTAAAAACAAAAGTCAACGGTAGTAACTTAAAACTTAAGCGATAGAGAAAAGAAAACTAAAGTAATCTAATGGATAACAAAGTTTCTGAATATTTTTATAAGTGGAGTTTGATTTGTTGTTCCTTGTTAAGTTTAGAAATTTTAAAGATTAACAAAATGTAAAAAAATGAAGTGATTATAAGAATGATTAAGAGAGGTTTACCAAAAACTCGATGGAAGCTGAGATGAGGAAGATTTGAAAAGTGGAGAAGAAAGCGTCGGAGAGGAAACCACCGAGGAGAGCTAGGAGAAAAGCTGTGCCCATGAAATTGGTGACGTCATTTGCCGATTTTGATGGAGACATGTGCATGTATTCTCTTAGGTATAGCACAAGATTACTCGCATTCGCCAAATACGCTAGATTCTCTAATATCTCCACCACTTCATAAGAGACAAATATATATGAATCAATCACAATGATCCATTAGAGAATCGTTCTTAATATAAATGTGTGGATGATAAAGAAAAAGATGCATTAAGAGAATCGAGGGGTAAATTTGGAATTTTGAAACTGACCTAAGACGAAAGAGGCGGCGAGCATGCCACCGTGACGGCCTTTCACGGCTGCTCTGTTTCTCCAATCGGCGTAGCCTTCCCATCTTGAGACCTCTTCTTCCACTTCCTGTAATAATATGGCAAAGAACAAAACAAGACTTTGAGAAAAAGACATATATTTCTATAAAAGGAAACATCATCAAATATTGATTTCTTGAACGATGAAGAAAATAATGTGAGAAGCTTCAAGAACCCACCATTCTCTCTCTTTCTTTCTCTCAAACTTTGAGGTAGAGGAGATATAAAAAAAGGTTTTTATGAAATATAAGAGTGAAAGTGAGAAGGGTATTAGCGGAATTTAAAGAGAGGAGAGGAGAAGGGATTGAGGAAGGGTCCAATTGGGTGAGAAGAAAGAAGAATTTGGGCCCTCTTTATTATTAGAAAATGACTTCATGTTGTAGTTTTCTTTATGCTCTTCTTAGGAAATAACATTGTTTTCTTCTCCTCTAGAGAAAACTAGCTTTATTTCTTTGTTTTTAGGGCACTAAAGATGATATTAATTCCAAGAATTTATAAAGCTAGTAATATAGTGGTGGAATAAAGACTAATCAATCATGTTTGTTTTCCCTTTACTTAATATGCAAGTTGATTTTGAAATGGGGTTTCCAATACCAATTAACATATGAGAATTGATTTTGTTCTATTATTCTCTACAAGGTATAGTGGTAACAAAGTTTAAGGATTGATTGCATATCGATTACTCACATTATATTATTCGTTCACATTTACATGTTAATGAACACTAAATTCTTCTAGATAGTTAAAGAATGACATAGATTGTTTCACGTAAAATAAACTTTTAGTCTACCACATTTATCTGGTCATAATTATTAAATAAAATACACACTATATTTGGGTTTGGTTTGTTTAATGGAGAAGGATGCAAGTAAATCCAAAAAAAAAAAGTTGAGGGCAAGATAAAGGTGATGGAAGGAATCAAGCCCTCCACTTAATGGCTTTAAAATAAATTTAGTGAAACTATCTTTTTGACTAAAACAAAAATGAAGTAGAACATTCACTTAATCTAGACCTACTGATTCCTCCTCTTTCTATTCATGGCAGTTTTCATTGCAAAATATCTCCAATAAAATGATGTTACTAATTACCTCTTTTGACGTCTTAAATTCTTTTGAGATAGAATCATAAATAAACTATGTTTTTGTTTGTCGGGTAATATTGAACTATATATGTTAATGGCTGATATTTGTAAACCATTTTCTATGTACTTTTTATTAGCAATTTAGGTAAAAAAAATGTGATCGTATTTTTGTTTAAAAGATAAAATAAACTGTTGTCTCTATATATGATGGTTTTGCCAGAAGATCTTTCTTTCGGAACTCCATTAATATTGGATACGTGTCGTCTACGCAGAACTTTATTGTTACCACGCACACAAACACACACACACACACAGTGTGAAGAAAAACTTATTTAATTTAATATCGCATATATAAACACACACTCACTGATCAGTGACGAATGCTCGGAGGAGCTATAGTGGTTAAAGTAATTTTTGTATTTGTACTGCCAATATATCTAAAATTCAAATTGAAAGTTCATATATAATAGAAATAATAGACAATAAAACAACAAAGTAACCATTATCATGGCATGGATACAAGAATATGCTGAAATTTAACTAATGCTTTTTTTTTAGGCCAGTGCTATTCTACTATTCTCAGAATTGAATATATTGATTATTCCAGTGCCATATATGAATACGTATTTGTGTGTACGTGTATACATGTTGGAGTATATGATTCAAATTCACAAGGACAAGGCTCTAATCACCCTGAGGTCTTTTTATAACGAAGAATCCAATACTGTTTGGGAGGACTTTAACATTAAAGTGATCTCATGCAACTAAAGAAACAAGTTGCATAGACAAGTGTCGTGTTTTTCTTATCCATGCAATATTTGTTTTGTTTTCTTGATTTATTTCCCTTCCATTAAGGAATTTTATTGTAAACCTGGTTCAGTCTCTATTGCAAACTTTTTCTCTTCAGAATTTATTGTTGTGGTTAACATAAACAACAAACCACATCCTTTAGTTAAAACACTGTTTTTTTTTTGGTGTTAATTTTAGTTAAAAACACAATTGTCAATGAGAAATAAAATATTCCGGTGAATTAGAAAGCATGTACCGAAAAAAAATCCGAAACATTAATTATCTTGAAATATATAGCCGCAATATATTAATTTTCCAATATTCAACTCTGTGGATTCATTTACAAACAATTATTGAATTTGACTAAGCGTACCACATAAATTTCTGCACTAAAGTGTTAAAGACTCGAGAAGAAAATTCTCTTTTTGTTTTTCCTAGCAAGATCGATAGAATTAGATATCATCTGTTTATGTTAAAAAGACTGTTGCAAATATAAAAATACCTAATAAACCATTTTACAAAGTAATCTGCAGAAAATAAAACAAAAGGATCTTGAGATTGAAGCTTCTTGAGGTTTGAAGGACACAACAAATACCAACCATTCTCCACTTCCGCTTAATTGTGGCAGTGACCGACCCTCTCTTTTCTCTACATTATTTATTTCATTTTCAATTTTTTAGAACTCTTTCTCTCTTTTCATAAAGCATACAACAAATTGACATTAAATTATACGAAATATTCATAACCAAAGTTCTTTAGACTGCCCGTGAAATTATATCTTCTTTTTCTATTTCCCTTTTATAATCTCGTCTGTATATGAGCTGTGATATGTTTGACTGCTGACTTCTCCATTTCATGGACCTGACTTGAAGCTGGGAAGATTTTTTTTCTTTTTAATGCTTTTTTATTTCTTATATTATCAGTTCTAAAGTTGGGGCCAACCTTGCAGGGGTCTGCAAACTGTATAACCAATGATATATATGTTAGAAAGTAACATAATGTTAAAATTTTCCATTTATTTAATTGCACCTGAATTATTGGACGGTCTAATTAAGTCAGCACTCATTGGAGTCATTGTCTAAAAACATTAGATCATGATTTTGTATAATGAGTAATATCTAAAGTTGGCTTTCATGGGAAATTGTTTAAAATGATAATGTCAATTTCTAATATTTCGATTTTAAGAATAGTTAAAAGAAGTTTAACTCAAAACTAATTGTAATTACTCGAGGTGTTATCTCCTTTCATGATGTAAAATATTTAATAATAAATAGTTTCTTCTAATTTAACATAAATCATCATCCTGTTTTCTGAATTAGTTGGTTAAAAATAAATTTAAAACTATACACTAATATATAGAAATTTTTTATTTTTTCGTTTGTTACTCTTTGTATTAGAGTCCTAGTAAATTCAAATAGGCATAGTCACTTCAGTGAAAAAATTTCAATGTACATATGTTTACACATGCGAACATGGGTACATGTATCATCACTATATAGGTATATGTTTCAATTAAAAAGGGTGAAGAACAAAATATATGACATATATAGATAAAGACATAACGTAACCTCTCGAATAAGTTTTGAAAAGAGTTATGATTTTACTAATCAACCGAAGTAATTAATCAAATGAGAATGAGGAAGAGAACAAGATGTGGTTTCAGGTGAAGATGAGCTCCCATGGATTCGTATTGACTCTTAGCCCCAACTAGATAATGCCAGGTGAAATTTCACGAATATATTCCCTGTGTGGATAATCAAAGTTGACTCTACACCCAAACATGAGCATGAGGATTGGCCGTTTCTGTTCGCCGTGAAAGAGATTTTTTGTAGGTACGTTAAATAACTTCGCCTCATATTAAAAAAAAAAAAAAAAAAAAAAAAAAA
>Ga0041059_1003498_pt1 | contig 10691 bp, 12 predicted proteins | sample AraColnosormetaG_FD_56232 | JGI IMG/M metagenome (GOLD analysis project Ga0041059, IMG submission 56232) | Arabidopsis roots microbial communities from North Carolina, USA - Col MF nosort | ecosystem: Host-associated > Plants > Roots > Unclassified | place: USA: North Carolina | collected... | reverse complement strand
AATGCAGCGTTTAATTTAACTGGATATTTAACAGTACAGTAGACGGAATGAGGTTTTCACTAACAATTTTAGAGTTCATGTGTTTTTTCATTAAATATATCATTGAGGGGTTTTTTCACAATCCATATTTAGTTGGGGGGTTTTATTACTAAAAACCCTAAAAAAATATATATATAAAAAGTGAAAAGTAAAAAAACAGTAGTTAAAAACGACGGCGTTTCAGTTCACTGTGTCCTCTCGGAAAGCAATCTGTATTTTAGTCCAATTTCTGGAGAGAAAGACTAAACCCATTGCTCAAGAAAACTTTTCAGACAGATTTGTTTCGAGAAAAGATCGCTTGCTTGGCTTTTCAGGATAATCTGAGATCTATCTGTAGAAGAAGCAGATACAGAATTCAGAAACGATGACCGACGTCGATGAATCCGTTAGACGCCGTACAGCCGCCGTTTCCGAGTACCGGAAAAAGCTCCTCCAACATAAGGAACTCGAATCCCGTGTTCGAACAGGTTCGATTCCTCTTTCAAAGATTCAATTGCATCAATGTTGCCAGTGCCTCATCTTTACTTAGTTCGAATGGCTTTGAATGACTTGAATCTAGGGCTCCTTTTTTTCTATGTGGATTTCGTAAATTTAGCTGTTTTTGTGTGAATCGATTCTAGGGTTTTCTCTCAATTGCTTAAAGTGTTCGCTTTTTCTTAGAGAAGAAGAGTGGTCTCTCGAATTAGTGAAATCGATTGGTGAAGTTTTGATTTTTCACTGTGATGGAGTTTCATATGAGCATATGACTCGACTTGTGATTAGAACACTGAGTTTTGTTGTGTTACTGTAGCTAGGGAGAACTTAAGAGGAGCTAAAAAGGAATTCAACAAAACCGAGGATGATCTCAAGTCTCTTCAAAGTGTTGGGCAGATTATTGGAGAAGTGCTTCGACCCCTGGATAATGAAAGATGTAATCATTTTTCCTCGACCTAATACCCTTCTTTTTTATCTTTTGAGATTTTTGCTCATTGGACCCTTGGTTAAATTTTAAATGTTTTGTGTTTTAGTGATTGTGAAAGCGAGCAGTGGTCCACGTTATGTGGTGGGTTGCCGAAGCAAAGTGGATAAGGAAAAGCTAACCTCCGGAACTCGAGTTGTTCTCGATATGACAACACTAACAATTATGCGAGCCCTTCCCCGAGAAGTAAGTTCGATTTGGACATGTGTTCGGTTCTGTTATAGTTATACTCTTGTAGTGTATTTCTCTTGATAATAATGTGGTTTTTTATGTTGATGGTAGGTTGATCCTGTTGTTTATAACATGCTTCATGAAGACCCTGGCAACATTAGCTACTCCGCTGTCGGAGGGTTAGGTGATCAGATCAGAGAACTCAGGGAATCTATTGAGCTCCCTCTCATGAATCCTGAGCTTTTCCTCAGAGTAGGGATCAAACCTCCAAAGGTAATTATTGTGTTTATTCTCCCTTGAACATATCTTTATTTACCTCAAGAGATTTCAGGCTGTGCTTATGTAGTTTCCATCATGTTGGTGATTGTCAGTATGATTTTAGCATATTAATTTCTCGGATTTGAATTTTTCTACATGTCAATGCAGGGTGTCCTTCTGTATGGACCTCCAGGTACTGGAAAAACTCTACTAGCCAGGGCTATTGCCAGCAACATCGATGCTAACTTCTTGAAGGTTTAGTTTTGTACTACGCTGTTTTGGAACTTTACGTTATGACATATCCTGAGGTTTTAATCAAATATATTTCCTCTTGCTAGGTTGTATCCAGTGCAATCATAGACAAGTACATTGGAGAAAGTGCTAGGCTGATTCGGGAGATGTTTAACTATGCCCGTGAACATCAGGTAAGTCTTACTCTCTATAGGTCATATATGCTTTCCTATTTTATTTTCTGTAAGGCTTGTATCACATTCTTGACTTATTATAAATCTTTTCCCTCCGATTAGCCTTGTATCATATTCATGGATGAAATCGATGCTATTGGTGGGCGTCGTTTTAGTGAGGGAACTAGTGCTGATCGTGAAATTCAAAGAACGCTTATGGAGTTACTCAACCAGCTTGATGGGTTTGACAACCTCGGAAAGGTACTGCTCTCTAAATCTGAATTCTGAACTTATAATCTATATCAAACCTGGTGTACATATGCGTGAGATTTTGGTGTGATGTTGTAAATCGTTGTCTTGAAATCTGTTGGATATCTTGATCGAATTGTATCTCTTCCTAAAATTGGTTATACACTAAATTTTTGATGCTATTAATTGTAAATGAGCGTGAATAAATGTGTTTGATACTAGTTTGGGAAAATGTATAGGTGAAAATGATAATGGCCACAAACAGGCCTGATGTGCTTGATCCTGCGCTTCTCCGTCCGGGAAGGTTAGATAGAAAGATTGAGATCCCTTTGCCAAACGAGCAGTCAAGAATGGATATTCTTAAGATCCATGCAGCTGGTATCGCCAAACATGGTGAAATCGATTACGAGGCTATTGTCAAACTTGCAGAGGTTAGTTTTTCCTTACATTGCTGAGATAGTGAATGTTGCTTTTCATATGTAAGTTTCTCACCAAATGTTTCCTTGGTCCAAAAAAAGGGATTCAATGGTGCTGATCTGCGTAACATATGCACGGAAGCTGGAATGTTTGCAATCCGAGCAGAGCGGGATTATGTGATCCATGAAGATTTCATGAAGGTATGCATATATATTATGCATGAGAATAGGTTAAATCATGTTGTAATCTTGGTTGTGATATGGAAATGAACCAACTTTTTGCAGGCGGTGAGAAAGCTGAGTGAGGCCAAGAAACTGGAGTCCAGTTCGCACTATAACGCTGATTTTGGAAAAGAGTGAGAGAGTACACACTCTTTCTTGTGCTTTAGGGATGAAGAAAGGACATTGCAATGACTGTCTCGTATTCTTTATTAGCAATGTGAAACTTGTTTTTTTAACTCTTTCAAAAGCAAAGCTTGTTGTGAAGTGTGTGCTTAGTTACTACGTTTCAGTAATTTAGTGCTTCAAACAAGCATTTACCTCTTTTCTCGTTGGTACTGTGGCTTAAATATTGTTGCTTCTGGACCCTGATTAACATCAATTAGTCCAAATCAAAAGAATTGCAAACATCAACTGAACCAATTATTTCAGTCAAATAGTATGAAACAAACAAAAATTTCTTAAACATCTCTATAGTACACGTTAATATATTTTGTTCATTAAATCTTACTTGGATCAGTTCAAATAAAATCGGACTTTTACACTGGATACTTCTGTATTTAACAATATAAATATTCATAAGATTTGGTTAAGATTTAAAACTTTGAATCTCTTATCATTTTTGTTTGATTTTGTTTTAACTGTTTTAAACCATCATATAGTATATAAAGTTAAGAAAAAACTTTTTTTTCTACATATATTGTGATTCGAAATTTTGAAAACGGACATATATTAATTGATAAACGAAAAATATATGGATTTAAGCTAAAATGTTTAAATCTGATGACAAGAAAAAGAAAAAAAAAAGCTAACATGTTTAGGGGATGATTCAAAATCATATCATAAATAAGATCAACATTAATAAAATAATTTTTGAGTGGGACGTGTTTGACGGTATCTTACTTAATAACAATTGTAAACTATAAAATATAAATATTTTATAAATAAAAACAATTTGCAAACTTTTATATATACTAACTTTAGGAAAAAAAATTGTCTCACTCATGATGTACCTTTATTATAAAAACATAAAATTAATTAAGTAATGATATTTTCGATTTTTTTCTAGCGCAATAAGAATAGAATTACCGTAAAAAAATAAAAATAAGATTAGGATTAAATTAGCTAGGACAACTTTTTCAAAAAGAAAATTAACATGCCGAAATCATGAACGTCGTAAATCATCAAACAGCTAGGATTCGTTGTATCATACACTTAAAATGATTAGAGAGTTGATCTATTACTCTAGAGTTTACTTGCAATGATCTCAAACATAAAAATATTAAAACGTTTATTTGATTCCCTATGCAATGAAAAGTGAAGATCTTTATGATTAGCACGGAATTTTCCAAGCTTAACTTTTGACTTTTGTCTCCCTAATCATTCATTAATAACCACTTCATGTCTTTATAAAAAGCACCCCGTACGAAGTTCTTCACTCAAAGCTCCTCATACCATAGTATATTTTGAGCTTTCTAATCACATAGTAATAATTTTGAAAATGGCGATCCTAACTCCCGTCATTAAACTCGTTGTTTTTAGGCAAAGTCTACGACCACATTCTGCTATTGCATTCCTCGTTGAGTTTCTTTGCTTCGTCTTAGAATTACTCGACAAGGAGAAAGATCTAGCCAAAATATTCGGTATCGTATGTGCTTGCGACACATTAATCTTCACTTTGCTCGATCTTATCCAAAGTTTGATCGAGGAAGAAGTGAAAATACAAAGATGCGGCCGAGTGTTTTGGCTTTACACAAACGATGGGAGCCTCTATTGGCACACATTAAACGCATATCTTTTGATGTTATGCATTGTCCACGTCATCGGTTCCACGATCTCTTACGTTTCTCATAAACATTATCTAGTCTTGCTCCCGCTTTTCGCAGCCGGACTCGAACTCGTCCCACAAGAAGCCTATCGAGTTCTTGGACCGGATCAAGAGTCTGGAAATTCTATTGAGCCTCTTAATGGTCCATTAAATGGTATTGAGCTTGAACAAGGAATGGTTGTTCATGTTGAGCCTCTTCAAGAGCCACTAGATGGTATTGAGCTAGAGCAAGAACTCGTCCCACAAGAAACCAATCGGGTTCTTGGACCGGACCAAGAGTCACAAAACTGTATCGGGGCTCTTAATGACCCATCAGATGGAAAAGACCAAAACCTTCAAGATGATATTGTGCTAGATCAAGAGTCACAAGATTGTATTATTGCACCTCATCAATGTCCATTAGATGGTATTGACCTACAACAAGAAACGGTAGTTCACGTTGAGCCTCTTCAAGACCCACTAGATGGTATTGAGCTAGAGCAAGAAGTGGCTATTCATGTTGGGCCAAATGATGACCCATAAACTATTAGAAGCCTACTATAGAATGAAAGCTGAAACATTATATAGATGGAGACGTATGTTTAATGTAATGTACTTTGTCTTAAAAACTTATGTACTTATGATCGTACGACTTTGGTAGCTACAATGTAAGAGAATCTTTGTTACAAAAAAAAATCTATAAATAAAATCGACTCTTCAATGTCCCGTGGAGTCAGTGAAGGATAAACGACACGTGTGAACACGAAGGAAGATTAATAGCCGTCCGATGAAAATGGTTAATTTTGTAATTTTGACTCTTTCACGTGTGCCCTTTCCTCACCCCGAAAAATATTTTTATTTCCTTTTGTTTACACTTTTTGATTTCATTTTCAATAATAATAATATTCGAGTAGAAGAAGAAAGATCCAGACAAAAGCTTAAGCAAGACCTCTCTGTCTTCGTCTCTCTCTCTCTCTCTCTTTGTCTCCGCCATGACAAGCTCTTCATCTCCTTCACGCAAGGTTCTTAGATTCTCTCACTCTTGTCTTCTTATGTGTTTTTTGATTCTCCGATTGTGATTTTTTGAATTTTTGAGATTTGTGTAGGCGTTAAGCAAGATCGCGTGTAATAGGTTACAAAAGGAGTTATCAGAGTGGCAAGTAAATCCACCGACTGGGTTTAAGCACAGAGTTACTGATAATCTTCAAAAGTAATTTTCATTTCAAAATCTTTCCTTTTTTTGATTATTTATCATTTCGATTTTTGATTGTTTTTTTTGTTTTTGTGTGATTTAAAGATGGGTAATTGAGGTAACAGGAGCACCTGGTACGCTTTACGCTAATGAAACTTATAATCTTCAGGTTGAGTTTCCTCAACATTATCCTATGGAAGCTCCTCAGGCAAGTTTTTCATTGTGTTGGTTTTGTTCTGAAAAATTTGTTGTTTTTGATTAAGGGTTTATTTCAAATTTCTTAATTGTGGATTAATTAACTGAAACCAGAGTGTTTTTATGGTTGTATTGCATGTTTTAGGTCAGAGAATTAGTTTGAGATATAGTGACATTTTCTCTACTTGGTTTTGTGCTGTGTTCTGATTTTCATGTGTTTGGTTTTTGATCAGGTGATTTTTGTTCCACCAGCACCGTTACATCCTCATATTTACAGCAATGGACATATTTGTTTAGGTAATTTTACTCATTGTTTCTACACTACTTACTCTTTGCATTTGCTCTTACTTTTTGGTTTCTCTGAAATGCTAGCTCAAGTCATGTGTGTGTCAATCAAATTAGTTTATCTGTTTGATACTTACATATATAGGTTGTTCTTGTTCACGGAATGTAATGTAGCGAAAAGAGAAGCAATGTTAGTAACAATACCCTTAAGAGTCCTAATATATTATATCAACATTGTTACCAGTCTTAACCTTTTTCTCAGTCTGTCTCATTCTTAAAGAGTTCCTAATACTAGCGTCGCATGACATGAAATTAGGTGTGAATGTGTTATCAACGCCATAAAGAAAACCAATACCGTCCCTTTTGGACTCTATGGTGAATTCTTTAGCAAAATCAGAATCTGATCCATGATTATAACAGCCTCTCAATTTCTAGTTATATTGAAACTCCCTTTGGAATGTTGATCAAATAACTTGAAACTCCCATTTGAGTTAAAATCAAATAACACATTTTAGTTTTGCTGTTTTCACTAAACAATAAGAACATGAAAGTTTTATGTAAATTTCTTAAATCTGTTCTCAATGCATCTAAATCCGGTCTAATGAAATCGTGGTGGAACTGAACCATTTGTTACAATACATAATCACGATTATACCCGGCCTCATTTTAGGAGAAAGTCCATTAGGATTATGCGCTTAATATAACACACTCTCTAATTCCTTTTTGTAGATATTCTGTATGACTCATGGTCTCCAGCAATGACAGTGAGTTCAGTCTGCATCAGCATCCTCTCAATGCTATCAAGTTCCCCCGAAAAGGTTTCTACATTTGATCTCTCACACTTTGTATTGTTGTCACAAATTCAAACTTTTTGACCCTGCCACACAACTCTTACTATGTCTTATTGTCGATGACAATATCAGCAACGCCCGACTGATAACGATCGATATGTGAAGAACTGCAAGAACGGGAGGTCTCCTAAAGAGACAAGGTGGTGGTTCCATGACGACAAGGTTTAATGATGACGACCGTAAGATGTCTCTCCTTTCAGTTACAAAAGAGGTTTATATAATTTCCCAAGACTGATAATACTAATTGAAATTCCTCATGGCCTCCCACTTTTTTTTCTGTAACGGATCATTATGTATAAATGACATCTGAAATGTTTCAGTGTCTGAATTAACACCTTGTGCTTTTGTCCTTTCTGAAGTGAAAAACCATGGAGAGTTTAGGCAAAACGAAATTGTATTTGGCAATGTAATTGGATTGATAACTAGTTGGTGTAATGTAATTGAAAATTGAAAAACTAACATAACAATAGAATCCCCAAAGAGTAAACATAACCATGAACGAACAATTAGCATAGCTGCGAGTAATCAAGTTTGCAACAACATTTATTCACCACCACACATAAGAGCACATTTAAGGTGAAAAGACTCGGGCGAACAAAGGATTTATTAAAACACCAAACATATTTTAGCAAAATAGGTAAGAGAGAAAAGCAAATCAAGCAGCAGCAACAACTGTCTTGTGCTTCTCGAGATTGGCAATGATTTCTTCTTTAGCAGCACCAACCACAGTCTCCTTGATCTCTCCTTCTTTCATGAAGATAAACGTTGGCATTGCCTGAACTTTAAACTCCTCAGCAACAGTCTGCACAACAACATAACAAGCAAGATAAAGGCTCAGAGAAGTCAAAAATCCCTAAGTTTGGATATTGGGATAGTGTAAGATTGATGAAGGAAACTCACGTTCAATTCGTCAACATCGACCTTGAAGAAGACTACGTCGAGGTGCTTCTTGGCTAAGTCAGCAAAGACGGGTGCAATGAAACGGCAAGGTGGGCACCATGTTGCAGTGAAGTCTATCACAATCTGTGTCATTTCCACACAACCATATTTAAGAAAACAAGCTACACCGATCGATAATTCAAACAATAGATACGACATCGGTTCATCATTAAGATAACAAATGTATGCATTTCATGTGCTTCACAGAACATGGATAATAATACAAACATAGATACAAAATGGGTTCACTAAAGACAATTTTCATGTGATCTCTAGCAGATGATTCATAAAATTGAATATGCATAGTTGAGAGATTCACATAACATGTTTTTATCCAATGATGCTTCTATCAAGTTCTTAGGGTTTCAATTTCTGAGATTCTGGGTTCCTAAACAATCAATTAAACTATTAGGGTTCATAAATTTGACATTAAGGAGCTCAAAAATTCGATTGGGGACAATTCAAACCTAATTCTGAATCCGTCATATTCTAATCAAAAGGACCAAGATCAGAAACGATAAAGCAGCGAAATCAATCAGAAAGAAACATTTAAAACCTTAGATCGAGAGTTTTTACCAGTTTCTTGGATTCGTTGGCGGCTTTGAGCTTCTCGGTCCAATCTTCAACGGTGTGGCAAGCGATAACTTCTCCTTCTGCGGCCATTTTCTCTTCTCTGTGTTTGATTTTTGATTTGATGAGTTTTCGAGTGATTATTCTTCTTCGTCTCTGTGTCGGTTCTTATAGAGAGAAGGAGGCGGAGAGAATCTTACATCTTTTTATTATATTTTAATGCAAATGGAATAATAATAATAATTAATAAAACATGTTGTCAAATAGGAAAAGAATTAATACTCAAATTAAAAAAATGGACCAAACCACGCGGAGGAATTCGATGCCGGATTTGTTGATCTAACGGTTGAGATTGAAGAATTGCAAATCGGATTCAGCTTCTGAGGACGCGTGTAATTTATGCTCATTGAAAATAGAAGAAATTGATATATTTAGTCAAAAAGGTTATGAGATTTGAGTATTTCTTTTTATTTTTTATTTTTTTTTTGTTGGTCACATTGAATATTATTGCCTTTGGTAGTTCAGTCCTATATTTTATTTGAGAAACAAAATCAGAAAAGAATCTATAATTTGAAGCAACTTTCATATTGTAATTTGGTATTCCTATATTTTATTTGAGAAACAATATCAGAAAAGATCAAAAGAATCTATAATTTGTAGCAACTTTAAATATTGTAATAGGAAATCTTTTAAAATTTATCAATATGAAATTTGTTAATTTATAATAGGTCTTGAGATTTGATCATGTGACTTCTAAACACAAGTTATTGGGCTTTTGTTTAAGTAAAGCCCATGTGTCAAAGAAATGGATTGTTTTCCTAGTTAGTGAAATAATCTTATACACACAATTTAAAAACAATAGAGAAAATTAATGTTGAAATGAGCAGATTAATGTGGGGTTGTACATATCAAGGTGGAACTATCACAAGGAAGAACAAAGAGATATCTTGAGGTAACTACCCAAAGAAAGAGCAATGAAACCCTACCATGACAATTTGTCCAGACTATAACGAGTTAAATCATTATCATGAATTCCATACCATGGCAATTTGTTTTCTTTCAATGGGATGTCTACCATTCCAAAAAAGTTTTGCCATCAACAACCGCATCTGTTCTTTTGAGTAAATGTAATTTTGGTAAACTATGTAGTCTATAATCATTAGTTACAATATGGATCTGTAAAGTTGATTCAAAAACAATTGTGATGTTCTCGAACGGGATCACCATAAACTTCATCAAAAAAAATCCTTTAAGCGAGAGAAACTCGTGATTTTTCGAGACAACGATTGTGTCTATGAGTCTATCGTCCAACCTCATCCAATACCAATATGTTCAGTTATATCTAAGTTGTAAAGCACATAAAATCGATTTGTCAGTCAGCTCACATGTTTAAACCAAAGTCGTATTCCAATGCGAGACTTGGTTTCCTAGTCTGAGATAGGTAAATTTCTTTATATACTACCCTCTATGTAACGAGAGAGTGGTTCTTTTTTCACTTTTAATTCATGAGAGCACTTTCAAAACATTTTGCATGTCATTGCTCTCAAGATTTGGGCTCACAACTTTTCCGATGACTTCTCGGTCATATCTTGACCATTCGATCAATTTTTCGATTGCTTCTAGTCGATTCTTTCTCAACAAATAATTATTTACGTTTCCATCTTAAATTGCTCCCTAAGCTCTAAAACACATAACATATCATCTTTTTCCGATCTGGTATCATAATATTAAACGTGGTATTGTCATCATAAAATACCTCATCATCGTGTTTTCCAAATCACGACGTGTTTTTTTATTTGTGTAAAAGATTTACTGTAGTAATTTAGGCTCACATATAAAAATATTTCTAAACAATATATTATTTGTTGATTTTTTTTTTTAATCTACAATCAATTTGGTAAACTTACCATCACAAATTAATTATAAAATTTATGAACTAACAAAAAAAAATATAGTATTTATGCTTAATATATATATATATATATTTTAATTTATTTTGGGTACTAATCTCATATGAGTTGTGACCATATTAAGTAAATTTTGTAAAGCGCCTCTCCGATCACCGGCACAGAATCTAGTCCCCGTTTATTTTTTTAATATAAAAAGAGAGCAAACTCCAAAAAAAAAAAAAAAAAAAA
>Ga0041059_1003497_pt1 | contig 10692 bp, 13 predicted proteins | sample AraColnosormetaG_FD_56232 | JGI IMG/M metagenome (GOLD analysis project Ga0041059, IMG submission 56232) | Arabidopsis roots microbial communities from North Carolina, USA - Col MF nosort | ecosystem: Host-associated > Plants > Roots > Unclassified | place: USA: North Carolina | collected... | reverse complement strand
TCTGCATATTCATTTAGTTTCTTTCATAATAATCGTCTAATTTTTAGGCCAGGAATATGTGTAACATGTTTGGATTTTATCATCACTTTAGCCACTTAAGTAGATCTCAAAATTAAAGAGGATATATTGAATTAAAAAATGTAGAAAGAGTGATGGTTCAAGTTCTCATTAATTATATTCTCCTATTTAAATTGTTATGTTGAATTAATTACTAATTATGTATTATTTATTTTATGAAGTCTACGTGGCAAGCTCTCATATGCTGATGTGTCAAGTTGTGGGAGAGAGTTAGTCTTCTTTCATATATATGATTCATTGAAACTCAAACCAAAATGTAATGTAGATTTTCACAAGAAAATATTGTTCTATGAATACTATGATGATCCAGCTTTTATATACTGTTCCCTTTTTGTTTGTTTCTGTTTTCATGTTTGCTACGTGTTTATGGAATGGAACCGACCGATCATGTTGTGAATTAAATTATCGTTAAAAACCACTATATTGATTTTTCGAATTTTTTTTCTAACATCATCATTTGGCCTCATCTACATTAATGGGGAACCACTTTTTTATAAAACATGTTAATTATTTATTTCAACAGAATTTTAATTTGGAAGCAAAGACTCGACGTCTCGACCATTCCTATAATTAAGTTTATTATTTCTAACTACAATGTGTTCTCTATATATGGAACTTATTCTTTGAAATATTTTCAAAGTTCTAGGTACACAAAAGCAGGGTTAGGTATAATATAGCCTTGGAGACTATTGGATCATTATTGGCTTCAAGTTCTTGGTGATCCTCAAGGCCTCAACAAAAAGCGGAACAAGTAGATATTTGTAGTATTGTTTTGCACCCGTTAACACTATTTTTGCAAATATTTATATACTTGTATTAAATTAAAAAAGAATATAAATAAAGCTAAAAATTGGAGTTTTAAGATAGAAAATTTGGTGGCGACAAAAGAAAAAAAAGATAGAAAATTTGGTAAATTTGTGATTTTTTTTACGAAAATATATATTTGAATAAATTTCTTCTGCATTTGTCCGAAACAGGCAGCTACTATGAACACGAGAGAACCCATGACACGGCCTACCCATGACGGTCGAATTGGTGTAGAATCAATGATTGGTTTGTACAGTTTTAGGATAAGCCAAAAGTACAATTACAATAAAGCCATGCACGTGAAGTTACTTCCATGTCATGAATGAGGGCACGTGGGTCTTCATTCAATTACGTCATTTATCTGTCCAAATCTATTGGAAATAATTTAAAATTTCCTTGTCCGAAATCAAATGGCAGTAATATCATAAAAACATAAAAGAAAAAAAAATATTTCTGGGGAAAACGCAAATGATTCATAAATGTGGAACTCAATTTAGGTGTACCAAAATTTCAGTGTAGAACAAACAGCGTTCGAAAAAAAGGTTTAGACGGTTGTTTAGGTTCCGAGTAAGCCTTAATTGTTTATGTGACATCTAAACAACTGTTAAGTCCGGCTAAAATCATATATATATTTTAGTATATTTTTTTAGTTTTTAACTAAGTTTATATTTATAAAAATGTTCATATAATATTTGATATAATTAAATAAATATTTTATCTAATTTTTGTTTACATTTTAACAAAAAAACTTTCAGATATTTTACATAATATTTAGGTATAAAATCATATTTATACTATAAATATATGTTTTAACCGCTTAAAATTGTTTAAATTCCGATAAAACGTTCAATGCGCTAAATATTAAATCTCCGTCCGTTTAGCGCTTTGTTAAACAAAACACTTAGAGCATCTCCATTGGAAGTATTTCAATGAGATACCCAACAAAACAAAAAAAATTTAAAAAAAAAAAGTACGAGAGAGATGAAAAAAAGTAGAAGAGAAGGAGAGTTAAGTTTTTCGGAGGAGAAACTTTGAGAAACTATTCTCATCCAATTTGGACAGGTGTCATCATATTATTAGTTTAACTATTAAATAATAATTAATATATCTGTTTTGATTAAAATATTATTATTTTTTTTTTTTAGAAACTTTCCTTATTTTTATTGATGGAGATGGTCTTACAATAAATGGCTGAGATGCTTCGTGTATATTATTATTATTATGTCGCCAAGTCCAGCAGGGTTTGCATTAGTTTTGAATTTGTGTTTCGTATATTGTTTGTTTTTTTGTTTTTTTTTTGCAGCTGACATTAATAATTTAGCAAGTTATTTTCCTTCAATTATACTAGTTTTGAAGAACTTACAAAAAGAACATCTAAACGTTAATTAAATGCATTTATACTAAGCTTTTTTTCTTCATAAAGTGCAACTATACTAGTATTAGGCTGATTTTGTTTCTTAGAAATAATTATATCTGAAGAAAATTAATTAATTACGTAGCGCTAATTAAGTTATTAATAATAGTCGACATGGGTTTCCGGACAAATGTCATCTGACAAAAGTTCTTTGCGGAAAGGCGGAGGAAGAAAAGGAGGACGAGTACACATGAGCAATGCCCAATTCACTCCTTGGAAAAATGGATGACGTTTCACGGCCGTTGCACCTAGAGATGACCCTAACCGTCGGCTAGGATCCTTGGCAAGTAGCTGAGAGATCAGATCCTTGGCCGCGCTTGGAATCGTTGGTTCTTTCGGGAATTCGAGTGCTCGAGCCACGATATTGGCAAGGGTTAGCTCGTGGTCCATTCCTTTGAACGGTGTTGTTCCGTAGAACAGCTCGAACATGAATATCCCTAATGTCCACCAGTCCACTGCACTACCATGTCCTTCTCCTGCCATCCACATTTTACGTTTCATGTTAGGATACCACATCGGAAAATTATACATTATATAAACTTCCCTAAGAAGAAAAACGTTTGACATAAAAATCATTCAAATCGAAACAGGGGAAATGAGAATGAGGAAGATTTGAAGAATACCTGAAACAATCTCAGGAGCCAAGTACTCATGCGTCCCAACGAATGACATGGACCGGACATCTACAGGTTCAGCCACAAGCTCAGGACCGTTGTTACGGTGATCAGTTTTCTTCTTACGCCTTCGGATTCTCGGGTGGAAGCAAGAGACAGCAGGGACAATACAGTTAGGGATCATGCAAGAGGATGATGTGGTTTGACGGTGGTCCATGCCTTGGTTCTCGTTCTGGTCAGACGAGCCATTAGGAAGATTGTTCCGGTTCAGCACTATCTGTGGTGTGGAAGTCGATTCATCACATTTTAAGGAGAGATCAAAATCAGTTAACATGATGTGACCATCTGATCGAACCAGCACGTTCTCAGGCTTCAAATCGCGGTACACAATCCCCAACATGTGAAGATATTCAATCGCTACGATCACTTCCGATACATAGAATCTGAAAAAATAGTAAAGAGATGTTGATTAGTAATCTGAAAAGAAGGGACAAAGAGAAGAAAACATGGTAGTGAGGACAAAACGAATAATTGAGATTTTACAATAATTTAACAAGAGTTTGTTTTGGAATTATTGGTTTACAGTTTTAGGTGTTGTGACAAAACAGCATTTGTTTGGATTTGGAGACAAGAAGATGATGTTTTGGGTTTGATGTCACTATACATAAGGAACAAAAGAGGACCTACGAAGGTTGGTTGGCTTAACGAACTCTTTTGTCTAATAGAGAATTCTGGTGCTAAGACATTATCCAAGATTCCTCTAGCTGACCCTTTTTGTCTTCACGGGTCCACAATCAACAAACATACTCCACACAAAACAGAGTCATAGTGTACAACAGACGAATTCTAAGAACAAGTTCACACAATCTTATTCGGTTCATGTATGAATTTCCGTAGAGCCATTGTTCTCTATATCATTTAAAGAAAAATCAGAATCTAAATGAGTTCAAAGGAAGTAACCCATTCTATATGAAAAAATGCAGCTAAGTGGAGAGAAATGGGGACCTTTTTTGTAGGACAACCTTAAAAAAAGAAGATATATATTAAGGAATCCCTACAATACATGTTTTGGTCCCAATTCTAAATCATTTTACTTTAATACTAAAGAAGAAACCTTATAAAAACTAAGTCCTGCTCATGAGTAAAACACACAGATACAAGTCGCGAGAGTGAAGCAAAAATGCTCAAATGGTAATGACCTTGACTTCACTTGTAGGATCTTTAACGTGTAAACCACTACTACTATGTCAATCTGACAATAACTTAAGAACACAAATAAATCAGATTTAACATCAACCAAAAACAACAAGATCCGGTTTTCAAGTACTTACCACGTGATACAAATTGGTCCATAAATGGTTATAAAAGTGGCTAACTCAACTAACAAATGATATAACTTCAGCTACTTCAATTCGAAGCCACAGCTACTTTTCAAAACAGGTTAATAATATTTCATAATTTTTCCAAAAATTTCCTCCTAATTGTAGGACCAACCAATTAATAAGGAATGGCACAATTGTAAATATTGTTATGAAGAACAAGCTTGGCACAATTGTAAATAAGAACAAGCTTAGCTGGGATGTTGTTTGTACTGTAACCACATGCCCGATTACAAAAAAATATTAATTTTCAACTTCAATGGCATGCTACGTGATTTTAATTCAATCACGCGGAGTACCACTACAAGACTTACACGTGTCTCTGAGTGATTTGTTATTATTTCAAAGTCAAACCCCACTCGTTTTGACTTTTTATTAATCGTTATGGCCTACGATATGCCCACACATGTAAGTAAGATGCACACACAACTTTTGTTAATCGTGCATACATCTGCTTACAAAAATAAAAATAAAATAAAAACCATATCTTATACAAATGGTTTTATTTAAAATATACTTTTTAGTCCCTTTTCTCGTGTAGCGTAAATAGACTTTTCCTAGTTTATAAAACAAAAGCATTTATCGAGCACATCAATGAATAATATATAGTTATTGGTGAAAAATACCAAAAATTCGGATTAAATTACGGAAATTAAACCTCGATTGTGTGTGATTTTCACTAGGATTATTATTATTACAAGTAACAAACTTAACGGGCCTATGATATAATTAGTGCATAATTGCCGTTAAAAAGTATATATTATAAATAAATCGTCACTTTATGGTTTTATAATATACACTTTCTAGTCCCTTTTTGTGTGGCGTATTATTATTACAAGTAACAAACTTAACGGGCCTGTGATATAATTAGTGCATAATTGCCGTTAAAAACTATATATTATAAATAAATCGCCACTTTATAGTTTTAATTAATAACTAAATTACACTTTCTAGTCCCTTTTCATGTGGCGTATATAGACTTTTCTAGTCTATCTAAAAATACACTACACTATCGTGCACATCAATCAATAAAAACATATATTCCAATAACAAATCTGGAAAAATTCATTTCAATTATATAAGTTAAGGTTACTGAAAACTGCCAAAAATTCAGAAGAAATTACGGAAACTAAATCTCGTTACTATAATTACGATGTAATTACCGTTAAAAAGGCAATAAATCTAGTACTAGTGATTAATTAACGGTGCCATTAAATTCAGTTATGTGTGTTTTAAGTGTTAACTACGAGACAATTCGCCAGCTGGCGAGTCCCACTTCCCTGATTTCATCAGGCTTTTATATTTATTCACTGCTTCATAGTAATAATTACTTCCCAAAAGATTTTTTTTTGAATTAGAAACTGAATATTTAAAAAAATAAATAACTTAACGGAAACTGTTACCTGACGGCGGATTCATGGAAACGTTTATGAGTCTGTTTTTGACGGAGAACGTGAAGGTCACCGCCGGGACAAAACTCCGTTAATAAACAGAGCCATTTCGGAGAATCAATGGCGGCGTAAAGCGTCGGAAGAAACGGATGATCAAGAGATTCGAGAATCTCTCTCTCCGTCTTAGCTCTACCTTCTTTGCTTCTGCTCGCGAGCTCCTTTTTATCCATAACTTTCGCTGCTAACAGAGGTAATTTAACGGCGGTGGTTTCTGTTACGGCGGTTAGGGATTTGAATTCGGCTAAGAAAACAGAGCCGATGTCGCCGGAACCGAGACGGAGACGGAATCTGAGATCGGAGAGTGAGAGAGATGATCGGAGTGAAGGAGGGAGTTTCGAAGATGAGAATGAACCGTGAGCTGATGGTGCTGGTGTTAAAGCTGCGGCGGAGGAGGAAGAGCGAGAACCGGAGCTTGTGCTTCGATTCACGGTGGTTCCGGCTGATGTAAAGCTTACACTCTGTAAGTCGTCGGTTAATTCGTCAATCCATGGCTCCATTTTCCGATCTACTGAGAGTGACGACGAGAGAGAGAAGAAGAAGAAGAAGAAGAGAGGGAGAGAAAGAGAGAAGTAACTGTGAGATTTTGCCTTTTTGGGGAAGAGAAAAAATAGAATCAAAAGAAGATGGCAAAGTTGTAATTTAAGGGTTGAGATATGGTGCGTTTCGTAATTTAAGGTAATAGTTCGATTGTTAAGGAGATGATGATACAGTATTCTATAATTGAGATGTTTTATTTATGTAAATAGACAATAATTAGGGAATTATTTGAGAGGGATTTTTGATTTCTCTATGAATTTTTAAGATCTTTGGTATAGGATTTGTTTCAAAAGAGAGAAACAAAGAGACATATAAATCTAGGCCCCTACAGAATTAAGATAATGACATATACATATCTTGTGTTTGTTCTATTTCAGTTGTGATTACTAGTATTTTCTTCGTATGGTACAATTATAAATAAATATCTAATCACTGTCTTTTGAATATTATGTCACCAAGTACAAGGATGGTGTTATTGGTGAACAATTTGTATCGTGAACTCAAATCCCTATTGCACGAACCTCAGGTTAGTGGTCGACTGGTCGCTCGGCCTCGTTTTCATTTCCTTTGAAACCATTATGGTTTAGATATTGGTTTAACTCAATTGCATATACCTAACCGGTTTGACTCGGGTGAATATGTTAGATAAGGAAAGTGTATATAACCCTTGTATTTTCTCATTAATGAAATCAGCAGAAACATTTTAGGTTGGATAAGGAAAGTGTCTATAACCATATCATTGAAAGACAAATTGCTTGGGTCGAAACCGGTTTTGTTAAGTCCGGCCCTGGATATATTACCAATTTGTAACACTCGTCTTAAACCGGATATTTTCTAGTCAGACCGAAAAAATACAAGTGAAAGAGGTTCAAATAAATTGATAACTTAGAACATTCATAACAATGACCAAAACAAATCTTTTCAATGAGGTTTGTAAATTGTAACTATATATCCGAATTAAAAAATAATCGTCATAAGTACTAACTGTTTTTCGGAGAATGAAATGGGCTATCTGTTGAAAACCTTAGGCCTGAGTTTAAAGACCATCTGTACAATTGGGCCAATAAGTAACGCATTATCCATCAACAAAGTACTGAAACATGAGACACTTAGACCATCTCCATCGGGGGTTTCTTGTAAGAATTTCTCACAATTAAAAAAAAAAAATAATAAAAATGAAGGAAAAAGAGTGTAGAAAGTTTCTCACTTGAGAAACTCTGAGATACTCTTTACAACCCATCATGATAATTCTCTTCTCATTATTGGTTCAACTTTTTAACAAAAATATTTTTTTAATCAAAAAATCAAATTATAATATAATATTAATTTTTTGTTTGTTTGAGAAACTTTGTGGGTTTCTCATGGATAAAAAGGCCCTTAACTTGTCATAGAAGTTACAACACAACATGAAAGTTAAACATCGCCGGCCAAAACAAAAATATTTCTGTGAATTTACACAAAATTATTTGCATTACCGACCATAATGTTCTCCTCAGTACCTTCAACACAATACAACAATACATTAACAAAATTGGTCTTCTAGCATTAGCCTCGTCTCTAAAATCTAACATCTTCTTCTACTCCTAATCCAACAATTGTTTATGTATATTCCCAATTATACCCCTCTATTACTTTGCTTATTACGGAAAAGGAGTTCAAAGAGCAGAAGAAGAAAACTCGTATATCCCAAATCTCCAACTTTTCAGGGGAATGATGATGTACTGTCCCAACCTCACGGCTTCTCTAACAATCCCTTCATATTTACCATTTTGCCACTACACTAGACAATTTCGTCCTTCTCATTTCCGATCATCTGATAAAAACCCGAATCTCGTTTCTATCATCCGAGCAAAACCCAGAATTTCTCATTCGCTTAGGTGCTTTGTATCATCTTCAATGGCGACTCCTCCTCCGACGCAGAGCAGCGAAACCAAACCTTACTCTGTTCTTTTTGTCTGTCTCGGAAACATTTGTCGCAGCCCAGCGGCTGAAGGTGTCTTTAGAGATATCGTGAAGAAGAGAGGTCTCGATTCCAAATTCAACATTGATTCCGCTGGAACAATTGATTATCACGAGGTATGATAATTAGTTCCAAAACAATTAATCTAATTTTAGGGTTTATGAGAGATGCTTGATTCATGGTTGATTTGAAATATTGGTGAATGATGGTTTTGTATGTAGAAAGGTTTGGTTTTGGTTTTAGGTTTTTTTGGTGGATGTAATTTGGTAGGAATACAGAGTTATAGAGACTTTGAAATTCATGTTTCTGAATCAATTTTGATGTGAAATTGCTCTTCTTACTAGGGAAGAGCAAAAACAGTAATCTATTTTTATGGTGATTGATGCTTTGATTGGAACAATTAGGCAATGGTGCTTTCAGATTTTGGTGGATGTAATGTGGTTGTAAATTAGGAGCAGTGGAGACTTTGGAATTTATGTTTCTGATTTGTGAAAATGTTGGTTTTTTAAAAGGGGAATATGGCGGATCCAAGAATGAGAAGTGCTGCGAAACGTCGCGGGATTGAGATAACATCACTATCCAGACCGATCAAGGCATCTGATTTCAGAGAATTTGATCTCATTCTTGCAATGGATGACCAGAACAAAGGTAGCTGATAGAGTAATTTATTCAACCTTTGTAGGGTCTGATCGATTTCTATGCAAATGGGATTCAACATAGGATAGAGACTTTTGCAAGTTGGGATCTGATTAGAGTTATATATGTAGAATTGAAATAAGTATGAGTTTGAATGTTTGATGTTTGCAGAGGATATATTGAAGGCTTATAATGTGTGGAAAGCCAGAGGGAATTTCCCGCCCGATGCAGATAAGAAGGTACCGTTGGTGTGTGTTTGCTGGACTTTGGAACTCTATTTAGTTGATAGATTTTCGTTGAATTTTCAGGTTAAGCTAATGTGTTCTTATTGCAAGAAACACAATGACAAGTTTGTTCCTGATCCATATTATGGTGGAGCCCAAGGTTTTGAGAAGGTAATTACCATTAGACTCTAAAGAAGCTGAATGCAGATATTTAATTTGGTTCATACCATTAGAGGTTGTCTATCAAAATGGTTGAGTCAGTCTATAAGACTTTAAAATGGCATTACCAGTGTCACTCCCAAGTAACTTTTCCATTCCCGAATTTTAGTGTTTTATGTGGACAAAACTCACTTGGAAACATGAATCTTGATCTCTTACTTGTTCTTTCACAGGTACTGGACTTGCTTGAAGATGCTTGTGAGTCTTTGCTGGATAGTATCACTGCGCAAAGTTGATGATACTACAAGTACAAAGTCCCAATCCTAGAACCTTTGTTGTTTTTGCACATAGAACTGAAAAGTTCTCTTATTATATTTAAGTGTCATCAGTGATGACAATAGAGTGAGAACTGATGTGAAGCTTGGATCTTGATCTTGTTGGTGTTTTCCTTGAAAAACCCTTTGTTAAATGATCTACTGATGGATCATTATTATTGAGATTGATAGCTTCAGTGATGTCAATAGTTTGTGAGGAATGATCTTCCTGATTCTTAAGAATCATAGAGAGTGGCACTCTTTACACGCTTGAATAATACGAATTCTTTTGTTCGATCATTATTATTAGGAAAGAAATAGATTTAAAAAAAAAAGAATGTGTGGACGTGAAGTGTTGTTGTTTGAGATGATAACAGAATATTTTCTCTTATCATTATGTGGCTTCCGAGAAATTAAGTGAATGGTGGTGGAGCATATGGACAATGATTTTGTCGTTTGCAATATTTTCCACGAAATCTCACTATATTTTCCATGAAACATCAATGGAGTTTTTCTGTGCCAATAGACTCGTCAACGGTCTATATCCTCATTCACACAAATTGTTTGAACTACCAAAATTCCATTAAACCCGTGTGATTCTTCAACTCTCTGGAGATTTCTCATCGTTTTATGCATCGGTGAGATTTTCATTTTTTTACTCCTCACTGTCTGAACTAAGTTCCAACTATTTTTAAGTTTTGCTTAAGGTTTTATCACTGTGGATTTGAATTGATTTGATGATAATGCTTTATTTGTTTTCGATTAGTGTTTTGAGCCCATTTCTTGATTATGTGTTCTTGATGGTGGGAATTAATGGTTGCAGCAGTGAATCATCAATAATCTAAGTTCTCATGGGTTCTGCAATGAGCTTGAGCTGTTCCAAGAGGAAAGCAACGAGTCAGGATGTTGATTCCGAATCTTGTAAAAGACGAAAGACATGCTCAACAAACGATGCTGAGAATTGCATATTCATTCCGGATGAGTCATCTTGGAGTTTATGTGCCAACAGAGTCATCACTGGTCTGTATCCATTCACATAAAGGCCATCTTAAATCTTGATCCACTCTTTACCATACTAATGAATTATTCTTATTTCCCTTGGCTCAGTGGCAGCCGTAG
>Ga0041059_1003496_pt1 | contig 10693 bp, 4 predicted proteins | sample AraColnosormetaG_FD_56232 | JGI IMG/M metagenome (GOLD analysis project Ga0041059, IMG submission 56232) | Arabidopsis roots microbial communities from North Carolina, USA - Col MF nosort | ecosystem: Host-associated > Plants > Roots > Unclassified | place: USA: North Carolina | collected 2013-09-02 | reverse complement strand
CATTTGGTTTGATCCAAAAATTTACGAATTACTTAATAGCAAAGAAAAAATAACAAAAAATAAATAAATTATGTTAAGGTCATTTGACTTGGTTTAGCTGAACCAAATGATACTCTTGGTTTGCCCAATGTAACTTTTTTTAGATACACGATTTAATTATAAACACTAAATTTTCTCCCTCTTTAATCTTTCTACTAAAGCTAATTTTCTAACATTTATAGTCCATATATATTGGTTCCAAGGGTTACCTTAAGAGCTAGTTTTAAGTTTGCATTAGTGTGTTTGCAAAAGAAAAAGAAAGAAGAAATCTGTATGTTTTGGCTACGATTTGAACTAACGCTATAATCATTATCGTGAGTTTCTGACTATTGAACTATGTTTTGGCTACGTTCTGAATTTATCGTTTTCGCATAAGAATTGAAGATTTTCATTTTCATTCATATTTGTTTATTTGTTTTGTTGGTTTTACATACATATTTGTTTTTTTGATATGTTCATAGACATGCGATCAACGTTTCGATAACAAGCACATATCTAACTTTTCATTTACTCTCACAAATTTGTGTAATGATCTCACATGATATTAAAGATCTTATATATATGTCTGCAGGGATAAAGCTACGTTTAGTTATCGAGTTATTTGTTCAATTTTGTTTTTGGAGGATAGAGGAGTTCAATTAGTTTATGGTCCTTATATGTATAATATTACTACTAACTACTATACATATAAGTTTGAACTTTGCATATAATTAACAATCATTATCTTTCATCTAATTAATTTCCTTATAGAAAATATGTGTTCCGATTAATCGACTACTTCATAAATAACATGTCGTTATTTTGTCTTATGAAAATAGCTTCGATAGAAAAACAATATTCTTACAAAACTCGTCTAATTCAAATGTTTGTAAATACATGTAAAACGTGAATCTTTTTTTTTCTTTCTAATTATTTCTAACAAGTATCTATTTCAGATGAATTAATATTGGTCTTTTATGTAGTTTCTTTTTTAAACGAAAATTAATGATTTTTTCAAGAATATTGACATTTTTAATTATGGGCCAGAAGCTGGTGTTTGATCAATTTTCTAATTTCAAGGCCGGGTCTGCCTAACCCATACACACATTTCTCATATTATATAGTGTAATTTATTTTCTTGACCAACATATAGTTATTTTTGTTTTATTGTTTGTTCAACATATATATGAGTTATTTAATTGTTTTAATATATAGAAAAACTATTTGGGGAAGTCAAAGTAATGACAGCAAAAGATTCGTCAGAACCAGTTACTACGCTTACTCAATTCAACAATATAGATGTTGTAATCACCGATTACCATATGCCTGGTTTGAATGGTGTTCAGCTAAAAAAGAGAATTGATGAAGAATTTGGGAATTTGCCTGTTATTGGTATGTGCAATTTTTTTCCACTTATTTGACAATTACTTATTCTTCTTCCCTTTTTTTAAATTAATTTAAAATATCATAGTATAATATTGCTGTAAAAGAAAAATTCCTATATAAACAAGGATAAGTGATGAGCGGTGACAGATTAAACAGGATAACTATTGGTCATTGTTATTTTTAATTAAAAAGGGAAGTAATGAGTGTTGACACAGAAATCGAATAAAATTTATTCTTGTAATTATGATTGGATATTTAGTATGAAACCTTATTAGTTAAAAATGACCTGTCTTTTAAAAATATTAGCAAATATTGCCTAGAAGCAAAATGAGAATTCGTTTTTTCCTATTAAATGTTGACCTGTAATAAAACGGGTAATATCTTAAAAGGAATAAAAAATTTCTCATTCCATATTCTGTTTTTAGATTAAAAATTACAGCTAAGCAGTGGTATTCTAGTCTTTAGAGTATAATTGTCACTCTTATCACATAGATAAAATGATATAAGAAAAATCTTGTGAAGAAAATTTGAGTTTTTCAAGCAAGAAGAATCCAAGAGGTCAGTGTCGTAGAAGAAGAAAATAACACTAGCTAGAAGCAAAAAACAAAAGAATTCTTTATGCAATGTTATTCTAATTAAGATTCTTAACTGATGTTAACGATAGTTTTTTTCCGATTTTGTTTGTGTGTGTTTTTGAATGATTATGACTGTGATATCAGCAGATCTATACAGGAACATTGAGCACGAGGAGTTGTTTCGTCGAGCTCTTTGTTTCATGCATAAACCAATCTCACGTCGTGATCTCAACAGCCTCAACGTTGTATGTCAACAAGCTCTCCGCCATAGAATGAACGGTAATAATATCCATTGATACATACGAATATTATGTGACAAATAATAATAAACATCCTCCTTATTCTTGCACTAATGTAAACTTATCTTGTTTTTATATATTATCCGATTTTATATAGGAGAAACCAATTTAAATGGTTCGGGACAAAATGTGACCGACGATCCAGATGATTGGCTACGGCTTCGAGAAAAGCCTAAGCTCAAATGGACAAAACCTCTTCAGCATAGATTCATGAGCGCTCTTAAAAGCCTTGGTGTCGCTAGTAAGTATTAAAGTTCTCTTCTCTTACTACTACAACAATTAAAGGAACATACTATCAGTTTTTTAGTGTCTACAAAAGTATTGATGCTAGTTAAAATTATCTAATAACAATATGCAATAATTATATGATTAAATATCAATTACGATAGATGATATCGTTATTGCATTGTTTAACACCAAAAAATAGAATATTATTGAAGTCTATAGTGTAGATCGATTTTGATTTTTTTTGTTTGTTGATATTACTCGATCGATAAATCTTTGGCTGATTCTTGTAGTGTTCGTGTTCATTTCAAATATACCTTACTTGCAAAAGATACCTGTCTCTATTCTTTTTAGGTTGTATGTAAGTATTGATTGACCATAAATTTTAATTTTTGTATCATTTTTGCAAATCATATGATATGTTTTTATATTTTCATAGTTATTTTTGTAAGTTTTGTTAAACAAAAAAATGTTATTTTTGCAAGTAAGGGCTGATATGATGCGTTCGGTAAAAGTTTAGTTGATTATCTTATTTATTCATTAACTAACCGAGGAAATATGCCAATCGTGACATTAAAATTGTTAAACCAAAGGACCAAAACTAATCTTAAATATGAAATACAATTTTACTTGACTAATATAAAACAATGCAATACAAAATAAGTTAGGGCTGACGTATTGCATATTTTATATTTATCATTTATTGTTTTTTGATTCTTACCTTTTAATTCATTTGCAAAGTAGATCTAAAATAAATTTCATTCTGTCGAAATTTCTTTACAATTTATTTTACTTGCATTTGTCAAATTATTTTAATATATGCACACGCTAATGCTTTATCTCTTGCTTTGTGTTTGATGTCATTTTGAAGAGGCTGTGCCTAAGAATATTCTACAATATATGAATGTGGAAGGCATAACAAGATCACAAATAGCCAGCCATTTACAGGTTTGATCTTCTATAAACATTATTTGAATTCAGAACCATATGTCAATCGAATTTCAAAGCACATAATCAATGCTATTGTTGGATAATATATCTTACATCAACATAAAATATATGACGAATATTGGAATTGTTGACCATTACACAGAAGTATAGGAAACACATGAGAAGGTTTAAGGTTAATGTCACAAAAGCCGACATATCAAAAAAAGCCATGAAATCCAACTTTGAATCATCTAGCAACATCAACCCACAATGCTCGTATAATTATCTCGGTCTAACTAAGGAAAATTTGTTTAAGTCCCAAATTGGTGATACTCTTGGTCAATCTAGCCTCCTTTTGAATAACAATGACTCTATCCACTCCATGTACGATGGATCCATCTATGGTTTGAACGAACCCGAATCTAACTTGTCGCCTATGAGAGAAAGCGTCGGATTTTCGAGGGGTGTATTGCCTTTAAATGAAGAAAGTGAATGCGCTTTTGAAACATCTCAAATGTCTCAAGTTCCTAGGCGTGGACAATATGGTACACCAAGCGACATTTCGGGTATAAACTCTAATCTTGGTACTGGTTATATGTGTAATAGTTATGCTGGAATAAGTATAGATAAAAATGGTCACATGCTTGGACTTGGTGGAGCAATAGTTGATAGTAATGGCAACGGGCATCTTGGTGAAAGTCTAGGCGCCATGAACTGGAATCTCAACAACAATGATGTGAGGAACTATGAGAGTTCAACTTCGAGGTTTTCCTCTCCATTTTCATCGTTCTTACACAACAAGGTTCAGCCACATCACAATTTAATTTCACAAACGGATGGTCTGCTTTCTACAAGCATCCTTGATACATCTCAAGTTCCTTCTTTTGGACAATATGGTATACCAAATGATGTTGTCGGTATGGAACCTGAATTTGGTACTAGTTACATGCATAGTAACTACAATGGTATCAATACTGATCAAGTTGGAAATCTGGTTGGACTTGGTAGAGAAAGAGTTAATGTTAATGGTAATGTCTCTCTTGGTCAAAATTTGGGTAGTATGAATTGGAATTTCGATGAAAACAACATGAGTAATCATGGAAGTTCAACTTCGAGGTTTTCTTCTCCATTTTCATCATTCGAGGATCAGTCACTAAGTCATTTAAACGAGGAAACAAATGAGTTGGTTCCTGGATTAGAGAATCTAAGCCTATACAATGATCATCAAAGCATCAACCCATTTCTTGGCAATACGATTAATTCCCATTTTGTTGAGAATCAGGTAAATTACCTTATAACTGATATTAATTAATTCAACCTTCTTTATTATTTTTTTATATATGAAGCTAATGTTGTGATTTTTATGTGATAATTAAGCAGGATCAAGGTTTAGTGAATAATGAAAATCTTGAATTTGCTAACGATGATCAACTGGAAAGGAATGAAATTCTTACTACTTATTCTGTTGAGGATATTAATAATTTGAGCATTAATAACGTAAGTGAATCTTTCCATTACTAGCATAAATAATATATGTGCAATGTAAGTCGATATGCACTAAACGTTTTTTAATCATACATAATCTATGATTTAGGTGAAGTTAAACTCTAATGGGGAAACATTGAATTCTACTGCTGCTAATTTGGAAATGCTTTTTCCTACTCTTGACATGAACATTGTAAATCAGGTAACTTTACAGATATGAATTTTTTTTAACAAACACATATAAATCTAATGTTGTGACTTATATGTGGTAATCTGAGCAGCATCAAGGTCAAGTGTTGAGTGGTGGAAATCTTGAATTTGCCAACGATAATCAACTTGAAAGGAATGCAATTCTTGCTGGTTATTCTATTGAGGATATTAATAATTTGAGCATTAATAACGTAAGTCGTGTTTCAATTACATGTCTTTCGTATATAAATAATTCATGTACAGTATATAAATCTAATGTTGTGACTTATATGTGGTAATCTGAGCAGCATCAAGGTCAAGTGTTGAGTGGTGTAAATTTTGAATTTGCCAACGATAATCAATTCGAAAGGAATGCAATTCTTGCTGGTTATTCTATTGAGGATATTAATAATTTGAGCATTAATAACGTAAGTCGTATTTCAATTACATGTCTTTCGTATAATAATTAATAATTCATGTACAATATATATTTATATGGATACAAATTTCTTAATCATACGTAATCTATGATTTAGGTGAATGACAACTCTAATGAAGAAACATTGAACTCTATTGCTGCTAATAATGAAATGAATTTTACTATTCTCGACGTGAACACTATAAATCAGGTAACTGTAAATACCTATATCTTTATATTTTTACACTATAGTATATACTTATATGGATACAAATTTCTTAATCATACGTAATCTATGATTTAGGTGAATGGCAACTCTAATGAAGAAACATTGAACTCTATTGTTGCTAATTCTGAAATAAATTTTACTACTCTCGACGTAAACACTATAAATCAGGTAACTACTGTAAATACCTATATCTATATATTTTTACACTAAAGTATATATTTATATGGATACAAATTTTTTAATCATATGTAATCTATGATTTAGGTGGATAACAACTTTAATGAAGAAACATTGAACTCTATTGCTGCTAATTCTGAAATGAATTTTACTACTCTCGACGTGAACATTATAAATGAGGTAACTGTAAATACCTATATCTATATATTTTTATACTAAATCACTTTTGTGTGTAGTGATATAACAAATAGTTGATATTTGAACATTTACTCCATAGGAAGAACAAGGTGCTGTAGATATGATGGATATTGTAATTACATTTGATGAGGTAAAAGGCTTTTCAACTTTCACAATCCTATTTTAGGAAAATTAATTTTTTCTTATAATTAATTTTTGAATTTTATTGGATTATACATAATTTTTGAAAGAAATAATATAATCATACATATATATACATTAAACCAATTTTGTGTACAATATAGATATGACACATAATTGATATTTGAACATTGGTTGAATAGGAGGAAGAAGATGTTGCAGCTTTGACTGATATTCCAGAACAAGATGTTGAGATTTTGACTGATGTTCCTGAACAAGGTGTTACAGATTTGACTGATGTTCCATTGACATTTGATCAGGTAATCTTTTAAATTTTTACAATAATAATTTTAGTTATAAGTTGTATTCTAGTTTTATTGAAGTCTACGTAATTTTGAGTTTTGAAATATACTTACAAACGATTGATATAAAAAATATGGTTTTATTGAAGTCTACGTAATTTATCGAAATTGGTTTGATATATATACAATGATATAGCAAATAATTGATGTTTGAATATTAATTGCATAGGAGGAACAATGTGGTGCAGATTTGATAGATGTTTCATTGCCATTTGATGATGTATTTAAACTTTTACAATTCTACTTTAATAAAGTTAATTTTGGTTATAGTTCTCATCAAAATTTATTGAATCCTAGAAAATTCTTACTTTTTGAGAAAAAAAACTATAATGATACACCGATGCCATATTTTCATTTTTATATCAATTATAGAAATATAAAGAGTCTAATAGTATTTGTAGTCTATGAAATGTCACGTGTGTACTAGATCTAATTTCTTATAGCAAATTCATTTACTAGTTTATGTTTTCTGATACAGGATTGGAAGGATGATGGCCTCATGAACTTTATGCTGGATGTTGACGACATGTTTTAAGAAAATCTTTTAATTTTGCTTTTGAAAGTATCAGATTAATATTTGATAACTTTGTTATGTTGTTTAAGATTTTATTTAAAATTTGGATGTTGTTTTGGTTTAAGATTGTTTTCAATTTTTGACGTTGTTTTTGTCATCATGACTCATATTCAATTTGGATGCTATTTAAGTAATTTGTGAATTTCGTAGATGTTTACATGCATATCACTGATTGAATGATTGCATTTGTAGATATATGTTTGGAATCGTAAACCAAATTTTATTTTTATATTTAAAATAAAATGCTACAACTCTTAACAGTTTATTTTAATCATTTCAAAACCTTCGTTCTCTCCCTTTTGCCATCTACTCGCATACTTTTTTTAATCCACATATTTTCTTTTAAATAGTAAATACTACATTGTTTTTAGTATATCACAACAACAAAATTTGATAATGTAACATAAACGACCAATCACAAATCATATACAACTAGACAAAAATAATCACATATGTTACACCTTACAATAAATCTGAAAACTAAGTATAGTATATTATATTATCGTGTAATTAATATCTAGATATTAATTGAATAATTCCCATTTAAATTTTGGGTGAACCGGTCTAACGGGTTGTAGGGTTGCCGTGGAGGCTGAACTAGAATCAAACGTTTCCCATCTTGTTGTTATGATCACCGGAGGACTTGATGAGGAGGCCGTCGGTTTCCTTGACGCCTCCTCGTAAAATGTCAGCATTTCCCGTTCCTTGTATTGCGGCTTTGGTTTCGTTTGCGGTTGCCTTGAGTTCTTGATCTTCAACAAGTCGAGAGCCTCAACATACTTGTGTAATCTTTCCTCCTTCCAACAATTTGTAAATCGAATCATTAGATTCTAACTATACATAAAAAATAATAATTGTCAAAGCGACTTCAAAAACTTGAATAACAAGACTTTATGGGTATGATTGGTAATTACTTATAGAATGGTTCCATAATTCTGCAAATTTATGAATAAAAATTAATAGAGTTGTGTCATCTAGAATTCTAAGTAAAATGAAGAATTAGATTAGTAACAGTGAGTAATAAAACATGATTTAAGTACCTGCATCTTCTTCTTCAATTTAACGTCTCCATCACCTGAGATGGCATCGAGCTTGACCAATTGATTCATCAACATCTCCATCAAATTCTCAAGATTCTTCTCTTCAACTTTCCCTCCTTTACCAATCACTGTATCAAACGCCGACAGCTAAAGTCCAAAAACCAAAAAAAACAATTCTGATTCAAGTTACGAGACAAGAGCGTTGTTATCCGGAAAATTTAAAATTATGTTTCTTAAGTTACTTGTCCGGCGAGTCTTTCGACTTGGAAACTAATATCAGAGATTGCTTTAGATGATTTCTCTTTGGTGGCGATTTTCCTCAACTCAAGGAGACGTTTCTCCTGAGAAATGGGATCTTCTATAAGAATAAGTTTCGAACGATCTTTGACACCAGAAAGATCAAGAAACATCTTTGAGTCTCTTTCTTTGTCTTTGTATATAATCTGCATGTCTTGATGATGAACTCCTGTCGCACCAGACAATATCTTCTTTAATTCCCCTGTTGTTAAATTCAACAACAACAACAATCAAATTCCAAAAACAGAGCATACTAATAGTATAAAGGAAATACTGTATAACTCGGAATGTTTTGTGTCGTTTACCGAAAGTAGATTGAGAGTTGATACTGATCTCGTGATGGACCGACCCGTATTTGACCCGAACCCGAATGCCACGTGGCACGCTTGAGCTATGATCCGTCCTTTTCTGTACAACCATTCCTCCAGGTCGGAGCTCCATTTCACCGTCGCCGGAAGTTGTTGTTCCGATACTCATTTTCATCATTTTCTTTATTAAGAGAGATAGAGAGAAAAAAACAGAGGAATGATGAGATGAAGTTGATTTCTGAAAAAGATCAAGAAGAAGAAGAAGAAAAAAGAAACGTCTGAGCAAAGAGAAGTAAATACACTTTGTTTTGTAATAAATTAATGTTTCTGTTTCTGGACAGAACTCGTGGAAGAAGAAGAAAGATAAGAATCATATAAAGCAGATTATTGTTTTATAAAATTTTATACAATGAGAAAAAAAAGTTAAAGAAAAGAGTGACAGCTAATGTGATTGTTGTTATGTCTCATTATCAGTCCATCACAGATACATATATTTAATATAAATGTTGTATCCCCCACATATTTATTTCTATTTCTGATAAATAATGACGATATATTAATGTCGTTGTTACATTTATATTTATTTGTCATCGTTCTTCTGTATTTTATAAGTCGTGTTCTACGTTTCTAAGTACAGGTAAGCTAATGAAATAACTGAAACAGAAACTTGTGTTACACGTCACGCCTTTAACTCCGACAAACTCTGCAACTTAAAAATCTCTCTTTCTTGCAGATCCACATTGTCTAGAATTATCGTCGGTGTTGTGTGTCTTCTTGCCAAGTTTTGAATGATCCATGGACCGTACGGACCACACACGAGCTTTCTTTGATCATTTCTTGAACAAGCTAGTGCTTTAGAGACAGAGACACCGGTTAGGTTTGACCTCAAGACTGTTCGAGAACAGAGCTTTGAACGGTTGGAGAACAGAGTATAATTATTTATGGGCTAATAATGGGCCTAAAAATACTGAAATAGGCCTGTTGGGTCGTAGCTCCATATAGTTGGATGATCTTGTCGAAATATTTTAGGGGTTGAATTGTCAAAGGGAGTAATATTGGGGTCAATAAGTAATCATGCAAAAAAGAGGATATTTGTCGTAAGCCCACTCATTTACAGCTGCAATCATTGGTACAGTTATTACAAAAAAATAAAATAAAAAACATAATTTGGTCAATCAACTTTAAACTACACGCGTCGCACACGATCCATGCTCTCAATCGAACGATCCACAATTGATTTAACTTTATTGATCGCAAGGTCAAGAATATGCCACGCAATCAAAACAGCTAAAGGTTACCAATCGGTCATACGATACTTGTTACGATAAACAAGACACGTGTCAGTATTGACTAGCGGGTAATAAAAAGTACTTGCAAAACCATAAGCAGATGGGTCACCGGCTTGTCCGGTCAGATTTGGTTCTTACGATTTCCTCTAGGTATATTAACAAAGGCGCGTCAAGTTCATTGCCTAGTTCCAGCTCTCTCCAGGATTTTCCTTTTTTTTATGCAAAAACAACAAACACAAAATAAATAAGAAGATTGTTTATTTTAACTTTATATTACAGCTTGAAATTTCCAGGCAAATTTTTTTCCTTCTTCTTCTTCTTCTTCTTGTCTCATTAATTATCTTCCTCTTCTTCTGTTTCAATTCAGCTGGGTTTAGTTTTAATTTCTAGTTGTGATCTCTCAGCTTTTGTTCTATATTGATCGAAGCTCCACTTAACAGTTCTTCGTACGTTGTTTCCGTGTTCTTCGCTTTTTTATTTTGTAATTTAATTTCGGTTGCTTTTTAAATATCTAACTCCGAGATTTTTAAGGGATTGCTATCTATTTTTTTTTTTTTTGGGGATTGGTTAGTTT